>Ga0182027_10004076_pt1 | contig 22828 bp, 19 predicted proteins | sample 712E1DmetaG_FD_121300 | JGI IMG/M metagenome (GOLD analysis project Ga0182027, IMG submission 121300) | Permafrost microbial communities from Stordalen Mire, Sweden - 712E1D metaG (Illumina Assembly) | ecosystem: Environmental > Terrestrial > Soil > Wetlands > Permafrost | place: Sweden... | reverse complement strand
CGAGCAATGCCAACTGATCGGCCTCGTGGAACTCATGCACCACACCGGCCAGAGCCGCGCCGGCGTGCATCGAAGAACCATAGCCGATCGCGAGCGGTATGCCGATGATCCCGACCCCGCTCAGCAATCCGGCCGCAGCGCCGGCCACGCCCAAGATGGCCAAGCCTACGATTTTCTCACCATCATGATTGAGCTCGTCGATGCGCTCCAGGATGGCTTGCTGTGCGGCATTTTGCGGCTCGACACCTTTGAACGGGTAGTCCCGAGGGTCCAGGCCCCACGGACCAGTCGCCAGGTATGCTCGGGTGCGGTCAGACAGCGCCGTGAATATGTCGAATTTCGATGTTGCAGCCGATATCTTTTGCCGCAATTCGTCTGCGGCCTTCAACCGACTTTTCGACTCATTTGCCAGCTCTCTTTCGGCCGCTTCTGACGACGGGGCAGCCAAAATATTGGTAGACGAGCTCTCGGGGAAACCCAGGGCAAGGAGATACTTAGTTGCATCCTGCACATTTTTCAGTCGGACACGTTCCACGAGGGCTTTGCAGGCCTCAGGATCGTTGGCGAGCCGTTTCATTACCGCTGCGCCGGCGGCGAGATCGGTGAGCAAACCCAATCTCACCGGCTGCACGGCGGCCTTCGACTTCTGGTTCTGGTCTACCCGCCCAGCCATCTAGAGCCCCTCCTCAGTAAAGCACTTCGAATCCAGTGTAGTCCGCCGCACTCTCACTCATGGTTTGATCGCCGTCGGTCAAAAGACCAATGCCCATAAAGCGCGGCACGTCGGCGGCCGGATCCCCGCCGGCAAAATGGCGCCGGAACTCGACGGCGAGATCGATCTCCTCGGTCACCCATTGATTGAGCGGCCCGCCCGAGCGCAGCACGATCGAATCCTGCGCCACAAAGAGATTGCGCTTCTGGTTGCACGTGACACCGACTGTGGCCTCGCTACTCCAGATGTATTTCAGCGCGTACCATTTGAAGCCGCGGCGAAAAGACACGTAGATCGCCGCGGCCGAATCCTTCGGCTCATCTTTGCACTCGTCGCCGTGCACCGGCAGCGTCAAGGCCCGCCAGCGCCACCGCAACCGCTTGGCGCTCGTCTTCAAATCGTCCGGCGCTTCGATGCCCAGCGTCACCGTCTCGAGCGGTGGCCGGTAGACGCCGTGAATGAAAGCGCCCTGCGGGTCCTCGCGAACCTCGTAATAGTTGACCGGCCCGGAGTTGCGCTTGACGATCTGGAAGTCGTGCACGTCGAGGCTGCGGGGAGTCATCTGAACCGACGGGTCGGCGGCACAAAGTGCCATGGCCAGTGCAAATCCTGCGTTTCCCACGCAGTCGAGCATTTCACGTGGCGGCACTGTGCGCAACCGAATCGATGATCGGATCGATGATCGCGCCCGTCACCAAATCCGGTTGACCCCGTAGGCATCAAAGGTGTCATCGCTAGTAACCACAAACAATCCTTCATATGACCCGGCCAATATTGGTCATCCTATTTGATCGGTCTGTTTCCGGTGGATCCTGCGAGTGCGTAATATTTGCGCAACCGGCTCGATTATCGTACTAATATAGTCAGATTAGTCGTTATTACCGAAGCGGTGATTTAGGCGATGAGGCTGACGACACGATCCGAATACGCTTTGCTCGCGCTCATCCATCTGGCCCGAGCCGAGTCGGAAAAGTACGTGACGGCCGAGGCCGTAGCCACTGCCCAGAAGATCCCGGTCGCATTTCTCGAGCAGATTCTGCTCGCCCTCAAGCGGGCGCATTTCGTCCAGAGCGTAAAGGGCCGCCGCGGCGGCTTCAGGCTGGCGCGGGCCGCCGATAACATCTCGGTCGCCGACGTGATCCGCTCGTGCGACGGGGCCCTGGCCCCGACCCAGTCGGTCAGCCACTACTTCTACGAGCACACCCCGATCGAAAAAGAAAAACGCATGCTCAAGCTGTTTAAGGGCATCCGCGATTACGTATCCAAACGCCTCGAAGAGACGACGATTGCGGACGTAGCCTAGAGGAGAAGCACAACAAATGGTCGACAACATCACCATCATCGGGGGCCACGGCAAAACGGGCTCACCGGATCTGGTCGAAAAGGTCGAGCTCAGAATGGGCGACGTCGTCAGCATCGTGGGCCCGACCGGTTCGGGCAAAACGACGCTCATCAACGACATCGAGATGTTCGCCGACGGCAACACCCCCTCGGGCCGTCGCGTCCTTTTCGACGGCGTACCCGCCCCGCTCGAGTATCGCGACGATCCCTCGTGCAATCCGGTCGCCCTCATCACCCAGCACACGACCTTTCTCTCGGACCTGCCGGTCGAGCTCTTCCTGACTACCCATGCGAAGGTGCGCGGCAACGGCACCGACACGATCGAGCGGGTAATCGGCGAGACTATTGCGTTTGCCAACGAGCTGACGGGCGAGCCATTGTCGGGGGAGTCCCGCATGACCGAGCTGTCAGGCGGCCAGACCCGGGCCCTGTTGATTGCGGATGCGGCGATCATCTGCAGCACGCCGATTGTCCTGTTGGATGAGGTCGAAAATGCCGGGATTCACCGCACCCGGGCTATCGAGCTGCTGCGCAAGTATCGCAAGATCTTCGTCTTTGTCACCCACGATCCCCGCATTGCCCTGCTGTCGGATTCGCGCATTGTGATGAAGAACGGGCGCATGGTGGATTTCCTCATGACCAATGCCGACGAAAGACTGTTTTCGCACAAGGTCGGCCGGCTGGACGATGCCCTGGCCGCCCTTAGAGATCAGCTCCGGCACGGCCAGCGCCTCAACGGCACAGAATTGGATGGACTGACATGAAGCTCATTATCTGCGCCGGTCCCGCTACGACCGGCAAAACCGCCGTATTGCGACACCTGGCCAAGCGCCTGTTGGCGCACGAGCACAAGATTGCCTTCTTGAAGCTCGACGTGCAGTTTGCCGAGGAGGACGAGCAACTGGCGGCCGAGCTCGGCATCGCCACGCGCAAGGTTTACTCCGGCGAGCTGTGTCCCGATCACTGCAGCGTCATGGTGATGGGGGATGCTTTGAGCTGGGCCGCGCGGGTCGGCGCCGACATTCTGATGGTCGAGACCGCGGGACTGTGTCTGCGCTGCTCGCCGTATGTGGACAACGGTCTGGGTATGGTGGTCATCGAGGCCACCTCCGGCATGAACCTGCCCCTCAAAATCGGCCCGATGCTGTCGTTGGCGGATGTGGCCGTGGTCACCAAGGTGGATCGGGTCAGCCAGGCCGAGCGGGAAGTGTTTCGCGCCCGCATTATGGAGGTGGCACCCAAGGTGCTCATCCGGGAAGTCGATGCATTGCACGGCATCGGCATCGATCCCCTGGTCGACCGAGTATTGAAATCACCCGAGGCCGTGATGCCCATGAAGCTGCGGGGCAATCCCCCGGTTGGCACCTGCACGATTTGCGTCGGCAAGAAAGATATCGGCTGGCAGTCTCACTTCGGGGTGGTCCGGCCCCTGGAGAATCAAACTTTTTATCGCGGCGAGTAGCCCATGACAGCGGGCGACATCTATTTCGACAACGCGGCAACGACGCCTCTGGACCCCCGCGTGCGCGAAGCGATGCTGCCTTTTTTGGGCGCACAATACGGCAACCCGTCTAGCTTGCATGCGGCGGGCCGCACAGCACGCACGGCGGTAGACAATGCCCGTGAAGCCGTGGCCGCCCTGCTAGGCGCCACTCCACCGGAGATCATCTTTACCGCGAGCGGCACCGAGGCCGACAACCTGGCTGTCCTGGGCGTGTTGGCGCAGCACGAGGTGAGCCCGCAGCACGTGGTCGTCAGCGCCATCGAGCATCCAGCTGTGCTCGAGACCTGCCGGCACGCGGAGCGCCGAGGCGCCGGCGTAACGTACCTGCCCGTTGCCGCGAACGGCATCGTGGAGCCCGAAACCTTGGCCGCAGCACTGCGGCCGGAAACCCGGCTGGTCTCGGTGATGGCCGCAAACAATGTCGTCGGCACATTGCAGCCGATCAGCCAATTAGCGCGAGTCGCTCACGATCACGGTGCGCTGTTTCACACCGACGCGGTCCAAGCCGCGGGCAAAATGCCACTCGATGTCGTAAGGCTCGGCGTGGATCTCCTCTCGCTCTCTGCGCACAAGCTGCACGGCCCGCAAGGCGTCGGGGCGCTGTACGTAAAAAGGGGGCTGACGCTGTCCCCGGCCGTTTTTGGCGGCGGCCAAGAGCGAGGCCTGCGCTCGGCCACCGAAAACGTCGCAGGCCTGGTTGGCTGCGGCGAGGCGGCGCGCATCGCACGCGACGAGATGGTCCAGGAGGCGGTGCGTCTGGTGGCCCTGCGCGACCGGATTTTTGCCGGCATCGCCGCCTGCGGAAAAAATGCCTATGTGGTCGGCGATCGCTTCCGCCGTCTGCCGGGCCATGTATGCGTAGCTTTTGCCGGCCTGGAAGCCGAAGCAATCAAATTGCTGCCGGCCCTGGACGAACAGAGGATCTTCGTGTCCTCCGGCAGCGCCTGCAGCTCCCATCACGCGGGCGAGCCGTCCCACGTGCTGCGCGCGATGGGTTACGATCCGGTGCAGGCGCAAGGGGCCCTGCGCATCACCTTGGGCCGCTTTTCCACCAGTGCCGAAGTCGATCACTTTCTGGACGTCCTGCCGCGGACGCTGCAAACGCTTCGGCCCGCCACCACCCGTGTGATCATCTGAGGAGGAGAAACAACCATGCAGACATCTACCGCCGTACCTTCCGTTGAGCTGCCGGGACTCGATTGCGGCCTGTGCGGCGTAGCAACCTGTGAGGAGTTTCGCGCCCGTCTGACTAAATCACCAGACTTGATCAAACGCTGTATCCATCTCGACGCCGGCTCGCAGCGTCGGGCACTGCTGCGGGTCGTGGAGGATCCTGCGTCTCGCGGTCCGGCGACATGCACGTCGGGGACCTGTGTCGCGCCGATCGCCACGGACGGCAGCAGAAAATGGGTTGACAGTCTGGGGCGCGAGTTCGACTTCGTGCTGCAACATTTTCCGGAGGAGCCCGGTCCGCGCGAGATCATCATCCCGCACAACCCCATGCTGACGCGTGAGATGGAGATCAAAAAGGGCGATGTTATGATCGGCCGGCCTCTGGGGATGAGCTGCGGTTGCCCGGTAACCCATTGCGGCGAAGTCCGGGACGTGGACCCCCGCACGGGAGTCATCACCTGGTGCGTCACTGGCCCGTTGCGGCCGCGCCAGGAAGGCTTCAAGGACATCGGCTACTATATCGCGGAGGCCTACGAAGGTCTGATTCAGGCCAGTCGGAACGAAATCAAGATTGGCATGCGGTACTATTTTCAGCCGGACATGTGCATGCTGCAATGGCGCCACTCGGGACTGGTGAACTACATCAATCGTTCTGCCTCCGGTCTGCAGGTGCGGCTCGAAGGGTTGTGGATCGGCTGAAGGTCGTGCTCGGCGACAGATCCTCTGGATCGACTTCGTATTCACGAGCTTCGTAACCGATGCCGAGCTTGTCGAGCAAACGGGCGGCGTTGGTCTTGGCGGATCCCCTGGGCTCGCTATGAGAGCTGCTCCAACGCTTGATCGATGTCAGCCTTCAGCTCGGCATAGGCGCCTTCGCGGGCTTCGAGCAGCGCCGGCCGCGCCCGTATGTCGCCGAGCAGACCCATCGTCCGTGCCGCCACCTCGCGCATCCAATCATCGCGGTCGGCGAGAATCCGTGTCAGCGTCGCCAAGGCGTCGGGATGTCTGGATTCGCCGATGAAATGGATCGCGGCTGCGCGCTCGGCTTTCTTGCGACTCTGGAGCTTGGCGACGAGGTACTCCTGGCCCTCGGGGTCATGCAGGGCACACAAGGCCGCGGCGGCCTGCAGCTTGTCGGCCCACGGCATCATCCAGTTGTGCAACATCGTCCGCAGCTCAGGGGCTGCGCTCGCATCGCCGAGCGTTCCGAGGGCCCGAGTCGCATCCAGCCGTACGTGGCGACTGGTGAGGCCTTCGAGCAGCATGTCGCGCGCCCGGTTGTCGTGCAGCTCGGCCAGAGTTATTGCTGCCTCGAACCGTACGCTCGGCTCGGCATCTTTGAGCAACGACGCGACTTTTTCTCGCAGCTCGATCGATACCTCTTTGAGCTCGCGCGAGCGGATGCGATCACCCAGAGCACAGGCTGCATCCGAGCGCAGGCGCGCATCCTCGCTGGCAAGGTACTCGGTCAGCTCCGGCAGCGAGGCGCCCTCCAGCTCTTCGGGCTTCACTTGATGCGCGCCCCTATCGGCAGTGGCCGTTCGGGCCGAATGAGCGCCAAGCCCGTCTCGTCGTGACCCGCCAAGATCATCGCCTGACTCTCGAGGCCCATGAGCTTGGCCGGCGGTAAATTGGTGACCACGACGACCTGCGTGCCCACCAGGGCTTCCGGTTTGTAGCTCAGAGCGATACCCGCCACGACCTGCCGGGGCGCAGCCTCGCCGATGTCGACCTCCAGGCGCAGCAGCTTGGCGCTCTTCTTGACGGCTTCGGCGACCCGGACGGTGCCGACCTTGATCTCGATCTTGCCGAACTGGTCGATGGTAACAACATTGGCCCCCGCCTCCGCGCTAGCGCGCTTCGGCGTGGCAGGCCCGCCTTGTTTCGACGACTCGACGATGGCGTCGATCGCGTTTTTTTCGATGCGGTCAAACAGACGCTCGAATTTCCCCATCGGCCGATTGCGCAAGGCAAAGAGCTCTCCCACGTCCATTTTGTCGATCTTGGCATTGAGGATGCGCGCCCCGGCCTCGGCAAAGCGCGGCACGATAGGCCACAGGTACATCGCCAGAGCGTGGCAGACATTGATTGCCAGCGTGCAGGTCAGCCGGGCCGCCTCCGGATCGTTCTTCAACTGATCCCAGGGCTTCTGGTTCTGCATATGCTCGTTGCCCAGATCGGCGATGCCAGACAGCTCGCGAATCACGCGGCTGAACTCGCGCGCCCGATAGGCCTCCTCGATGCGCAGACAGCCGGCGATGACTTTGCGGGCTAGATCCAGAGGGGTGCCGTCGCCGGTCGAAGCCGAACGTGTTTCTTTGGCTGCAAACGGCAAGTCTCCTAGGCGGTTGTCGAGCCTGGACTCCAAGAACTGGCACGCGCGGCTAAAAAGGTTCGCGTGCTTGTTGACGAGCTCGCTGTTGACGCGCGAGATAAAATCGTCCAGGGACAGATCCAGATCGTCGGTCGACGAGCCGTATTTACAGGCGTAGAAATAGCGCAGCGCCTGCGGATCGACGTGCTCGGCAAAAACGGCGGCATTGATGAACGTGCCGCGCGATTTGGACATCTTCTCGCCGTTGATCGTGAGCATGCCGTGCACGTTGACCTTTTGGGGCAGACAGTAGCCGGTGACATTCAAGACGGCCGGCCAGAACAGGGTGTGAAAATACACGATGTCCTTGCCGATGAAGTGCTCGATGCGCGTGTTGGGCGAGCGCCACAGCTCGTCGATCGCGGCACCGTGTTCCTGCGCCCATTCCGCGGACGAAGCCACGTAGCCGAAGGGCGCGTCCAACCACACGTAGAAGAACTTGTTGGGCATGTCGGGAATCGCAAAGCCGAAATAGGGACCGTCTCGGCTGATGTCCCAATCTTTCAGGCCCCCTTCCACCCACGTGCGAACATAATTGGCGACATCCGGTTGCAGCGCGCCCTGATCGATCCACTTGCGCAAAAACTCCACATGCTCGGGGCGGCTCAAACAGAAAAATACGTGTCGGGATTTTTTGATGACCGGAGCCGCACCGCATAGGGAGCAATGCGGCTCTTTGAGCTCGGTCGTCGTGTAGGTTGCGCCGCAAACCTCGCAGACGTCACCGTACTGCTCTTTGGCCCCGCAGCGCGGACAGGTGCCGCGAATGAAACGGTCGGGCAAAAAGCGCTGATCCTCATCGCACCAGTTGCCGTCGATCTCTCGCTCTGCAATCTGCCCGGCCTTTTTCAGGCGCGCGTAAGCGTCCTCGACCACCTCGCGATTGGCCGCGTTATTCGTCAGGCCGAAATGGTCGAAGGCGACATCGAATTTAGCAAAATCGCGCTGGTGCTCGGTGTGATAGCGTGCGACCAGCTCCTCGGGCGAGATCTTCAACTTCAACGCGTTGAGCTCGATGGGCGTGCCGTGGGTATCGTCGGCGCAGATGTACAGGGCGTTTAAGCCCAGATGCTTTAGAGCGCGCACATAGATGTCGGCTTGGCAGTATTCGACAAAATGGCCCAGATGAATGCTGCCATTCGCGTACGGAAGACCTGCGGTAACCAGGATGCGATCTGTCATGGCCGAGCTTTGTGTCAAATTTCGCGGGCGAAAGCGAGCGCCAAAAGCGTGCGTTGCTCGATCTCGTGCGCATTGTGGGATCCGGTCGCAGGACTGGCGCTGGCAGCGCGTTTGACCGACCGAACGTGGACATTGCCCGTCAGTTGCTGCAGCCGCGGCACGATGTAGGTCAAAGCGCCCATGTTGGCCGGCTCTTCCTGTACCCAGATGACTTCACGGGCTCGACTGTGCGGAACAAGGGCAGCCAACACCTCCTCGCGCGGAAACGGATAGAGCTGCTCGACTGCGATGATCGCGATATCGCGACTCTCCAGTCGGGCCCGCTCGGCCCTGAGCTCGTGGGCAATTTTGCCCGTGCAAAACAGTACGCGCGTCGCATCCCTTACGCTCTGATCACCAAGGACCGGGGCAAACGCGCCGGTCGTGAACGCCGTGAGAGGCGACGCATTTGCCGGGCTGCGCAGCATGCCCTTGGGCGTCATTACGACCAGAGGCTTGCGCCAGGCCCGCAGCGCCTGCCGGCGCAGCAGATGGAAATACTGGGCCGCGGTGGTCGGATAGCAGACCTGGATGTTGTCTTCGGCGGCCAGCTGCAAGAAACGCTCGAGCCGCGCGCTCGAATGCTCGGGTCCCTGTCCCTCAAAGCCGTGCGGCAACAGCAGCACCAGCCCCGACAGCAGGCGCCACTTGTCTTCGGCGGCCGCAATAAAGCCGTCGATCAGAACCTGGCCGCCATTGGCAAAGTCGCCAAACTGCGCCTCCCAGAGAACGAGCGTCTCCGGGTAGTCGCGGCTATAGCCATATTCGAAGCCGAGGCCCGCCGCTTCGGTCAATGCCGTGTTGAAGCAGCTGAAGTGTGCCTGCTTGTCGTCGAGGCGGGCCAGAGGCGTATCCGTGTGCTCGTCTTGATAGTCGGTCAAGACCGCATGGCGTTGGTTGAAGGTGCCGCGCTGGCTGTCCTCGCCCGCCAGACGAACCGGCGTGCCTTCGGCCAGGAGCGTGCCGAATGCGAGCAATTCGGCCATGGCCCAGTCGATGGGGCGCTCGCCCTTGGCCATAGCCTGTCTCTGATCGAGCAGGCGCTCAAGCTTGGGATGCACATGAAAGTCCGCCGCCACCGTGCTGAGCTTTACGCCCAGCTCGGCGATGACTTCGGGTGTCACGGCTGTATTGACGGAAGCCACAGCGTTTTCCGGTCCGCCCTGGTATTTCTGCCAATAGGCAGGCAGCTCGTAGTAGTTGGGCGGAGTCGTACGTTCCCGGGCTTTCTTGATAGCCCCATCCAGCTCGCGGCGAACCTCGTTGACCACTTTGTCGGTCTCAGTCGCATCGACACCGATAGCGGCGGCGTATCGTTTCCAAAGGGGCGGGCGGCGCTGAATCTCTTCGTAGAGACGCGGCTGAGTCAGGGTCGGGTCGTCCACTTCGCTGTGGCCGTATCTCCGGTAACCGATCAAATCGATGAGCACGTCGCTGTGAAAGGCGTAGCGATAGGCCACGGCGATTTCGGCTACCCGAATGACAGCCTCGGGATCTTCCCCGTTGACGTGGAAAATCGGAATGTCCAGGCGGCGGGCTAAATCGGAAGCAAAGCGCGAGGAATGCAGGGCCACCGGGTTGGTCGTAAAGCCGATCAGATTGTTGATGATGATGCGAATCGAGCCGCCGACTTCGAAGCCCGCAAGATTCGCGAGGTTGAGAGTCTCGGCGGCAATGCCCTGGCCAGCAAACGCGGCATCTCCATGAATGGTGATGGGCAGCACGGCATCACGACCCTTGTCGCCCATCCGGTCCTGTTTGGCCCGGGCGCGGCCAATGACGACAGGGTCCACGGCCTCCAGATGACTCGGGTTGGATACGAGCGAGATCGCGATTTCGTGTCCGTCAGCTCCGCGAAAAGCTCCGGTAGCGCCGCGATGATACTTCACATCGCCACTGCCGAGGACGCTGATCGGATCGACGTCTTCAAACGCAGCAAAAAGATCCGCGGGGTCTTTGGCCAGAGTGTGCGCAATAACGTTGAGCCGGCCGCGATGGGCCATGCCCAAGACAGCTTTCTCGGCGCCATGCTCGGCGCTTGCCGACAGGACCGAGTCGAGCAGCGGGATCAGGGCGATTGAGCCCTCGAGGCCATAGCGCTTGCTGCCAACGTAGCGGGCCTGCAGGATCTGCTCGAAGGTCTCGGCGCGCAGGATCTGGTCGAGCACCGCGCGCCGGTCCGGCGGCGCGGATGGCTGTTCCATGCGCCTGGCGACCATCGCCACGCGTTTCCCCTCAACCATGTGCATGAACTCGACGCCGATCGTGCCGCAATAGATCGCCCGGCCGCGCTCTGCCTGCTCTCCCGAGGCCGCCAGGGCCGGGTGCTCGAGAGGCTTCAAGCGGCCCAGGTAGTCGAGCTGCGCCGCCAGGTATCCCCAGCGGCGAAATGCGTCCAACACGGAGTCATTAGTCATCGGCAATCCTAGTCCCTGTGCTACTGTAAGGCGGCAAGGGGGGAGCGTAAAGCCCGCTCTGCACGCCGGCTCGCCGCCAGGGTCCCGAGCAGCCTGCGTCGCCGGTCTGGCAGGGCATGAAAGGTGACGCCGCATCCCAATAATGCGGGGAAAACGTCAGGCTCGCGCTGTTCAACGAGGGATCTGACGCAAACGAGCGCTTGTCGAATACGCCGCCCGCAACCGTCTGCCACTGCGCCAGGTTGTCGGCTGTGGCAAATTCCCACATCTTGGGAGCATAACAAACGTTGTGGTCGACCCGGCTGTAGCTGCGCAAAGCGTATTACAAACGATGGTTGTTTATTCTCCATTTTCTAATAATCTAGGCCCAACATGTTGGAGTATCTGGTTACCAGCCGCACGCGGCGCGAGCTGCTGAAGTTTGTGTGGGGCAAAGGCGTTGCTGCCAGCGTGTCGAGCGTGGCGCGACAGACCGGAATGACGTTTTCCGCCGTGTACAAAGAGCTTCTGGCCATGCAGCGCGCAGGCCTCGCGACAGCCAAGCGGGAGGGCAACGAGCTGGTGTTCGCGCGCAACGACGCCTCGCCCAACGCCGCGCTCATCCAGGCTCTGATCGCGGCCCCCGAAGACAATAGCAACGAAGCTCACGACGACAATGTCCGCGGTTGGCTGCACTCTTTTGGGGCGCCGCTGCCAAAATCCGCGTTGACCGAGCCCATTCCGACGTTGGCGGAGGTCATTGCCGAGGCCCTGGCCCTGGCGCACCGCGACCTCGATGTGGCCCGAGTATTGCCCTTCGTCTTGTGGAGAAACTGGCGAGCAGAGACCGCAATTGCCATTGAGCTCGCGGCAACCAGACACAACGAGCGGGCCGCGCTCGGAATGTTTTTGACCCTGGCCGGCGAGCTGGGGGGAAGCCCCGAGCTGGTCTCGGCCGCGCATGGTCTGCGGGATCAGCGGCGCACGGGCAGCCAACCGTTTTTTACGGACATCCATGGCCGACAAGACCTGGCGGCGGCGCAAAACAACACGCCGCCGTCAGCACGACAATGGGGTTTTGTGCTGAACATGGACCTCGACAGCTTCAAGTCCGTGTTCGACAAGCACGAGGCTCGCACTGTGCGGCGGGAGACATGACTCATGAAGATTCTTTCCATTGTGGTTCTGAGCGGCACAATGCTCATGGCGCACGGGCCGGTTTCCCGTGCGGTTCAGACAGTGGCTCCTGCCGACGTTCCGGCATGCCCGAGCGGCGCGGACAAGCCGAATGTCGCCGCGTTGGTCAAGCGCACCGAGCTGATCCTCAAGGGCAACTCTTCGATCGGCACGATCACGATGGCGATCAAGACGACCGCATGGTCGCGCAAGCTCACGCTCAAGATCTGGGCGCGGGGCAAAGACTACGCTCTGGTTCGGGTCCTCGAGGGCGGACCGCGCGAAACCGGCATGATGACTTTGAAGCGCGAAAAACAGCTCTGGAATTGGCTGCCACAGGCCGGCCGTGTCATCAAGCTGCCCTCCGGCATGATGGGCGACTCCTGGATGGGCAGCGACTTTACCAATGACGATCTGGTCAAGGGCTCGAGTCTCACTGACGACTACGATTCGTCGATCACCGGCATCAGCAAAGTGGACGGCCACGAAGCCTGGCAAGTCGTGCTCATCCCCAAGCCCAACGCGGTCGTGGTCTGGGGGCGCATCGACATGAGAGTCGATCGCCAGATGTGTCTGCCGTTGGACCAGGTTTTCTACGACGAAGACGGCAAGCAGGTGCGGCGCATGCTGTTTAGCGATTTTCGTGAGGTAGGCTGGCGCATGTTTCCGGCCAAGTTTACGATAGAACCCCGCGAGTCGGGCCGCGAGACCTCGTTGACCTACGACGACGTCCAGTTCGACGTGGGCGTTCCGGACGAGACTTTCAGCATCGAGCGGTTGCGCCAAGGAAGGTGAGTTATGCTGTTGTCCCTGGCCTGGCGAAACATCTGGCGCAACAAGAGACGCACGCTCATCACCGTGACGGCCCTGGCGCTCGGCGTTACCGCCATCGTCTCCATTCATAGTTACCGCGAGTCGGTGTACTCCGTTCTGGTGCAGGAGATCACCGCGGGCCTGGTTGGCGATCTCCAGGTGCACGGCAAAGGCTATCAAGCCGATCCCGAAATCGCCACGGTCGTTCATCAGCCGGAGCTGGTCGAGGCCACCTTGGCCAAAGCTCTTCCCCACTCCAAGCCCATGCGCCGGGTCGTGGGCTATGTCCTGGCCGCCTCCGGGGAGGCTTCCACCGCGGCCCTAGTCGTTGGCTTTCAGCCCGACCGCGAACAGGGCAACCAGTCCCCCCTGACCCTTACGGCCGGCCACAATCTGGCGGACGTGCCGCACAAAGAGGCGGTCATCGGCCGCGAGCTCGCGCAACAACTCTCCGCACAGCCCGGCTCGGAGCTGGTGCTCGTGGGCCAGGGGGCCGACGGCTCGGTCGCCAACGACCGCTTTACCATTGTCGGGGTTGCCGATGCCGGCAGCGCGGAGCTGAATGCCAGCGCGGTATTTCTCCATGTCGCCGATGCGCAGGATTTCTTTGCGCTGGGCGACGGGGTCAATCAGATCATCGTGCATCTTGCCGCCTCCGAAGAGGACGTCACCGCGCCGGAGACCTCTCTGAAGAGCGCGCTCGATCTCAATACACTCGAGGTGCTGAGCTGGAACGAGATTTTGCCCGAGCTCAGGAATACGATGACGCAAAAACGGCAACAACAACACTTCGTTGATCTGGTTGTCATTCTCATCGTCGGGCTCGGCGTCTTGAACGCCATGACGATGTCGACTTTCGAGCGCACGCGCGAGCTCGGCGTGCTGGCGGCTTTGGGCACCCGGCGCAGGCGACTTTTGGCGCTGATTTTTTGCGAGGCTCTACTGCAGGGCCTGGTGGGGTGCGTGGCAGGCACGGCCCTGGCGGCTGGGATTGTCTTCAGTCTGGGCACGATTCATCTGGGAGCCATGTCGCAAAATGACATCATGGGCGTGCGATTTCCGGCGGTGGTCGTCATGAAAATCTACGGGACGGGAGTGATCAGCGCGGCCGCAACGGCCTTTCTCACCGTCACCGCGGGCGGCTTGTGGCCCGCCATTCGCGCCTCCCGGCTCGAGCCCGTCGAGGCGATGAGGCACGTCTGATGACCATGCTGTTTGCAATCTTCAGGACGGCATGGCGAAATCTCTGGCGGAACTATCGCCGCACCCTCATCAACATGAGCGCGGTGGGCATCGGCCTGTTTCTGGTCATCGTCTACAACGGCCTGGTCGCCGGGATCATGGGCGACGCCAAAAACCAGCTCGGCCCCTCGGGCATGGGCCATGTCGAGATCTACGCGCCCGAATGGCGCGTCAAACACAACGCGAGCCTGTCTCTGGCCGATCCGGCCGCCTTGCTCGCCCGCCTGAACGTCCCCGAAGGGTCCCGGGTAGATGCCCGCATCGTGAGCCGGGGCCTGGCGACGACCGCCCATGGCAGCCAGGGCGTACAGATCCATGGCATCGATCCGGCGACCGAGCCCCTGGTCGCCAACTATGCTCGCGATATCCGCCAGGGCGCCGCACTGTCTGCAGAGGATCTACACGGCATCCTCATCGGCGACACGCTGGCCGAACGACTCGAGGTCCGGCTCGGCCAGAAGATCCGTCTGATGGTGCAGCGGGCCGACGGCGAGATGGGCGCCGATCTGTTTCGCGTGCGCGGCATCTTTCACTCCATTTCGCCGCATCTGTCGCGCGGACTGGTCCTGATTACGAATCGCGCCGCGCGCGAGCTGCTCGGGGTGGGGGATGTCGCCCATCAGATCATCATTCAGCTCAATCGCGCGGATGCGGCCGATGCGGTTGCGGCCACGCTCAAGGCGAGTCTGGGGCCCGGTTTCGATGTGGTCACCTACGGCGAGCTGATGCCCATCTTGAAAAGCATGGAGGGCCTGGTCAACAGCATCTCGGCGGTGATGGAAATATTCGTCTATCTGCTGGTGGGCCTGGGCATCATGAATACGATGTTGATGTCAGTGCTCGAGCGCACGCGCGAGTTTGGCGTACTGCGGGCCCTGGGGACCCGGTCGCGGCAGATTGTCGGGGAGATACTGGCCGAGGCGTTCTGGATCGCCACAATCAGCGTGCTGGTGGGCTCGACTCTGGGGCTGCTCTTGATCTGGACCGGCTCGCACCATGCCCTGATCGATATGTCCAAGTCGATGGGGGAAGGCATGGAAATCGGTGGCTCGGTATTGAAGACGACGTTTCGGACCGAATTTGCGCTGCTGCCGGCCATCCAGGCCGCAGTGATGGTCTATGTGTTGACCCTGCTCGTGGGGCTCTATCCTGCCTGGCGCGTCACGAAAGTGCAGCCCGCCGTGGCGTTGCGTGCGGTCTGATCGCGAACGAGGAGTGATGTGACATGCCTGTCGTTCAAGTCAAAAACGTGACCAAAAACTACGAAGACCACGGCCAGGTGGTGACCCAGGCGCTGCGCGGCGTGGACCTCAATGTCGAGCGCGGCGAGTTCATGGCGATTGCCGGCCCGAGCGGCTCGGGCAAGACCACGCTGCTCAATCTGCTCGGGGCTCTCGATACACCCACGAGCGGCTCGGTGCTGATCGACGGCCGGGACCTGGCTGGAATGACCAGCCGCCAACTGGCGGACCTGCGCCGTGACCGCATCGGCTTTGTCTTTCAGGCCTACAACCTGGTGCCGGTTCTGACGGCGGCGGAGAACGCCGAATACGTCATGCAGTTAAAAAAGGTGCCCGCCGCCGAGCGTCGCAAGAAGGTTGCCGAGCTCTTTGCCAAGTTGGGCCTCTCGGCGCTGATCGACAGCCGGCCGCCCAAGATGAGCGGTGGCCAGCAACAGCGGGTGGCGGTGGCGCGCGCGATTGTCGCCGAGCCTGCGGTCGTGCTGGCCGATGAGCCCACCGCCAATCTCGATCAGGCAACTGGCCGGTCGTTGATCGAAATGATGCGTGGGCTCAACCGCGAGCGGGGCGTGACGTTCATCTTTTCTACGCACGACCCCATGGTGCTCGAACAAGCCGACCGGGTCGTGCGGCTGGTCGACGGTAAAATCGCCTCGGACCAACGCCAATAGGCATCCGATGAATCGCCCCAGCGCCATCGCTCTTGCGCTCCTGACTCTTTGGGCGCGGTCCGCCGCGGCAGACGAGCTGTGGAAGGGCGAAGATGAAAAATCGGTGCTCGAGCTGCAGGGCTTCTACAAATCTCTGGGCGAGTATCTCGCGTTGCCCAATGGCCTGGTTCAAACAGCGAACAAGGCGCAGGCTCTCATCCCCGGCTCGACGCCGTGTCCGGGCGGCCCGGCCTGTTTGCCCAGCTCGGCTGGCATGGCGACCAACACGCTGCGGGTCTGGGGACGCCTGGCGCTTTGGGGCGAGCTCACGCTCGATGCCGGCTGGGAGGTTGCCGCCACGACCGCCACGCCTGCCCTGGGCACAGGCAACTCGGCCCTGGGTGGCGGCGTCAGCGCCGGCGACACTACTGCCGTCGCGCCCGGTCGCAGACTCGTCGATTTCAGTCCAAACCTGCTCGACCAGAGCGGCAATGGTCTGTTGATCCAGCACAATCTCGATCTGCTCTCGGTCCGGATCCCCGTCGGCAAAGGCGAGCTGGTCGTGGGGCGGCAGGTGCTGTCCTGGGGAACGGGACGCTTTTGGAATCCCACCGATCTCTTGAGCCCGTTTGCGCCGAGTGATTTCGACAAGGAAGTCCGCCACGGCATCGACGCGGTGAGCCTGGCTCTGCCGTTGTCGGAAACGTCCCTGGTGGATGTGATCTGGCTGCCGCAGCAAAAGGCCGCCGATCAAGGCGGGGTCGTCCGGGCCCAGACCAACCTGGCGGGCTACGACTTTTCGATCTCGGTCGCCAAGTACGCCTCGGATATCGTTTTCGGGGCAGACACGGCGGGAGACATCGGCCCCTTAGGCGCCCATGCGGAGGCGGGCTACACGTTGGGTCTTTCCGGACTCGATTCGAGCGGTCCGATCACCCTGAGTCAACAATTCTTGCGGGCGGTGGCCGGGCTCGATTGGAAGCCGGCCTCCGGGTGGATGGTCACCGGCGAGTACTATTACAACGGTTTTGGCGCCACCAACCCGGCGCAATATTTCCTCAAAATGCGCGACCCGTTGGAGACGAGCGGCGAAGTCTTCGGCGCCGCCCAGCACTATGTCGGCGTGGCTGCCGCGTGGAAGACGACCGAGCTGCTCACCCTGAATGCATCGCTCATCGCCAACGTGCGCGATCCCAGTGCCATCCTGTTTCCGGTGGCCGAGTACTGGTTCGAGCAACACGTCCTGGTTCGGTTCGGCGCCTACATCCCTTTGGGCAAACAGCCGGATCCGCGCGCGGTAACCAATGTGCAGAACGCCGCCGCTCTTGGGCTACGCAGCGAATATGGTGCTTCCCCCGCCGGGCTGTTTGCGCAGGTGGGCCTGCATTTCTGATCGGGTGCGGTTCCCAAATCTCGGGGCAGTTTCTGCAAAGGAAGGCTCCAGACTTCAGGCTGCGGGCTACCGGTCAATTTTCCAGGCGCAACGAGTCACCAAGATTCCGCAAACCCAGTGGTCCGCTTGATTTCCTGTAGCCGAGCTAGGCCCGAGAATCAGGATCTGCACCCTTTCTGTAACGACATATGAGTGGCAACGAGTTGATAACGATGGATGCGGACGTTCTTGGCGGAACACCAGTTTTCACCGGCACTCGCGTTCCTGTGAAAACGTTGTTCGACTACCTCGAGAACGACTATTCGCTCGAAGAATTTCTCGAATGCTTTCCGTCGGTGACGCTGACCATGGCTGGCCGCGTCTTGGAGCGCCGTACAAAGAGGCACTCAGGAGGCGCCGCGGCGTGCCATGGTGCAGCTACTGCAAGTCGTAGGTAATCACTACGCTCGCTGGCTGAATGTTCCCGCCGGGAGCGGACACGAGCTGCACCGAGAGCAAATCTCCATCATTGAACGTCGCGGTTGCCGCCGGGGCCGTAACCGCTCCGGTTCCCGCGGCTGCTATCGTCGCCACCAACCCCGTCGCCACGCCGTTGTTGCGCAGGGCAAACGTGGAATTGGCAGTTGTCGAATTGGCCGTCACGTATGCACGCAGCCGCCGCACCACACATGCAGGCATGACAATCTGACTCTGCGCTTCCCCCGCAACGGCCAGCCCAGTGCCATAGAGATACCGGGTCAACCCTCCCGCGATGGCCGTGCCGTTGGCTCCATAGACAATCATACTCTCGCCGACTGCACCGAATGTCGGCGCACTCGCGCCATTCGATTTCAGCACCTGATTGGCGGTGCCTGCTGCGGTGAAGGCATAGGCAGTGCCCGTACCATAGGCCACCGCGCCTGCTGTCGGCGTGGCGGTCGTTGTATTGGTTCCGCCGTTGGCTATCGAAACCGGTGCGAAAAGAGCAATCGTGCCCGCCCCGGTGATGGGATTGGCGCTGAAGGTGAGTCCGCTCGTCCCGGTCTGGGCGCCCGAGGTCAAGCCCGGTCCGATCGACGTGACCGTGCCGTTTGTGGGGGTTACCCACGAGGGTGCGCTCAACCCGCCATTGGACTTCAGCACCTGATTGGCGGTGCCTACAGGGGTGAACGCGTACGCAGTGCCGGTTCCGTTTCCGTATGCCAGCCCATAGGCAGTGGCGTTCGTCGTATTGGTTCCGCCATTTGCAACCGCCACGGTTCCCGTGACGTTTGCGGCAATTCCTGTCACGTTTCCCGTGACATTTCCGGTCACATTGCCAACCAATCCTCCGCTGAACGTCTGGACACCACTCCACGTATTGGGGCTCTGGAGGTTCAGACCGAGGCTATTGCCGGTAACCGCCAGGGTGCCGTTGGTGCTCGAGCATTGCAGGTCGCCGTTCGCATCGGTCGAAACCATCGCACAGGCATTGAGCCATTCGAAGCGAGCGCTGCTCACCACGTCCAGGTCCGCCTTGGGTGTAGTCGTACCAATGCCCACCTGTCCGTCGCTGGCTCTCCATATGCCGCTGTTGTTCGGGTTGAGCGCTAGAAAATTCGTGTCGGCCGCCAAGGTTTGGGCACTGGTCCAGGCATTCGCATTCGCGGGATTGAGCGCCAAAGTGTATGGGCTCGCTGTTGTTCCAGCCCCCGAAAGCGCTAGAGAACCGTCGGTCGGGCCGACGACTTCATTGCCAATCACCGAGTCGAGATCTGTGCCCATCGCGCTGGCGTCCTGGCAGGTCCAGGCGGAGCCCAAATAGACAGGAAGCTGCCCACTAGTGCACGCTAGGCTCGTCAGCGTCACCCCAATTCCCGTTGTGGGACCGGCCCAGTTACCAGTGCTGTCGATGACCGTATTGCCGTTGATCGCCAGGGACGAGGCGTTTACTGTGCCGCCGACGACGTTCGCGGCGGTCCCTGCTCGGATGGCGTAGGGAACCGAAGCCAGGAGCTGGCGAGGCATCATCTCGACATCTGTATCTACCTGCAGAGTCAGCCAGCGATTGGCACCCGCAGCAAAGATCGTGTCGGTCAACGGCGCCGTCGTGCCCAGCTCGGTAGCAAAGACGCCATCGACAATTCCAACTCCTGGCTCAGTTTCTTGCCAGATCAAGTTGCCCGAAGTGGCTGCGTCATAGATGCGAAACGTGATGGGCACGCTCATACTGACGAGGTCACCGCCGATATTGGTGAGCACACCCTGATACGTCATAGTCGGGGGAACCTGACTAAGGCCGATTTTTGCCGAAGTGAAACCCAGGACAAATACCAATGCCTGCAGGCCAACCATCGGCCAATGTCTCGTCCTCATGAGAATTTCTCCTTGCCCGCACACTTCATTTGACCCAACCGAGTTGGGCATTGCTGCTCTGCAAAATATACTGTTGCCCCTGTGGCTTCGACACGAAGGACTCTGCCTGGCCGGCGACCGCGCTGGTGGCCTGGAAAGCCGAGGAATTGCTCATGCCACCGCCCGCAATCAGATTGCCTGACCGGAACGCAAAATTGTAGACCTGTGGCTCGAGATCGCAGAGGTCGCCGGCGCCGTCTCCGTCCGTGTCCTTCTGGTCGGTATTGGCAACATCCGGACAATTGTCGATGCAGTCGGGAATGTGATCACCATCGGAATCGGTGTTGCAGTGCCCGGTCGTGCATCGGCTCCAGACTCCCGAGGCAAGGCAAAGTCTGCAGCCGCCATCGCAGCTGAGCGAGCCCTGATTGCAAGGAAGAAAGGCACTTCCCACAGGACAGGGACTTCCTGCCTTGACCGTGGTGGGACAAGAGCCGCCAGGAGCCGAACAGCTCACGACAATCGAAGGCACGCAAATTTGCGTCAGTGGATTGCAGATATAGTTCTCGACGCATTCGCCCTGAGCGCCGCACGGGTGGTTGACGTAGCTCGCCGTAATCTTCCTGCAGCTCGACAGGCCCGGTGAAACCACAGCGATCATCGCGATGATCGTGGCAGCCAATCGCGGTGCTCGTTCTGAAGTTTGTGGCACTTTCTGCATGCTCACCATGAAGCCTCCCTACGGAGTGACCGCTGCCTCAGGGATGTGGGTCTCGGCGTCGGCAGAGTCGGAACGGTGCCTGACAAAAAGGACCAGATCCGCCACCCACAGGGCGCCGCTGAGCACCAGACCTGCGGCCCCGGCGATGAAAAGGCCGTTGGCACGGTCCGCGGCAATGTTGGCCCTCCCGACGAGATCGACGACCCGTGGCAGCGGTGTAGTCGCGTTGATGTCATTGCCCAGTGACGACGCATGTGCCCCGAAGGCGGCGCCCGCCATGAGGCACAGGACGCCCGCACCGGTGAGCGCATATTTTGTGTACTTTGCCTCCGGGCTGCGGACAATCACGGGCCAGTTTGTCCAAAGAAATTCGGTCGGAGCTGTTGCCGTGGGGGGCGCAAGCACTGATGCAGGCGCAGTGTCTGCGCTAGGTGGTGTCGACTGTGCCAGGGACGGACCGGAGGCAGCTTCCGCAGACTGATGGGTCACTTCTGTAGCGGGCGCGGCACTGGCCGGCGTTCCCGCGTTGCTGCTTACGGCGACCTCTGGCGACGGTTGTGTCGGAAATGCGACGCCGAATATCTCCGAAAAATGGGCGATCAGGGCCGGTTCGACGTCCGCGCGCGAAGAGATTTCGAAGGCAGTGATGCCACCGGTCTTGCCGGTGTCGGTGTTGACGGTGACTGCCTGGATCTTCAGACCTTTTTCGGACCGTTCGGCGCGTCCGTAGAGCACTGACTTGGCGCCGCAGGCTTTTCCGAGCTTGGTGACGCATGCCAACTCGCTCGCCTGCGACCTCCAGCTCAACGTGCATCCACGGATCGCAGCCAGCGGATCGTCTCCCAGTCGATCGCGCAGCGTGACCAACGTCAGTACCTTTCGCTCTGTCAGGCGGGACGCCGCAGCTTCTAGCTGGCTCGTAAACGCAGTCAACGTAGCCACATCCAGACTATTCTTTGCAATCAGCGGAAACAGCGCCCAATCCACCATTTCTCTTTCTTGCGCCTGCACGGACCTGGCGGTCAGGCATGCGAGCACGGCACAAGAAATGGTTCCGAGGCAGGAAATTCGATGCATTTCAGCCCAAAACACTTTCGCGAATAATGAGTGTCCTGTCCACTACGTACTCTCCACACCGAAAGGTAGTCCGCCTCGAGTAGTTTTGCAAAAACCGCGCAACTCGCCGCCGGCAGCCCGGCGATCGGTGCCGGTGTGAGCCTAGGTGCGGCGCTCCATTACGACTTTCTGGGCCACGCTCGCATGCTCGACTCGCGCGGCCATACAGACATCGGGGCGTTTGCGACTGATCCCCAGAATTGGCAAATGCAGACGAGTGCATAGCCTGGACAAACCCATAGCTCGCACGTCAGCGCACGTCGTGGCGGCCCAGTGGCGGCAGACCTCGTTCCACCTTAAAGGATGCCGTCAAGCGCGTATCCGGCCCACGCCCGCTTCCCGACGTCGACTTTGCCAGGACAGCGACGGAGACCCCTGTCTTCAGTGATCCGCCCCCTGGGCCAGCAATCCTAGGTCGCTCTCGATTGGAGAATACGTAATCCGAAGTCCAGGTGGCGACGGATCAAACGGAAGTCGGCACCATTGTGCGTGACCAGCTCCGCCCCTACGCGGCGAGCGCCGAGCGCGATCAAGATGTCATTGAGTAGCAGGGGCAGCTTCGACCTCCATGATCCCTCCTTGCGCTCGATCGCGGCCATGATAGCGGCCGCCCGCTGCCAATCATCGAAGCTCGGGGCTACGACTCGACCCGCCCGTTCCATCGGCGACACGAACTCCGAGAGCAGATCGCGAGTCCGTCTATCCGATGCGTCCACCGCGAGCTCGTAGGCGACCACAGCAGAGAGGACCGTTGCCGGCAGCATCGGGAAGAAGGATTTGCGGAATTGTGCTCGTGCCGTTTGGGACCTGAGCGCCGAAATATACACGTTTGTGTCGAGGAGCACTTTCATCGGTATATAGAGCGAAAGTGCCCCTCTTTGAGAAGAGCGTCGAGAGCGCGCTCAAGCTGCGCGTCGTCGACGACCTTTCGCAAAGCGCGCTGAATTGTTTCGGTGTCGGTCCGCGCATCGAGCACGTGGCGGGCGAGGCCGATAAGCTCTCCATCCAGATTGTATGTGCGTTTCTTTGCTGTGCTGAGCATGCTGTATTTTATGGTCTGTGCGTATGTATTGTCAATACCGATCGGTTTTATCTGCACGGCAATCGCATTCTCTGGCACCCATTTGTCGGTGACGGCGTCGGCATTCAGTATCAGTGACGGTGGCGGACGGCGGTTTCGGTGGCGGGGACCGATGTTGCGGTTGCCGTCCCGGTCGCCGGCCCCGTCTCTGTCGTCTAGGAACCCGCGCCGCTTGCGACGAACCTGGCAGCTTTCGCTGGTGCGTGACGGTTTTGGGTGGTCCGGGACGGTGGCCGCTTCTGACGAGATATTTCGGAGTATTTGCGCCTCGGGCCGCATTGAGAAGCGAGGTCGTACCCAAGCCGCCGCCATCTCCCGCTGCCCACACGCACCAAGGCGAGACCGAAGCAAAGCAGGAATG
>Ga0182027_10004075_pt1 | contig 22829 bp, 23 predicted proteins | sample 712E1DmetaG_FD_121300 | JGI IMG/M metagenome (GOLD analysis project Ga0182027, IMG submission 121300) | Permafrost microbial communities from Stordalen Mire, Sweden - 712E1D metaG (Illumina Assembly) | ecosystem: Environmental > Terrestrial > Soil > Wetlands > Permafrost | place: Sweden... | reverse complement strand
CATGCGCGTGCACTCCGGCGTGATGCCGCCGACTACCTTCGGTATGTTCTTGGTGTGGTACTGCGGGTTGCCCGGATCGACGCGCTCGGGCGAGAAGCATAGGAAGAAATCGCGGCCGACCTTGAGCTTGGATGCTTCCAGCATGGGTAGCAATAGCTCGTCGGTAGTGCCCGGATAAGTTGTCGATTCGAGGATCACGAGCAACCCCGGATGAGCGTACCGCGCCACCTCCTGCGACGCCGCGACCACATAGCTCATATCGGGGTCTTTCGTCTTGCGCAGCGGCGTCGGCACCGCGATATTGATCGTGTCGAGTTCGCGTACGACGGCGAAATCGGTAGTCGCTTTCAACAGGCCCTGCGCCACCAGCGGAGCCAGCTCCGCCGTGGGCACGTCCTGCACGTAGCTATCGCCTTTGTTAACCCGCTCGACCTTGCTGGCGGTGACATCGATGCCCGTGACGTGAAAGCCCGCCTTGGCGAATTCGACGGCTAATGGCAGGCCGACGTACCCCAGCCCGACCACGCCCACCCGCGCCGTTTTCGTGCGGATCTTCTCGGCCAATGCCTCGGCGACGGCGTTTCCGCCCGCGGTCTGCCCTGTGGTTGTGGTGTCCTGTTGCATCGTTGAATCTCCGGTTCGATCGCTCTCTCGAAAGGCTCAGGATATCAAGTCCAGCCCGGCCTCATCCGCCGGGTTTCCGATCCTGGTAGCTTTTCTACATGCGGTACCACAGTCTCGTTCCGGTTCTGGCCCTGATTGCGCTGAGCGCGGCGCAGGCCCAAACTCCGCCCGCGCCGCCGCTTGCGAAGCACATCCGGCTGCTGATTCAGGGCGACGACATGGGCGCGGCGCACGGCATGAACACGGCCACCATCCGCGCCTACAAGGAAGGCATTCTGCGCTCGACCAACGTGATCGTGGCGGGGCCGTGGTTTCCGGAGGCGGTCGAACTGCTCGCGCAGAATCCGGGGCTCGACGTGGGCGTGCACCTGTGTTTGACCAGCGAATGGGAGCGTATGAAGTGGCGGCCGCTGAGCGTGGCGCCGAGCCTGGTGGATGCCGACGGCTACTTCTTCCAGATGGTCTGGCCGGAGAAGGGATTCCCGCCGCACACGAGTTTGAAGGAGGCCGACCCGGCGAGTGAGGACGTGGAGCGCGAGCTGCGGCGCCAGATCGAGGTGGCGCGCCGGCACATCCCGCGCATCTCCTACCTGTCGTCGCACATGGGATTCCCGGCGCTGAAGCCGGAGTGGCGCGGCCTGTTGCGGCGCATCTCGGACGACACGGGCGTTCCGCTGATGGAGAGCGAGAAGGGCCTGAACTACCTGTTCACGGTGTGGAACTCCGGGGCGGGTCCGAAGTTCGACAGCGGCGCGGCGCGCGCCGTCAAGCTGGCGGCCAGGCTCGAGCGCCTGCAGCCGGGCGCCTACATCATGGTGGACCACTGCGGCACGGAGGACCCGGAGATGCAGGCGCTCTCTCATCTGGGTTACGGAAACATGGCGGCAGACCGCGCCGCGGTAGTCGAGGCCTGGACCAGTCCCAAGGTGCTGGAAGTCGTGCAGCGGCGCAACATCCAACTCATCGGCCACGCCGACCTGCCGAAGCCCGCGCGGCGATAGGCGGCTATCCGCTTATCGCGGAGACTTGCGTTACGGAGCCGCGACTGTAAGAAGCGGTCGCGCCGCTCCACAACCGCTGCGCGCAGTGGTCAAAGGGAGCGGCTATCCGCGGAACTTCTGGAGCAGACCGGCAATGTAGCCGATGTCGTCAGGCGTAAGGCCGGGATAGACGGGCAGCGCCAACACTTCGCGCGCGGCCTGGTCACTGACGGGGAAATCGCCCTCGTTGTAGCCCAGATCGCGGAAACAGACCTGGCGGTGCAGCGGCAGCGGGTAATAGATCTCGCTGCCGACGCCGTGCGCCCGCAGATGCTCGCGCAGCGCGTCGCGGTGCGGCGAGCGCACGACGAACTGGTTGAAGACGTGCCGGGTCTGGTAATCGGCGATCACCGGCAGCGCGACCAGCGGCGTGCCCGCGCCGAGCAATTCGGCGTAGCGGCGGGCGTTGGCCTGGCGGGCTTCGGTCCACTCGTCCAGATGGCGCAGCTTGATTCGCAACACGGCCGCCTGGAGCGTGTCCAGGCGCGAATTGACGCCCACTTCGTCGTGGTAGTAGCGCACCGCCATGCCGTGGACGCGCAACGCCGCCAGACGCCGCGCCAGCTCGGCGTCGGCGGTGGTGAGCAGGCCGCCCTCGCCCATGGCGCCGAGGTTCTTGGTGGGGAAGAAGCTGAAGCAGTCGATGTCGCCGAGCGTGGCGACGCCGCGGCCCTTGTACTCGGCGCCGATGGCCTGGGCCGCGTCGCCGAGGACGCGCCAGCCGTGGCGCCGCGCGATGGCGGTAATCGGATCCATGTCGGCCGCGCCGCCGTAGAGGTGGATCGGCATCACGGCCTGGATGGCCGGCGTGCCGCGGGCCACGTCCTCGAGCCGCGCCGGATCCAGGTTGTACGTGCGGGGATCGATGTCGACGAAGACCGGCGTGGCACCGGCGCGCACGATGGCGCCGGCGGTGGCGAAGAAGGTGAACGGCGTGGTGACGACGCGGTCGCCGGGGCCAATGCCGGCGGCCAGCAGGGCCAGGAACAGAGCGTCGGAACCGGAGCCGCAAACGACGGCGTGCGCAGCGCCGCAATAGTCGGCCAGTTCCTGCTCGAGCAGCGCGACGTCCTCGCCCAGGATGAAGCGCTGGGAATCGACGACGCGCGTGATCGCAGCCAGAATCTCATCGCGCAACGGCTCGTGAATGGGGCGCAGATCGAGCAGCGGAACGCTGCGGGTGTCGGCAGGACCGGACATCGGAAACCTCTCCATGCCGCCACAGGGCGGCAAAACTCCAGCCTAGCATTGAGGCTCGTCCGGGGGCTTTGGCCAGGGTCTGAGAGGCCACGCGGCGGAACCGCTCTCTCGAATGTCACCTGCTGACATTCATCTCCATGGGTGGCCCGCAGGGCCATGGCGACTCCTTAACAGTGGCGGCTCAGTAACAAGAGTCGCGGCCTCGGTATCCCCCGCGCGCGCGAGGTTTGCGGTCAGTCCGGGGGGTGACACGTCGCGGAAGATGCAGAGGGTGGATAGCGAGAGTTGTGCGCGGCTTGAGACAGAGACTCGGTTTGTTGGCGCGGTAGCCAAGACCGCTCCCTCACGGTCGCGGCTCAGAACCAACGGCTCAGAACCAACGCAGAACCGCTCCCTCACGGTCGCGGCTCAGAAACATGGCGTCAAGCGCGGCGGCGGCGGCGTGCCAGGAAGACTACGGCTAGACCAGAGATCAGCAGGCCCAGGCTGCCCGGCTCGGGAATAGCAGTCCCTGCGTCAAGCACCACTATGTCGTCGAGCGCGATGTACGCCGGATCATCCCGGAAGTTGAGCTGAATTGTATCGGAGCCGGTGCCGGTTACCGTGAAGAGGTACTGGGTCCACACGTCTCCAGTATTTGGGGTCCCGACGGACATAAGTACGTTGGTGTTCCAGAGCGCGCTGAAATCGCTGGAGCCATCACCTACGGCGTCGAGATAGAAAGAAACAGTGTAGGTATCTCCAGGATTCGTCGTCAGGGTCTGAGACAGAATGCCGTCCGAGCCGACTGGGCCCAAGAATGCGTAGTACGAACCGGAATTGGCGCCACCGTAGGCATAAAAGGCGCCACTCGTGACTCCGGTAGCGCCGGTGTTACCTCCCCAAGTCCAGCCAGTGAAATCTCCGGTTTCGAAGCCGCAGTTGGCGACCAGGTTGCCGGCCTGGGCATCACAGACGCTGGCCGAACCCGCCGACAGCGGCAGAGCGGCGGCACAGACGAGCGCAAGCAAAGCAAGTGCCCAATGAAGTTTCATAACTGATGTCTTCTCCTCCCGCACAGCAGCCGCGCTAACTAAACTTTTTAGCACGGTTTATAGCTCCCGAATCCTAAAGATTATACACCCAATAGCGGACTCCTGATCCATGGAATTGCAGTTGCCGGCAGCTTTTTTTTGGAGCCGGTTTTGGCTCAGTCCAGCGCCGACTTCGCCCTGTCCGGGGAGAGTCCCACCTCGCGGCTGGGCGGTGCGGTTTTTGAGAGAAACGGAGATGGCGTGGGGCTCAGGCGTAGGGGATTTTGAGGCCGTCGAGGATACCCTTCATATAGCCGAAAGCGAGGATCTGGCCGGTGATGGCGTAGCCGGGATGGTCGTTGGATTCGCCCTCGAGGGTGGGGGCGTGGTCGGGGCGGATGGGGCCAACGAAGCCGTTCTCGGAGTAAACCTGCAGCATGCGCGCCATGTCGGTGGGGCCGTTGTCGTGGAAGGTTTCGACGAAGTGCGCGCGGGTGCCGCGGATGTCGCGGAAGTGAATGAAAAAGATCTTTTTCTGGCGGCACCATTCGCGGGCCAGGGATTCGAGGTCTTCACCCATGGCCTTGAAATTGGCCTGGCAGAAGGTGATGCCGTTAACCGGGCTGGGAACGAGCGCGAGGACGCGGCGATAGTTTTTGGCGCTGGTGAGGATGCGGCCGATGCCGCGCAGGGGCGAGATGGGCGGATCGTCGGGGTGCAGGGCCATTTTGACGCCGGCGGTTTCGGCGACGGGGATGACCTGCTTCAAAAAGTATTCGAGATTGGCCCAGATTTTCTCTTCGGAGATTTCGCCGTACTGGGTCAGACCCTGGGCCCGGGCGGCTTCGGCGTCGAACTCGGTGGTGAGCGCGCCGCCGCGCTCGTGTACGTCGGTTTTGGTGCGATACCAGCCCAGACCGGCCATCCAGTTGTAGCACAGGAACGGGATTTCGGCGCGGCCGAGAGCGTCGATGGCGGCCTTGTAGTTTTCGATCTCCTCGTCGCGGCCGGGCAGGCCGAGCTTGATCTTCTCCGCGGGTACGGGGTGGCTTTCGACGCCGGCTATGTGGATGCCCTGTTCGAGGAAGTCGGCCTTGATGCGGCGCAGCGTGGCGAGGTATTGGTCGCGGGGCACCTTGGAGAGCTCGCCGGCGACGCCGGCGATGGCGGAGTTGACGCCAATCTGCTTGAGCAGGCGCAGGCGCGAGGGCTGGCCCGGAGTGGCGATGTGGGCCAGATGAATGGCGGGTTTGGCGGCGGGCGGCTGGCGATCGGGCCCGGCGAGGGCCGGGCCGGCGGCCGAGGCGGCAACGCCCGCCGCGCCCAAAACTCTCACGCCTGTCTGCAGGCAGTCGCGGCGAGTGATGCGGTCCATGGAGAAGCCTCCTTAGAAGGGAGCCGGATGGGTGTATCCGGCTGAAATGGTATCAGAATTCAAACTGCGGGCCACGCCCACGCGCAGCCCGCTGTCCACAATCGTGACTTCCTTCGGCTGGCCGGGTTCTTGCTTGGACCACGAAGACGCAGTCCCGGTCAAGCCTGGGGCGGCGAGCGATCTGGATCCGCGTATAGGTGCGGATGGGTATAGATAGATAGATAGAGAGAGAGTCAGGCCCTACTTATCGCCCCGCTGGGCACGAATGTAGCGGGCAACCTGCTCCATAGTATCGAGCCAGACGCCGTTGGCGGGGTTCTGGGCGTATTTGAGAAACTGTTCCAGGCTCGCGACCAGCGTCGTCTGATGACCCGCGACGCCAATCTCATGGCCGGCGAAGACCAGCCAACGCCCCTGCTGCGCGGCGGCGGTAACGGCCGCTTTCATTTGTTCGAAACTCAGGCCATCGGATTCCACGCCGAACACCTGGGAGAGGTCGCAGAACAGCGGGTCGTTGGCCGCTTCATCGCGGAAACCGCGGCCTACCAGAAAGCGCCGGGCGACGAGCGGCACATAGCTTTGCGTGGCTGCGCCGCGCCCGATGAATTTCTGACCGCAGGGGTAGGCGAAGGTCACGGCGTGGACGCCGACCAGGCGCGCGATCTCGGCATTGGCGCCGTCCATCTGCCCCTCGATCATGGCCGGCGTGTAGTTTTCCAGGGCGTTGCCGCGCGACCACGAGAAGTTGCCCGAGCAGGGGTGGGAGACGGTGTGATTGCCGATCTCGTGGCCGTTCGCGACGGCCTTTTTCCAGGCCTCCAGACGCTTGGCCATGTTAGGCGGGTTGACGACGAAGGTGACCTTGGCCCCATAGCGGTCGAACAGCGGCAGGCCCACGTCCATCTGGCTCAAGCGGGCATCGTCGAACGAAAGACTGACGGCCACGCGTTTGCCTTCAGGCCAGTGAAATGCGGGTTTCGCGTTCTCGGCGAGCAGTGCAGAATGCCGTGCGGGCAGAGCCGCGCAGGCCAGCAGGAGCACGCATTTCAGAAATTTCGTCTGGTTCATCCACGCACCTCGATCGATTCAACGCGAGCGCGGCCCTGGCAGGGACCGGCGCCGGGTGGACCAACCGCATGGAGGGCTATACCCATTCGCCTCGGACACGCCTGGCGGCGACGGCGCTTCCTGCCAACACCAGAATACACTCCGCCTGGCGCGCATCCGGAGGCCCTCGCGGCCCGTTGCATCCGCCGTGCCCGGAGCGGAGCACGCTCGCAGGGCGCGTGTTGCTCGCGAGAACCAGCCCGGGCATTCGCGTCCAGAGGCCACATTCAGTAAGATCGTCACGAAGCGAGGACTGTTCTTATGCAATGGCGCGGAGTCATTCCGGCGATCACGACTCCTTTCCGGGAAGACCTGAGCGTGGATCACGAGCGGCTGGCCCGGCACGCGCAATGGCTGGTGGAGAACGGGTGCAGCGGCATCGTGGCGCTGGGCTCGCTGGGCGAGGGCGGCACGCTGAGTGGGGAAGAACGGCGCGACGTTCTGAGAACCTGTGTCGCGGCGCTGGCCGGGCGCGCGAATGTGATCTCGGGCGTGGCCGCGCTAGCGACGCGCGAGGCCATCGAACAGGCGCAGGCGGCGCAAGCGGCGGGTTGCGACGGCCTGATGGTTCTGCCGCCGTATGTGTATTGCGGCGATTGGCCCGAAATGCGGGCGCATGTGGGCGCGGTGATGGCGGCGACGGCGCTGCCGTGCATGTTGTACAACAACCCGATCGCTTACAAAGTGGATTTCCTGCCAGAGCAGGTGGTGGAACTGCTGGCGCGGCACGCGAACCTCGAGGCGGTGAAAGAATCGAGCGCCGATGTGCGGCGCATCCTGGCTTTGCGGGTGCTGGCGGGAGAACGGCTGCAGATTCTGTGCGGCGTGGATGACCTGATTGTCGAGGCCGTGGCGGCCGGGGCGTGCGGGTGGATTGCGGGGCTGGTGAACGCGTTTCCGAAGGACTCGGTGGATCTGTTCAACGCGGCCCGCGGAGGCGACATGGCGCGGGCGTTCGAGATCTACCGCTGGTTCCTGCCGCTGCTGCGCATGGACACGGTGCCGAAATTCGTGCAGTTCATCAAGCAGGTGCAGGAGGAGGCCGGGATGGGCAGCCGGCGGGTCCGCCCGCCGCGGCTGGGGCTGGCAGCGGCGGACGTTGAGGCTGTGCGGGCGGAGTTCCAAAGGGCGCTGGCGCTGCGCGCTCAGGCCGGCGGAGGGGTCTGACGAGCCCGTACGGTATTGAGCACTATGCCAATTGGGGCGACCTGAGCCTACGCGTCCCCTACCATGCGGAGAACGCGGGAACTGACGTCCCACCGGAAACCCCTCCCGCGCACCCGCTGCGCCGCCTTCCTCGTTGCGGGCAACGCGCTGCTACCCCCTTAGAAAGCGCCCGATCCGCTGCACCGCCTCCATCAGATTCTCCGTCGAATTGGCGTAGCTGAAGCGCACGTAGCCCTCGCCGTAGGCGCCGAAGGCGGTGCCGCTCAGGCAGGCCACGCCGGCCCGTTCGAGCAGGGCGTCGGCCAGCGGCTTCGACTTCCAACCCGTCCCCGCGATATTGGGGAAGGCGTAGAACGCGCCCTCCGGCATCGCGCAGCGTAACCCCGGCACCCCGTTCAGTGCCTGGATGAAGACCTCCCGCCGCCGCCGGAATTCGGCGAACATCGCCTCCGACGGCTCCTGCGGCCCAACGAGCGCGGCCAGCGCGGCCCGCTGCGTGAAGCTCGCCGTGCAGGAGTTCGAATTCACCATCAGCCGGTTCACCGCCTCCACCAGGAACTCCGGCAGCACGCCGTAACCGATGCGCCAGCCGGTCATGGCGTAGGTCTTCGAGAAACCGTCCAGAATGATCGTCTTCTCCTGCATCCCCGGCATTGTGGCGATCGAAACGGGCTGCCGGCCGTAGCTCATTCGCGAATAGATCTCGTCCGACAGCACGATCACGTCGCGCTCCGCGAGCAGGCCGGCGATGGCCTTGATGTCCGCGGCCGGCGTGACGCCCCCGGTCGGGTTGGCGGGCGAATTCAGGATCACCATCTTGGTGCGCGCGCTCAAGCAGTCGCGGAACAGGTTCAGATCGAAGTTGAAGCCCCGCTCCTCCAGGAGCGGCAGCGGCACCGGCGTGGCGCCGCAATACTTGATCATCGACTCGTAGATCGGGAACGACGGGTTAGGGTAAATCACCTCGTCGCCGGGCTCCAGCAGCGCCAGCATCGGGAAGAAAATAATCGGCTTACCGCCCGGCACCACGCACACCCGCTCGGGCTTGACGGCGATGCCGCGCGTGCGCGAAACCGTCTCCGCGATGGCCTCGCGCAACTCCGGCAGACCCTGCGTCGGCCCGTAGTGCGTCCAGCCCTCGTCCAGCGCCTGCTTGGCCGCTTCGATGATGTGCCGCGGCGTCTTGAAATCGGGCTCGCCGATCTCCAGGTGGATCACGCTGTGGCCCTGCGCCTCCAGCGCCCGGGCCCGCACCAGGACCTCAAATGCCGTTTCCGTGCCAATCCGCGACATGGCGTTGGCAAGTTTCATACTGCTTGGTCCTTTCAACGCGGAGCCGTGGTTTTCACGGCTCAATCGGCCGCCGCAACCCGTACAATTTGACCATAGCTCCGCTCCGGCGGAGTTGCACGTTTTGGGCTGGGCACGCGTCTGGATGTATAGAAGATCATGCCCGGCCGCGTCACAATAAGATTGGCAGTCGACGCCATGGATGAGCCGCTTGAGTTACAGGCCGGCGGGCGCGCCCCCGTGTGGGGGGCGGCCGAAGAGGAGTTCCTGCGCCAGCACCTGCGGCGGATCTTCCTGCTGATCTACCGCATCGTCGGCAACGTCGAGGATGCCCAGGACCTGGCCCAGGAGACGTTCATCAAGGCGCTGCAGCGCCGCGACCAACTGCGCGACCTGAACAAGGCCGGCCACTGGCTTTCGCGCATCGCCTCCAACACCGCCATCGACTTTTTGCGGCGCCACGGCCGGGCGCCGGCCTTGTCCATCGAAGAGCTGCTCGAGCCGCTGCGCGCCCCCGCCGAGCTCGACCCTGAACAGCAGCTCCTGCGCGCCGAGCGCGTGCGCAGCCTCGAGGACGGCCTGAGCCGTCTGACCGAGCGCGAGCGGCTGGCCCTGGTGCTGCGCGATGTCGAGGATCTGCCGGTCGAAGAGGTCGCCGCGGTGCTCAATTGCGGCAAGGCCACGGTGCGTTCCCACATCGCCAACGCCCGCGTCAAATTCAAGCAATACCTGGAAAGCCGCGGCAGAGTCGCGCGCCCGCGGCGCGCGGCCGGGACCGAACCCGGGGAGGTGGCCTGACATGGCCCGCCGCCAACTCCATCCGGACGCCCCGACGCTGGCGCTGTTAGCCGGCGGAGAGCTCCCGTTCTGGCGCCGCTGGAACGCCGCCTGGCACGTCCGTCTGTGTTCCATCTGCCAGGCCGAGTTGCAGCAGTTCCGCTCGCTGCGCGCAGCTCTGCCCGCGGAGGCTCTCGACGAAGCCGCCGCCGCCGGGGCACTGCCCGGCGTCGCCTGGAGCGTTTTCGAAGCCGAAATGCGCGCCAACATCCGCCTCGGCCTGGCGGCCGGCGCTCTGGCCGGCGGGCCGGAGGGCGATCCGCAGCCTGCCCCGCCCGTCCCGGTTCCGCTTTGGCGCTGGGCCACGGTTTGCGGCGCATTGGTGTTCGTGCTCGGCGCCGGCTGGTGGCTCAGCGCTCCTCGCCACACGCCTGCGCCCGTCGTTTCGTCGGTCCTCCAGCTGGCCCCGGAAGGGGAGAATTCCGGCACCGCCCAGGGGCCCGGTTTCGAGCTCCTGATCCCGGCCACGGGTACGGCCCGCACCGAGGCTGATTTCAACGGCGGAACGCGCGCCCGCCTGATCGACGGCGAGACCGGGCGGGTCACCCTGCAGCAGGTGTATGCGCAATAAGCACTCCATTCCGCTCCGGCTGGGCCTGGCGTTGCTCGCCGCCGCGGTGCTCTCGGCGCAGATGCAGCCCGGCTCCTACCGCGTCGATCTTCCGCCCGACGCCCCGCTGGCGCTGGTCTCCGCCGATTGGGGCGCCTCGCGCGCCACCGCCCGCGGCGGCGCCATGCTGCTCGAACTGCATTCGACTCTGCAGCTCAGGAACAGCGGCGCGCGGCGCATTCGCGGCGTCTCGCTGCTCGTGACCGCGCAGGACTCGACCCCCGGCGGACGCGCCTCCCTGACCCTGCCGAGCCTTGACATCGACTCCGGCGAGAGCTTCCCCGTACGCATCGACCTGCGCCTGATGCGCCCTTTGCAAATCGCTCCGGGCGCCATGGTCGACGTGCAACTCGATGGCATTTTGTTTGACGACCTGGGCTTCTACGGCCCTAACCGCATGAATGCGCGCCGCGCCCTGCTGAGTTGGGAACTGGAGGCCCGCCGGGATCGCAAATCGCTGCTGGCGGCGCTCGAACGCGGCGGCGCCGAGGCGCTCCGCGCGGAGTTGCTGGGCGCCATGGCCCGCCGGGCCGCGCAGCCGCGGCTGGAGGTCCAGGCCGCGCGAGGCGGCCGCGCTACGGCCCTCGAACCCGAACGCGAGGTGGCGTTGGCCGCGCTCTCGCTGCCTGCCTCGCCGGTCGAGTTGCTGAGCGGCTCGATCCGGATTGCCGGCGACGAGGCCCGCGCGCCCCGGCTGGTCCTGCGCAATATCGGTTCCAAACCGGTCCGCTCGGTCGAAGTCTCCTGGCTGGTCCGCGACAGCCACGGCCGCGAATATGCCGCCGGCGCCCTGCCCGCCGACGTCGATCTGGCGCCGGGCGAGACCCGCCCCGCCGCCCGCGCTGGCGCGCTGCGTTTCTCCCTGCCCGGCGGCACGCCGGCCAGCGTCTTGGGGCTGACCGGCTTCATCAGCTCGGTCGAGTTCGCCGACGGCGGCCTGTGGCTACCCACCCGCCAGGCGCTCCAGAATCCGCGCCTGCTGGGCGTGCTGCCGCTCTCCGGCGAGGAGGAGCGACTGGTGGAACTGTACCGCCGCAAGGGCCTCGACGCCGTCGTCCAACAGCTCCAGAAACTCCGTTAGCCACCGCCCGCCGCACTGTGATTCCCTGGGGAAATCACGGTATTGTGGCCGTGAAATCACGGCCGCGCCGGCACCGCTTCCCCGCCCTCACGCCCAAGGCATACAATCCAAACAGGATGTTCCTTCCGCGACCGTTTCTCATGGCGGCCTTCGCCGCGCTGCTGGCGCAAGTCCCGCTGGCCCGCTCGGCACCTGCCCAGACGACGGCTCAGACGCCCGCCCCGCCGGTCTTCCGCATCCAACCGGTGCGCCCGGTGGACGAGTTGCGACGCCTCGCCGCCCAGGAGCAGCCGCCACAGGAGCGGGGCGCCTTCCTGCCGTTCGATCTGATTGATCTCACGGGGCTTGACCCGCTCATCCGGCTCGACATCCGCTACGCCACGCCGAACAACTTCCTGGGTACTCCGCTGTACACGGAAGCGCGCGCGGTCATGCAGCGCTCGGCCGCGGAGGCGCTCGAGCGCGCGCACCGGCAATTGCAGAAACAAGGTTATGGACTGCTGATCCACGACGGCTACCGGCCGTGGGCGGTCACGTGGATTTTCTGGCAGGCCACGCCGCCCGATAAGCACCAATTCGTGGCCAATCCGGCCACCGGCTCGCGCCACAATCGCGGCTGCGCCGTGGATTTGACTCTGTACGATCTCAAGACCGGCCGCCCCGTCGACATGCCCAGCCTGTACGACGAGATGACGGAACGCGCCAGCCCCAACTACACGGGCGGCACGGCGGACCAGCGCCGGTTGCGCGACCGGCTGCGGGCGGCGATGGAGGCCGAAGGCTTCACTGTGGACAGCAACGAGTGGTGGCACTTCGACTACCGGGAATGGCGGCGCTACCAGATCGGCAACGTCGGCTTCGACTCGGTCGCCCCGCCCAAGCCGTAAGCCCGCAGCGCATCGCCCCGCTGCCAGACAGGGCGGCTTCGAAAGACGTTCTAACAAGATGCTGAAATGGGACCGCTTGCTGGCGTGCGCGGCTCGGATACGTGTCCCTGTATTTGCAGTAACTTATTGGGCGGTCTTGCCGAGCCATGACCTCGCGGTCCCATCGAACCCTTTTCAGCAGTCTCCTACCAAGGGGACTTCCGCGCCGTCAGCGCGCACTGAGCTTGCGGGCGAGTTCGGCCACGCGGCGGCCTTGGGCGCGGGCGATGGCGAGCTCGTTTTCGCTGGGGCGGCGCGAGCCGTCAGCTCCCGCCAGTGTGCCCGCGCCGTACGGACTGCCGCCGGTGATCTCGTTCATATTCACCAGGCCCGGCACGCTGTAGGGCACGCCCACGACGATCATGCCGTGGTGCAGCAGCGTGGAGTGGAAGCTGGTGATGGTGGTCTCCTGCCCGCCGTGCTGCGTGGCGGTGGAGGTGAAGACGCTGCCGATCTTATCGATCAGCGCGCCGGCGGCCCACAGGCGTCCGGTCTGGTCGAGGAAGTTGCGCATCTGCGCGCACATGTTGCCAAAGCGGGTGGGCGTGCCGAAGACGATGGCGTCGGCCTCGGTCAACTGGTCGGGCTGGATGACGGGGATGTGGATGAAGGGGGCCTGCGCCGCCTTGGCCCCACTGCGCTCCAGCGCCTCGTCGGACATCAGGTCGGCGACGCGATACAGCGCCACCTCGGCGCCTTCCACTTCGCGCGCGCCCGCCGCGACGGCCTCGGCCATGGTGTGAATGTGACCGTACATGCTGTAGAAAACGACTTGGATTCTCGCCATAAATGAATTGTAGTTCATGCCGGAATTCCCGGTCTGCCATCCAGGCCGGCGGCCACCAGGAATTGAAGTGCTTGATCGGAGCCGTTCCTTTCATCCCGGAGGCTCCGTGTGCTCGCGCTGTTCCAGAAAGGGGTCTTTATGGGCCTCCACCGCGATGCGAATTGACTACTTTTCCGGAAACGCCGTTTACCGGCCACCGATACCCTCACGTCAGCACACCTCGCCGGTTCCACGTACAATGGGAGCGCGCTATAAACCAACAAGGTAGTCTTTGCTGGTTCACCCAAGAGCTGGAGGACCGATGCGTTCGTATGAATTCGCGCTCTTCGCTGACGGGGCCGAATCCGACGCGGCGACGCTATGCAATACCGTACGCAGTGAATTCGACGACCTTGGCATTCCCCTTGGCCTGCTTGCGTTCTGCGATGACAAAACGGTCGCCAGGCGTGATCCAAAAGCACCGACCATTGGTGTTTGTCTTGGCGTCATCGGTGATCAAGAGATCGAGGGCGAGATCATCCGCCATCCGAAGCGGCAGAGCGACATAATCTTCCTTTACGATGCGAGCAGCATCCGCGACAAATGGATGAATCGCATTGCATGGCTTGATCGCCAGCAGGTGGCAGTCAAGAGTCTGCGGGTAGCGCAGGCGCAGTCTTGGTCGGGAGGCCTACGCTGATGGCCTGCATTTTCCTGTCAGCAAGCATCTCCCTGCCGCATCGCCATCCAAGGTACGCCGAGACAGCGGACGTTGAAGCGATCCTTGATAGTATCAGCGCGCTGGTCAGCGTCGTTACGCCGAGCGGCCAGATTGTGTTTAGCGGTCATCCTGCAATAACCCCACTTATGCACCTGCTCATTGGTCGAATGGCACAGCACGCGCGAAAGCACGTCATCCTGTACCAAAGCCTCTTCTTCAAGGACCAGTTACGTCTCGAAGTGCCCGAATTCGAGAATGTTCGTTTCGTTGATGCCGTGGATAGCGATCTCGAGGCGAGCTTGACCAAAATGCGCGAGGTCATGATCAGTTCTCACAACTTTGACGCGGCGGTGTTCCTTGGCGGCATGCAAGGCGTAGAGATTGAGTACGACATCTTCCGGCGATTCCACCCTGGCACACCGGCTTACGCCATCGCCTCTACCGGAGCCGCGGCACGGATTCTCTTTGAAAAATACAGTCCCGACCGCCTTGAGTTGATGAATGATCTTCACTACGCGTCATTATTCCGGCGCCTGCTCAACCAGCCATCAAGCGGCATCGTCATGTAATGTGTTGCAGAATCCCTGACCAGGGCCAAAAACGTCTCCTTCGCTTTCCATTACCAAGGCGTCATCGAATCCCGGGCGAACGTCGATAGGAAATATAGCTTCACGAAGGCGAGCGTGGAATGGGCAGGATACTTCGAATCGAGACGAATGGACTATGGCGGGCGCTATCTCGCCGCTCGCCACGCGTCCGCCCGCTTGCCCGCGGCCTCTATCTCCTTCCGAAAGCGATCCAGGTCCCTATCCCAGTCGTAAGCGGGAAACTCCACGCCTTCTGGCACCGCCGGTTTGGCTCCACGAGAGGCTGGAGGATTGTTGGGGTCCTTCAGGTGATGGATGTAAATACCCAACAGCCCGTTCTTGCGCGCCAATGACTGCTCGATTTCGTATTTCACCCACCGGCGGTTTGCCGTATTAGTGCCAATCAACACCACTGTGACCGTCGTGCCCTTAAGATGTCTGCGGACCATCCGCTGGATGCCCTCTTTTCCCCTTTTCTTGGCTTTTTCGTACTCTGAGCGGTCCAAAAAACCGGCAACGTCAGATCCCGCAACCACATTCGCGTTCCGAACTTGGTTTGCTCGCCAGATGTCGTCGTCGTAATGGAAGCTGAAGAACACTCGCCGAGCCATTTAAGGTCTCTTCCGTACAGCAGGCTTACCGGAATCGCCGCAACACTCAACCAATAGTACATTCATCACACCTCAATTCGCTGTGCGCTCCAAGTCCGCTCCGCCTCATCGGGCTCACCTCATCGCCGTGGCGCAGACCATGTGAGGCTTTGGGAACTTCTCTATTGCGATCACCACGCGCTCCCGCTCACACGCCGCTGGCACCGGTGAAGCTCGTTTGGGTACGGATGGTCGGCCGCTCGGAAAGCGGGGATCGTGCCCGGTCAGTCGCGATATCGGAAACCACTGCGCCCGTTCCACACTGGGTAAGTCGTGCGGCGCGGCAAGACGGGCTGGCAGGGAGGGGCGCGAACGCGCGTTTGCAGTCGCGGATCGAACTGAATCAGCGGGACAGAAGATTCAGGGCTTACTGATTCTTGTCCACAAGCTGATGATTCTAAAGGACCACGTCGGTAAGCCCTTACGTTTTCCCATTTTGAAGTGGGCTTCGCCGAGGTGCCAGACGAAGGAACCTGCAGGTTGCGCGAGCCGGGTTCGGCGCGTGCGGCAGTCGGCGTCGCAGCGTGCTTCCGCCTACCCTGATGCGGGCGTTCCAGGCCGATCCGCTCCGGGGCTAAGCCGGCTGGCGCTGCTCGGCTGGCACGGGGTTGAGCCGGCCGGTGCGCGCCATCCAACCGCGGAACATGCGGGCAAAGTCGGCGGCGCGCGGCGAACCTTCCAGTTCCTCCAGCGAAAAGCGCATCTTACGCTTCCAATTGGGATATTGCCAGGTGGTTCCGGGCAGGTTCTGCTGTTCCAGTTCCTTGGTCAGGTCTTCCTGGTTCAGCAACAGCAGCATGCAAGGGGTCGAGGCCAGATAGCCGATGATGGCGTTGTGCAGTTCGCCCGTCAACTCATTCCAATCGGCCGCTTCGCGCGAGAAATCGGGGCTCAGGAACCCCTCCCGGATCAGCGCATTGAGCAGCTTCACCTTGTCGGCGTGGCGCTCTTCGAGCTGCCGCCGATGCTGCGCCGGATCGGGCAGCAGGCCGGCGGCGCGGCGCGTTTCGATGTCCTTGCCGGCCCAGAAACCGGCCAGTGTCGGCAGGTCGTGGGTGGTGGAAGAGACGAGCGCCTGGCGGGCATAGTCGCACGGGCGCTTGGGCTCGCCGTCCCAGCCCTTCTCGAAATAGAACAGGCGGTAGCTGAGAATACCGAACTGCTCCATCGCTGTCCTCAGGTCGGGCGGAACCGTGCCCAAATCCTCGCCCACGACCAGGAAGCGACCGCGCACGCTCTCCAGCGCCAGAATGCGCAGCAGGTCCTGCCAGCATTCTTGGACATAGGTGCCCTCTTTGGCCGGCAAACCGTCCGGAATCCAGAACAACCGGAAAAAGCGCATGAAATGATCGATGCGCAGCGCGCCGCCGTGGCGGCTGTTGCGGCGGATGCCTTCGATGAACAGCCGGTAGCCGTCCTCGCGGTGGGCGCTGGAACGGGGCGGCGGAAAGGCCCAGTCCTGACCGTCGGGCGCGAAACCGTCCGGGGGCGAGCCGACGCGGCATCCGGCGGCATAAAAATGGCCGTAGGACCACAAATCGGCGCCGCATTTGTCGGTGGCCAGGGCCAGATCGTGGTAGAGGCCGATCGCCATGCCGGCCGCGCCAGCCTCTTTTTGCGCAGCCTCCAGTTGCAGATCGACCTGCCATTGCAGCCACTGGTGGAACAGGACGCGACGCCAGTGGGTGTCGGCAAATTTGCGGACCGCCAGGGTGTCGGGAGAACGATAGGCCTCCGGCCAGTCCGGCCAGATCCAGATTTCGCGGTCCTGCGCGTGCAGCACCTCATCCAGGGCACAATAAACCGCAAAGCGTTCCAGCAGTTCCCCTTGCTCGCGGCGCCAAAGATCAAAACTGCGCGCCCTGCCGGTGCCTCGCCGCCACTCCTCCCGCAGAAAACGCCGGAACAGCAGGCGGAGAATGCCGAGCTTCATGCGAGCGACCTCTTCGTAACACACCTGGTCGCTGGTGCGCAGAGCCGCCAGCTCCGTCTGGAACCCCTCGCCCTGGGTGATGCGTTGAGCGGCCGGGCAGAGAGCAAAATCCTCGACGGCCTCGACATCGAGGTAAATGGTGTTGCGGGCGAATGCAGACAGAGGAAGATAGGGGCTGGTGTTGTAGGGCTCGCGGTTGTGCAGGGCGTGCAGCGGGTTCAAGCCGATGAACGACACGCCGAGCGCGGAAGCCGCCCAGCGTGTGAGGCGGCGCAGGTCGGTGAAATCGCCGATCCCCCAGTTGCGCGCGGAACGAATCCCGAACAGGCTGACGGCCAGGCCGGCCAGCTTGCCGTCGTTGTTCAAAGCCTCCGGAAGCCAGGCCCGATCCGGAGCCACGATCAGCCGGCAATGAGAGGTCCGCGGCAGCCCGGACACGCCCTGCACGACTGCCTGGACTTCGTGGTAGCCCAGCTCGGGGACGCCCGGCAAAGGCAGACTCAAGGCCAGATAGCTCTCCTGGGCGACGAGACAGGTTTCGATCGAAGCCAGGCTGGAAAGCGGGTAAGTGCGCGAGTACAGGCGGCCGTTTTCCAGACGCAGGGTGACCGCGACACTTCCGCCGGGCACCAGTCGGTTGGGCACGTTGAGCCGGATGGTGGGCATGCACTCGGCCATCGAGACAACCAGGACCGGAGGCAATCCACGGGTCCAGCGGCTGGCGGAAAGCGCCTCCGCGGACAGCCGCAGACGATGGGCGCTCGAGGCATCGAGCCCTAGCGAGGTGAGGATGGCCGCCTGGCAGGCAACTGAGGCGTGGTGCGGTTGGCCCCAGATGTCCCAATAATCCCGGTCGACTCCGAGGTCATCACATAGGCGGTCCAGGAGGTCCGGGGGCAGTGGTTCGGTCACTTGAATCCTTGTACTACCTCGATCTTAACCGGCGAGCCGGGTGAGTCCGGGCATTTCGTGAATATAGGAGGCATTTTCTTTGAGGCCGCGACCGGCCTGCGGCGCTGAAATCCGGAATCGCGTGGAGTCGTGGGATAATCTGTCCAGAGGGATATGGAAGCTCCGGTCCGCGAGAATCAGATCGAATTGGGAGAGGCGCCCGCGGAATTGTACCAGCGGATCGACGCCGAAGGGACCGCCGGCCTGACGGAGAGCATTGTGCTGACGAGCGTGGACCAGGCGATCAACTGGGCGCGGAAGAACTCGCTCTGGCCGATGACGTTTGGCCTGGCCTGCTGTGCGATCGAGATGATGGCGACGAGCGCATCCCGATTCGACATCGCCCGCTTCGGCGCCGAGGTATTTCGCGGCAGTCCGCGGCAGAGTGACCTGATGATCATCGCCGGACGGGTTTCGAACAAGATGGCGCCCGTGATCCGCCATTTGTACCAGCAAATGCCGGAGCCGCGCTGGGTGATTTCGATGGGCGCCTGTGCGACCTCTACCGGAGTGTTTAGTAATTATGCGCTGATCCCGGTGAATCAGGTGATTCCGGTGGATGTCTACGTCCCTGGCTGCCCGCCGCGTCCAGAGCAGTTGATCTATGCCATCCTGCTGCTGCAGAAGAAGATCCAGAAGCAGCGCGGGACAACGATGGACGTGCTCAACCTGTCTTAGTCTTAGGCGATCCGGCCTGTCGCGGCAGAGTGGGCCGGCCGGCCCGTCCTCCTCCATAGAAGATTTTCTCAAGCCGGGCGCCCTAAGCTCCGATATGAGGGTTGAGGCGGGTGCGGCCACTCACGGAGGGATAATGGAACTCAACAGTATTAGCTTAGCCAACTTATACCATGTGACTGCGCAGGCGCCGACGTACTCGCTCACCCCTCAAGAGCGCGCCGAACAATCGCGATTGATCCAGGCCGTAAAGACAGTCAACCAGAGCGGAGTTTTCGGGAACTCGGAGGAACTGGTGTTCACGCTCGACCAGCCGACAGGGCGTCCGGTGATTCAATTGATCGATCGGGAGACCAAGAAAGTCGTACAGCAGATCCCGCCCGAGTATCTGCTTCGTCTTGCAGAAGACCCCGCACGAATCGTGGGCTGACGCTGTCCGGGGCCGACGAGCGAGCTTGGGCGAAGAGGTAAGGAATGTTTTCAAATCCCTACGAGGGGCAGTTTGAGCAGCAGATTCTAAGCGCGGATCCGGTCGAACTTCTAGCTATCGTGTTTGATCACTTGATTGCGACGATCGCAGCGGCCCGGAGACACTTGGTCTCCGGAGATCGAGCCGCGCGCGCGCGGTGCATCAGCAAGGCATTCGGCCTGATCGCGGAGCTGTCAAACTCGCTTGACGATCAGCAGGGGGGAGAAATCGCACTGAACCTGCGACGTCTCTACGGATTCGTTGGCAACAGACTTGTTCAGGCTCAGAGCTATCAGATTGAACAGCCCTTAATTGAGGCGATACAGACTCTGGAACCGCTCCGCCAAGCCTGGAAGGCACTTTGCCGCACGCGGGCGGAGGACATGCGCTCCCAGCTTCCGGCGTACGGTTCCAGCGAGAACGCGAGACTCGCCCTGCAGGCCTGAGAGAACTCTGTGGAGGAGCTCAGCGCGGGTCTGAAACGTGCACAAGTCCGGCCGGCGCGAGTGTTCCAGCCCCGGTTGTGCCGGTGACGCCAGGGGCGACGATACCGGGGGTGGTGGAACTGGGGGTGGCGAGACCGGACGTGGCAGCGTCGGCCTGATTCAAGGCGTTCTCCAGGAAATGCGCCATTCCAATCCCGCCGTTCTGGCTGATGAGCCGCGCCAGGTTCTCCCGCGCGAATTCCATCATCGAGCCGTTGGTGCCGTTCCCATCTTCGCTGAGTTCGCCCAGCTTCACGGATTTCAGCATTTGCCCGATGAGCAGGGATTCAAACTCCTGGGCCACCGCATGGATGCTGTGGGGATCCTGGGATGTGCAACCGGAGGTTTGAGGGCCCTTCGCCTCAATGCGAATCTGGCATGAGTTTTCCAGGCCAATCGGCGTCATCAGATGACCTCGATCTCAGCCTCCAGGGCCCCGACGACCCGGAGGTTCTCTAACACCGCAATCACATCCCTGGGCGTGGAACCCAAAGCCATCAGCGCCTTGACAAGGTCTTCCACGGTGGCGCCTTTCTTCAGAGTGACGTTGCGGGCGGACTCTTCCTTCGCCGTCACCTCGACTTTCGGAGTGACAACCGTTTCTCCGCCCGAGAGTGGGTTGGGCTGGGAGGTCTCTAACGTAGTCTGGACCTGAACCGACAGGTTTCCGTGAAGAATTGAAATGGGGTGAATCACGATATCCCGTCCGAGTACGATCGTGCCGGTTCGCTCATTGATGACAATCCGGTTCTGCCTGTCTGTCTCAAGCGTCAACGTCTCCATTTCGGCGATGAACTCCACCTCGCGAGTCTTCCAATCGTCAGGCAGGCGAACCACCACGACGCCTGAACTCTCACAATTCGCAATCGAAGCCTGAAACCGCTTATTCACCACCGCCGCCAGCCTGGCCGCGGTCGTGAAATCAGCCTGTTTCAACTGCCAGCGCAGCTTCTCTGCGGGCATCACCGAAGGTGCGGCCTGCTCGATAATCGCCCCCCCTGGCGCCCGCCCGGCAGTCGGATGATTGACGGTTGTGCTATTGCCCCCGCTACGGCCAGTAGCGAAGCCCTCGGTCACTACCGCCCCCTGGGCCACGGCGTAGATGACTCCGTTGGCGCCCTTGAGTGCGGTCATCAGAAGCAAGCCGCCCTGCAGGTTCGTGGCGTCGCCAATCGCCGCGACGTTTATGTCGATTCTGACTCCAGGTTGGGCGAAGGCCGGCATGTTCGCAGTCACCACCACGGCCGCTGTGTTGCGAACTTGGATCAAGGCTGCGTTGACCTGGACACCCATCTTTTCGAGGAGATTAGCCAAGGTCTGAGCCGGAAACACCGGCATCATCTTGTCGCCGGTCCCGTTGAGTCCGACCACAATCCCATAGCCCAGCAACTGGTTCTCACGGACCCCCTCCAGCGAGGCCATGTCCTTCAACCGCACCGGCATCGCGAGCCCGGCCGGGGCGGCGGCAATGAGCAGGATGAGGATCGCGGCAATGGTTCGAATGCGCATAGTTCAGAAGGGCAGCAAGCCCAGCAACAACCGATAGAGGAAGTTCGGCCTGCGCACGGCATCGTTGACGACGCCGCGACCGTCGATGAGCACTTCGAGTTCGGCCAACCGATCGGATGAGACTTGATTGGCTGGATTGATGTCGTTCCAGCGAACGATGCCGCGCAGCGTGATCTTCTGTTTCTCCGAGTTGATCTGAACCAGCTTGTTGCCTTCGACGATCATGTCGCCACTCGGCAGAGTCGCGATCACCCGGGCTGTGAGATTCGTTGTCAGATCACTGCTGCGGTTGGTCTGCCCCTGGCCATTCAGTTGCGTGTTGGCCGTCGTCCCGGTCAGATTGGCCCACGGACCGGCGGTACGCGTGAGGCCGGCCAAAGCGGATATGGAGGCGTTGGCCGAGCTCTTTCTCGTGGAGGTTGTGTTTCCGGCAGTGGTAGCGCTGGAGTGGTCGGAGATGATCACGGTCACGAGATCGTTGACATGGGACGCGCGCAGATCGCGCGAGACATCGGCGAATCTGCCCACGGGATCGAAGGTTGAACCGGGTGATGCCGAGAGTCGCGAGGGGTGGGCTTTAAGTTCTTCCAGGATCTTGTCGATGGCGGAAGGCGAAAGTGCAGTCTGCGGTGAGTTCTTCTGCGGCTTTGGCTCCGGGAGCGCTTCCGGACAGCCTAGAAGCACGAACATCGACCACGACAGCAGAATCCGCATATCAGCGTCCCTCCCGTATGACTGAACCCTCGCCGTTCGCTGTCAGCAGGACCCAGATCCGTTTCCCGGACTCTGGGTTGCGAACGAGAATGGACTCGCCGCGCCGGCCGTCCCGCTCGGCCTCGGCGTCAATACTCACAGACGCCAATCCAACGCGTGCGACCACCCGAACCGTCCCCCCCCGCAGCACCGCCGGGGGCGCCTGGAGCATGGAAGGTTGAATGCTGTCGCCCAATCGCAACGCCCGTTTGAGGATCGAGCCATCCGGCAGTTCCGGCTCGGCCTCCGCCCGGGCAGAACAACCCGTTTTGACAACCCGCTCGTAATCCGAGGCCGCCAGGGAGTCCCCCGCCTGCAGGTCGCGCCGGGCTACGAAGACCGCTTGAGCTAACCGGAATCGCCCCAGAACTCTGACCGGTACGGTCCGATGTGCGTCGTACTCGAGACCGCCCCGCCAGAGGAAGCTGCAGGAATCGTCGTCGGCAGACAACATCTGGAAGCCCGACGGAGGCAAAATCAGACGCCCTGCCGGCGCGACCTCCGGCTGGAAGGAAGTCACATGGACCAGCCTGGCGCCGCTGTGCCGGGCCAGCAGCGCGCCCTGAACTGCCTCCACCACAGCTTCCGATGGCAGCGGTTGAAGCCGTCTTTGCAGGCAGACTCCCTCGGCCGGCCAACCGTCCCTCGGCGCCAGACCCCAGCGGCGCAGTTCTGCGGGAGAGATCCATCTGCGGGTTCCCGGGTCCGGGGTTTCCGTCAGGATGCGATCGGGAGAGATCGAATCCGGCGCTTGGGCAAACCGGGACAGGGCCGCTGCGCGCACGACCGGACCGTCGATCTCCACGCACGCCCCGGCCATCAGGGGAGCAGGCACTATGACGGCATACAGAGATAGGCGAAAGAGGCAGCTGCGCATGCGTCTCACTTGGGCAAATTATTGACCATCTGATACATTTCGTCCGCGGCCGTGATCACCTTCGAATTCGCCTCATAGGCACGCTGGCTGACGATCAGGCCAATCATTTCGTCGACCACCGAAACGTTCGATTGTTCGGTGTAGCCCTGCATCAGAGTTCCCATTCCTTCCTGACCGCCGGGT
>Ga0182027_10004074_pt1 | contig 22830 bp, 14 predicted proteins | sample 712E1DmetaG_FD_121300 | JGI IMG/M metagenome (GOLD analysis project Ga0182027, IMG submission 121300) | Permafrost microbial communities from Stordalen Mire, Sweden - 712E1D metaG (Illumina Assembly) | ecosystem: Environmental > Terrestrial > Soil > Wetlands > Permafrost | place: Sweden... | reverse complement strand
GGCAGCCGAGGCCAAGCCGGCCGGTCACGGTGGATCGGCAGGCGCGCCCCTCTGGTGTTCTTCGTCGAGAAGATCCGAGGGCCGGCTTGTGAGCGCGGCGTATTCGCGGCGGCTTACGACGGCTTCATAGGCAACGTGGCTTCGCCCGACGAACAGGAGACCCTCGCCTGGACGGGCATGGATGAGCGAACGGCGTTCGGCCGGCGTCAGATCGAAGTAGCGCGCGAGCGCGTCCGCGCCTTCGGGCGTCTGGCCGAGCAGGATCCGGATGTCGCACTGCTTGACGATCGGCTCGCCGTAGTCTGAGCGGAGGAACTCGACGATGTCCTGGGTCGCGAGTTGCAGCCCTGCGTGATAGTGGCGGGCTGATCGCGCGAGTTCCTCGATGAAGGCCGCCCCTGCGGGCTGGCGCATCACCTTCCAGGCCTCGTCTACGACTACGAGCTTGCGAGCAAGATCGATCCGGACAGCATCCCAGAGCATCGCCAGCGCAGCGAGCTGAGCGACCGATCGAACCTCGGGATCGCCGAGGGAGGCAAGCCCGACGACGACGAGCTGCTGATCGCGCAGGGACGGCGCCCGTCCCGCGAAGACTAGGGCAAGCGAACCGACCGCCCAACGCTCCAAGCGGGTCGCGATCGATGCGCCTCCTGGCGTCGCCCTCAGAACCTCGAGTAGGCCCTCGAGCGTCGGCGGCGCTTCGTCGTGGGTGGCCGGATCCGCCGTGATCCCGACGAGTTCGTACACGCGCCGCAGGGCAATATCGAGCACCGGTCGTTCGTCGCGTGAGAGGTTGCCGACCATCGCCGCAACGAGCGACACGAGGATCTGGAGCTTGGCCGTCAGCGCGCCCGCCGTTCGCGAGCCCGTGAGGGCCAGCGGGTTGAGCCCGGCCTCGCCCGATCCAGGCTCGATGTAGAGGCCGCCGAGTTCGGCGGTCAGGCGGCGATAGTCGCCGAGCGGATCGACCGCGAGGACCCGAATGCCCTGGAGCATGCAGCGGACGATCTCGGCGCCCGTGGCCATCGTCTTGCCCGTGCCGGTTTGCCCGAGAACGATGGCATTGTGCGAGGGCCGGGCGAAACGGTCCAGCACGATTGGCGCGCCGGTCGTTCGGGCCCGGCCATACAGATGGCCCGAGGGCTCATATAGATCGCCTGCGACATGGAGCAGGCTCGCGGCGAGACTCGCGCTATCGAGGTTCCGCTCGGCGATGGGCGCTGGGTTCGAACCGGGGACGACGCTATGCCAGGCGTCGGCAAGCTGGAACGTCGCGACCTCGGGCTCAAAGCCGAGGCTCCGCATCTCCAGACGCAGCATGTCCAGGCGCTCGGCGAGGGTCGCAAGGTCGGGAGCCCGCACAAGGAGGATGGAGTCGACGAGGTACACGCGGCCGGCTCCGGCGTGGACGGTCCGGCGCCCGCTCGTACTCGTTTGCAGGACGCGCTCACGCTCGACGTCGCTGAGCTCGCCCCGCTCGGAAGCGAGACGCTCGGCGGCCCGCACCTGGCGCAGACGCACGGTCAGGAAGCTCATTGCCTCGGCCCTCGACAACGGCCGCACTCGCATCGAGATCGCGTCGACGCCCGACAGGGCGAGCACCGGGGCAGTCCAGCCGGGTTCGATCTGGGCCGGCCAGCGCCGACCAAGCGAGATAAGCGTCAAGGCCTCCGGGCCTTCTACGACGTTGGCGCCGACGTGGTACTCGGAGCCTTCGCCCGCAAGCAGCGAGGCCGCCTGACCCAGCTCGTCCTCGGAGACTGGACGCAGCCGGATCCCGTGCTCCTCGGCCGTACGGCGCACGAGTTCCGCGACTCTGGCGACCGTTGTCTCGCTGACGCCCGAAAGGACGATCAGGCATCGCCGTGGCGGACGAGCGAGCTTCGCAGCCAGGTCGCGATACAGGCCCGCGTATGCCGTCAGGTACTTACGCGGCGCGCCTGAGACAGGAGTGAGCCAGTCAAGGTGTTCGGATGGACTCCGCTCGATCGGCACCGACAGGATCTGGAACGGTCCGGGGATCGCGTCGTACAGCTCGCGTGTCGCTGCGATCGCCGCGTCCCGCTCGTCCGACCGCAGAAGATCGAGGTTGACCGGCGGGATCTCGAACGCCCGAAGGAAGTTCTTCCGCTCTGCCTGTTGCTCGGGGGCTCGTCGCTTGATGAGCATGGCCAGTAGCGTGCGCGACTGCCCCTCCTCAGTCAAGGGAGTTTGCGTACCATCTTGCGTACCAAATTCTGCGAGATGGCCAGCCGAGCCTCTGTCTGGACACACCCTGCGTCAGCGTGTGTCCAGCGTGGCCCATCAACTCCCTCGACGGCCGTCAAGGCCTTTCACCCAGCCACGCCGCGACTGCAGCCAGTGAGGCTAGCCAGCCTCGCGAAAGATCACTCCGCGCTTACAGACCCAGAGTTTCTTGTTCAACGGAACGAGACTTTCAAGGTACGTCAAGGTCCACAGCCCACGGCCTGTACCGCGTCGTCGTCCCGCTTTTGGGCTCCCGCCTGTCGACGCAGGTGGATCTCGCTGACAACCGCACGAGCAACGCATTCCCGATGTTCCGGCGCGTGCTGGGCCTCGTTGGGCTGTTACCGGGATTCCTGCTTCGTTTCCGCGAGACTCTTTGACCTCGACGTGCGGCATTGACACATTAGCTGACACGATGTGGTGCGACGCTGCCACTATGGTGTTCGATGAGCCATCGCGCATGGGCACACGCCGACCGTCTGTCATCACGACCATGACGTCGAAAGGCATTCCTGGCGCGCCCAGCCAGTTCGTCGAATTGCCGCGATCGCTCGCCGGCAGGACCTCGCGCCTGCCAGAATAGGAGCAGCGAGCAGGACCTCCGAACGCGCGCGCAATAGAGGCCGATGGCAATCAGATGAGCCAGATGAGCCGACTCAACGTATCCCAAACGCCAGCGGTCACATGGCGGCGGTGAGGATCTATCCCGCTGCCTGGCCAGAAGAATCTGCGCCTGCTCGCGACCCAGACGACGACACGCGTGACGTCCGGCGGCCGCTCGCGCGCGTGCTTCGGGGTTCTTATGTCCGGCCGGTCGCCAGGTCGGAGACTCCGGATCCCGAGGACCCTAACGCCGTTAGACAGTGGGTGGCGACTGCTGCCGGGCCTACAGCCGTCGACCTGTTTTGCGGAGCTGGCGGGCTGAGCCTCGGCCTGCACGATGCCGGCTTCTCGGTCTTGGTCGGAGCGGACGCTGACGCAGCTTCCGTCGAGACCCATTCAGCCAACCTCGGAAGCTTGGGCTACGTCGGGGATTTGGCTGACTCACGCGCGTTTCTGAAGCGAATGCGCAAGTGGGGCATCCGGCGCATAGATCTCCTGGCCGGAGGCGTGCCCTGTCAGCCGTTCTCGCGGGCGGGTCGGTCAAAGATAAGGAACCTGGTCGGACAGGGCTTGCGACCTACATTGGACCCGCGGGCTGGCCTCTGGCGACCGTTCATGGACATCGTTCGCGGCCTTCGTCCCCGGGCTGTGTTGATCGAGAACGTTCCCGACCTGACTGCCTGGAACGACGGGGCCGTTCTGGCTGGGATCTGCGACTCGCTTTCCGATCTCGGATATCGCGCCGACGCGATGCTGCTCAACGCGTTCGACTACGGCGTTCCACAGCACCGCTCGCGGCTTGTGATCGTGGCCACTCGGCCCGGTGTTGCGTATGCGTGGCCCGAGAAGACGGCTTTGCACACCGTCCAAGACGCGATTGGTGACCTTCCAGTAGCACCGCCGGCGCAACGAGAGGAGAGGCTCCCCTACGAAGGGCCGACTTCGTCGTGGCTCCAGCAGCGTCTGCGGGGCGGCATCGGCGAGGATCAGGCAGGTTGGGTTTTCGACCACATCACACGAGACGTCCGCAGTGACGACGCCGAGGCCTACGCGCTTCTCACCGAGGGCCAAACCTACGCCGATTTGCCTGAACGTCTTCAGCGATATCGGTCCGACATCTTCGACGACAAATACAAGCGCCTGTCCTGGAAGGGATTGAGCCGATCGATTACGGCCCACATCGCGAAGGATGGCTATTGGTATATCCATCCGGACCAGGATCGAACCCTGTCCGTCCGAGAAGCAGCGCGGATCCAGACTTTCCCTGACTGGTTCAGGTTCGCCGGCCGGCCGAGCGAGCGATACCGCCAGATCGGAAACGCCGTTCCACCTCTGTTGGCAGAGGCAGTCGGCCGTCCGTTGGCGCAGGCTCTTGCGCGGCCCACGCCCTTGGGGCGGCCTCGAGGCTCCACAGTGAGCTTCCGTCGGGACCTGCTTGAGTGGCACCAGACCAACTCCCGGCAGCTGCCTTGGCGGGACACTGCAGATCCATGGTTGGTGCTCGTCGGTGAGATCTGCCTTTCGAGGGCCAACCCATTGGAGGTTCGGAGAGTTTTTCCATCGCTGTCTGAGGCCATTCCGACACCCGCGGCGCTGCTCGAGCTCACCCAGCAGGCCCAGGCGGACCTTCAGGACCTCACCTCGGTTGCAGCGGTCCGCAAGTTGCGCGACATTGCGCGGGTCATCCAGGCGGACCATGAAGGGTTGGTCCCTGAGCTACCCGACCAGCTGCGTTTGCTGCCCCACGTTGGCGAGTGGCTCGTCTCGTCCGTCGTCGCTTACGGGTGGGGCCGACCGGCGGTCGTCCTGGACGGCGGCTGCGCTCGCGTTGCATCGCGGCTTCGAGGAAAGCCCCGTCAGTCACATTGGCAAGCCCGAATCGACCTTCGGCGTCTTGCCGGCAAGGCTGGACCGGATCGCACGTTCGACGCCGCCGTGGCCGACTTGGGCGCTTTGGTGTGCGTGTCTGGCATGCCACTCTGCGATACCTGCCCTGCCCGCCGATACTGCGTGACTGCCGGCGCCGGAGACCCGGATGAAAGGGCGGTGTCGGGTGAAGATGTCACCGATCAACAGGCGTCGCTGTGATCAAGGAGATCCGTGTCCCACCCTACGCTCCTGCAATGCTCGAGTCGCTAAGGGCGATCGGATATAGCTTCGAGGCGGCGCTGGCCGACATTATCGACAACAGCATCGCAGCACAGGCAACCCGGGTAGACGTCCAGTTTCGGACGCAGCCGAACCCATACGTCGCGATCATTGACGACGGGTCGGGAATGAGCCCAGACGCACTGGTCGAAGCCATGCGTCATGGCGGTCTTGGTCCCAACCAGGAGCGATCAGCGACCGACCTTGGCAGGTTCGGGCTCGGCCTCAAGACGGCGAGCCTCTCCCAATGCCGACGACTCTTGCTGGCCACCTGCAAGGAAGGAGCCACGAGCGGCGCGGTTTGGGATCTTGACCGGATCATCGAGACCGGCGAGTGGACCCTCGGGATCCTTGGCCCAGACGAACTGGCGCAGGTCCCCCACATCGAACAGCTGAAGACCTGGGGCCACGGGACGATCGTGTTGTGGCAGGAGTTCGACCGTGCCCTCGCTGGTGAGAGCTCTCAGGCGACGGCACTGGGTGAGCTGGTCGATCGTGGGCGTGAGCATCTATCGCTGGCTTTTCACCGGTATCTCGACGGGGACGCTCCGCGGCTGCAGATTGCCGTGAACAACGCGACGGTTACGGCGACGGATCCGTTCCTCAGCGCCAAGAGCCAGCGGTTGCCTCCTGAGTCGCTGGCAGTTGATGGGTCCACGGTCTCATTTCAGGCGTTCATCCTCCCGCATCTGTCGCGGATGTCGCGTGCCGACCTGGAGCTGGCCGGGGGCGAGGACGGATTGCGCCGACACCAGGGTTTCTACGTCTATCGCAACAAGCGACTGATTACCTACGGAACTTGGTTCAGGCTCCTCCGTCAGGAGGAACTCACGAAGCTGGCACGGGTTCAGGTAGACATTCCCAATACTCTCGACCACCTGTGGGCTCTCGACGTGAAGAAGTCGACCGCCTTTCCGCCTGAAGCAATCCGTGCGGGCCTGCATCGTGTCGTCGACCGCATTGCCGGGACCAGCCGCCACGTCTACCAGTTCCGGGGACGCAGAACTGCGACCGCTGTGACCCCGGTCTGGGAGAGAATCGCTGTCAGGGACGGCTTCAACTACTTGATCAATCGAGGTCATCCGGCAGTTGAGCTCGCTCGACTGGCGCTGAAGGATGACGAAGGGCCCAGGATCGACCAGCTCCTCCGGTCGATAGAGCTCTCGCTGCCCATCGATACGCTCTACAACGACATGGCTTCCGAGATCCGGGTAAAGATCGCCCCGGAAGATCACGAGATCGAGCAGCTCCTGATGGGCTTCGCCACGAGCATCATCGGAGCCCTGGGTTCAGATGAGCCTGCAGTCGAACGGGCCCTGCGAGGACTCGAGAGGGTGGAACCGTTCTCGGACCATCCGGCCACGACGCGGAAGGTGATCGAGAACATCAGGAGCACTCGTGGATAACGCCGAGCTCATCGAGAAGACCGTGCTCGTCAGCCTGCCTGTTGATCGCCGACCAACCGAAGAGGAGGTCCTCCAGCGTGCGGTTGCCCAGCGGGTCGTCTTCCCGGTAGAAGATGAGACCTTCGGGTTGATCATCAAACGTCTTCACGCTCGACTGGCCATTACGATGGATCTCGGGACAGCCCTCGAACGGGATCACGCCCCCTGGCTTGCCAGCAGGAAGGCGGACATCGACCCCTTCTACTGGGAACGATACAGGCGCTGGCTTGATCGCTTGGGGTGGCCCGTCTTTGTCACTAACGGGCTGGACGGCGTATCCGACGAGATCTTGGATCTCGTCGGTGATCCGCAGCGTCCCGGTCGATGGAGCCGCCGTGGGCTCGTCGTTGGTGATGTGCAGTCCGGCAAGACCGCAACCTACACGGCCCTCGCCTGCAAGGCGGCGGACGCCGGCTACAAGCTGATCATCTTGCTGACAGGGACCCTCGAGAGCCTCCGAAGACAGACCCAAGAGAGGATGGACGAGGGTTTCGTTGGTTTCGACAGTTCTGAGATGCTGCAGCAGCCCCAAGTCAGCCCAAACCGTGCCGTCGGTGTTGGCTTGATCGATGCCAGGCATCACGCCGGCGTTTTCACCTCGAGGTCACGTGACTTCAGTAAGCAGCTGGCGACCCAGCTCGGGTTCCAGCTCGACTCGTCCACTCAGCCGATCCTGGTTGTCATCAAAAAGAACAAGCGGATACTCGGGAACTTGGACGCCTGGCTCCGAGGCTACAACGCCGGTCCCGACGGGAAGATACCCGCCACACTGCTCATGATCGACGACGAAGCCGACTCGGCTTCGATCAATACCAACCCTGACGATGCCGACCCGACAGCCATCAATCAGGCCGTGCGAGGGCTGTTGTCCCTCTTCCACCGATCCTGCTATGTGGGCGTGACCGCCACGCCCTTCGCCAACGTCTTCATCGATCCAGATTCGGATGATGCGATGAAGGGCGATGACTTGTTTCCAAGCGACTTTGTCTACGCTCTCGAGCCACCGACTAACTACGTTGGCTCTCAGGCGATCTTTGCGGCCTCGTCAATGGAAGAGCCGCCGAAGTTCATTCGTTGGATCGACGATGCCGAACCGTTCTTTCCGGTGGACCAAAAATCCTACGATCAAGTTGCTGCTCTTCCGGAAAGTCTCTACGAAGCCGTCCGGACGTTCCTGATCGTTACAACCCTCCGTGACATGCGCGGAGAGGGGCCTTCGCACCGGTCGATGTTGGTGAACGTCAGCCGATTCACCAACGTTCAGAACCAGGTCGCGTCACTTGTCGACTCTTTCGTCCGCGACGTTCAAAGGGACGTGCGTAACTTCAGCAAACTGGACGTCGAAGAGGCGCTGGAGACACCGAGCATCGCCGGGCTGGAACGCACCTGGAGAACCCTCGCGGGGCTCGACGGCCCGGCATGGCCAGAGGTGCAGGCCGCGCTGAACTCCGCAATCCAGCCCATCGTCGTTCGCGCTGTCAACCAGGTTACCGGCGCTGCAAGCCTCGATTACAAGGCCTATAAAGATCAGGGCCTGCGGGTCATCGCGGTCGGCGGCAACAGCCTTTCGCGGGGCCTTACGCTGGAAGGGCTGAGCACCTCCTACTTCTATCGCAACTCCCAGATGTATGACACGCTCCTGCAGATGGGGCGATGGTTCGGTTACCGCGACGGCTATGGCGACCTGTGTCGACTGTGGTTGGGCGAAGAAGCGTTCGGCTGGTATGCGCACATAGCCCGAGCCTCTGAAGAGCTGAGGCTGGAATTCAAGCGCATGAAACGTCTTGGCCTGACCCCGCAGGACTTCGGGCTCAAGGTCAGAGCGCACCCGGATTCGCTCATCGTGACGGCTCGCAACAAGATGCGGACGGCGAAAACGATCATCCGCAAGGTCTCTCTGAGCGCGCAAGGCATCGAAACGGCACGGCTGTGGATCAAACCGCGTGTCATCGACGCGAATGCCGAATCCGCCTCGCGATTCATAGCGGCGTTGGGCCCGCCGGCGCCCCGTGCGCGTGCTGGGTCGGGGCCCTTTGTCTGGTCGAATGTCCCGGCGAAAGCCATCGCGGAGTGCCTCGCCGACTTCGCCACACATCCGCTGAACCACGACTTCCAGTCGGACACGCTCGCGAATTACCTCGAGAAGACGACAAATCCGTGTCTCCAGCTCTGGGATGTCGCGCTCCCCTCTGGAACCATGACAGCGGAGCCGTTCGGCGGAATGGACATGCGCCCGTATGAGCGATACATCAAGGTGAACAAACCGAACGGTTCGCTCCTTGTTTCGGGATCGAGCGCGCGTGTCGGGTCACGAGGCGATGAACGAGCTGGCCTGACCGAAGAACAGGTCAAACAGGCGGAGGCCGAAAGCCATGGTAAGAACACCAGCGACGGCGCGTATCGCGAAGTGCGGACCAAGCCTCTTCTTCTCGTCCACGTTTTCAGAGGCTACACCCGCGACGGTGAAGACAAGAGCGTCAAGACCAGGTTCGAGCCTAACCACTCACCTCTTGTCGCACTTGGCCTGAGTTTTCCCAGGTTCAATGACGATGACGTCCGTGAGCAGGTGGAATACAAAGTGAACCTCATCGAGTGGCGGTCTCTGTTCGAGGCAGAGGTCGATGATGAGCCGGTCCGTGACGATGACATCGATTGAGCTCCTCTGGCAGACACTCCTGTCAGCCGGCGACCATGGCGGGGCCCGGCGAGTCGATGAAGCACACCCTTGTGATCTCTACGCCGCACTGAGCGAGGATGGCCGGCCAGGTCTGGTTCTCTTCAGTGACGTTGCGCTCCCTACCCCTCCAAGCCTTTCTTCGGTCGAGGCGATCACGAGTCGGCGGCAGGATGGCCGCTGGTCGCTCGGCATCTGGCTCACAGTCGACGCGCTTCGCTCGCCCTTCGGGCAGTTATGCCAGGACCTGATAGACGCGACCCGGATGGCCAGTCCCGAGTCGGCCGGCGGCTTCATCCTTGCTCGCCTGGCCAGGTGGCGGCGTCTCCTTGAGGGGGCTCATGCGATTTCAACCAGCGAGCTTCGGGGCCTGGTCGGCGAGTTACTGGTTCTTCGCTACTGCCTGGACCTCTGGTCACCCACTGAGGTCGTCGACGGCTGGGTCGGTCCGCTTGGGGCCCCTCAAGACTTCACTTTGCCGGGACTTTTGCTCGAGGCCAAGGCGGTTCAGCCCGGGTCGCCAACCGTGCAGATCAGTTCCGTTGATCAGCTCGACTCGACAGGCAGACTGGTGCTTGCATCTGTGACGCTGGCTACCGTGTCGGCTGAAGGCCAAGGGTTCTCGGTTGGGACATTCGTCTCAGAGCTCAGGCAGCGGCTCATGGACCTCAATGCACCGATGGCGGTTCTTGAGCTCGACGCCCGGCTGGCGGCAGCGGGATATCGGGAGGACGATCAGATGTCCCACGCCACATTCCGCGGGGATGGCATTCGCTTCTTCGAGGTCAGGGATTCCTTCCCCGCACTTCACCGGGTGCAGCTCCCTGACGGCGTGCTGGATGCCACATATGAGATCGCTCTGGCGGCTTGTGTGCCATTCGAGACCTCTCTGGATCGAAGCTGATGGATCTCGACGAATTCCGCGCCGATTTCCTCAACGAGGCGGCATCGTGGGCGTCCAGCGACCTCAACTTCCGGCATTCCTCATTTGTTGAAGTCGCGGTGTCGCACCTTGAGGACGCAGGAGAGGTCGCAGATTTCGAGTCCTGTTACTTCCGGGGAACTGGCAGCCGGCGGCGGGCACTGGCCATCGACGGCTACGCATTTGACGAGGCTGATGCCTCACTACGAGTCTTCGTGGCAGAGCCATCCTTCGCGGCCGTGGCTCCATCGCTGATCCAGACCGAGGCTTCGACGCTGCTCGGCCGCCTCAGGGCGTTTCTCGAGGAAGCTGTTACTGGTCGGCTCGAACCCGAACTGGAGATCAGCTCAGCCGAGTATGGGTTCGCCCAGGAAGTCCGTAGGCGCTTTCCCGAGATCTCGCGAATCCGTGCATATCTGCTGTCCGATGCCGTTCTGAGCTCACGAGCCCGCGACTGGCCCGAAGCCGAGGTCGCAGGAGTCCCGGTGGAGTTCCACGTCTGGGACATCGCCAGGTTCCACAGGCTCTACGAATCCAGAAGCGGACGGGACGACCTGGCAATCGATCTGTCGGCCCTCGTCGACGGTGGGCTGCCCTGCATCGAGGCCGGCACCGATAGCGACGACTACGCGGCTTATCTGTGCGTCGTCCCGGGACGTGTCCTCGCTGAGATGTACGAGGAGTATGGGAGCCGGCTGCTCGAGGCTAACGTCAGGTCGTTCCTCACGATCAAGGGCCGTGTCAACAAAGGAATCCGCAACACGATCCTGCACGAGGCAAGTTCGTTCTTCGCCTACAACAACGGCATCGCGGCGACCGCCTCAAAGGTCACGATCGAGGACGGTGATCACGGACTCAGGCTCGTCAATGCGACCGACCTGCAGATCGTGAACGGGGGGCAGACGACAGCATCCATCGCCTCAGCACATCTCAACGACCACGCCTCGCTCGACCACGTCTTTGTCCCTATGAAGCTGTCCGTGATCACCCCTGAGAAGTCCGGTGAGATGATCCCGTCGATCTCGCGCTTCGCGAACAGCCAGAACAAGGTGAACGACGCCGACTTCTTCGCGAACCACGACTACCACCGCCGGCTGCAGGAGATCTCTCGTCGCCTGTGGGCACCGGCGCGCTCTGGAACGCAGCACGAGACCCACTGGTTCTACGAGCGGGCGCGCGCGTCGTATATGAATGAGACCGCCGTGTTGTCGCCTGCGAAGAAGAGGCGGTTCATCGAGATCAACCCGCGCAACCAGGTCATTACCAAGACGGACTTGGCCAAATCAGAGAACGCCTGGGCTGAGCGCCCCAATGTGGTCAGTAAGGGCGCACAGAAGAACTTCCTCGACTTCGCGGACAGGATTACAAAGGAGTGGGATGCCGACCCTGACCGCTTCAACGAGCACTACTTCCGCTCGGTAGTTTGCCGAGTGATCCTGTTCCGGAAGATAGAGGAGATCGTGTCGGCGCAGCCGTGGTATGAGGGAGGTTACCGCGCCAACGTTGTCGCCTACACACTGGCCCGGCTGGCTCGATTGATCGAGGACGACGGGGCGAAACGTCGACTCGATGTGGATGCGATCTGGCTGCGACAGGGCACGACACCAGCAATCGATGCCCAGCTAACTCTGATCGCCAGAGCTATGAACGACGTAATCACGTGGGCTGAGCGCCGCATTCAGAACATCACTGAATGGGCGAAGCACAGCGACTGCTGGGAGCGCGCCAAGACCGCGCCCGTGGACCTGCTCCCCGAGCTGGCAGCCGAACTGTGCGAGAGCGAGCGGGTGGTTACTGCGGCTCGCGCCGCCAAGACACTGCAGCACCTCGATTCGGGCATCGGTGCCCAAGCCACGGTAGTCGAACTTGGGCCAGCTTACTGGGCTGGCGCTTGGACATGGGCGCAACAGCGCAGACTCATTGGGCCGGATGAGGACAGGCTAATGCGGCAAGCGGCGGGCTTCGGTCATGGGCTCCCCACGGACTGGCAGTCGGTCAAGCTGCTCGATTTGAAGAAGCGCCTCGAACTCGAGGGTCTGGCTCCGCCCGAGCACCGTCCTCACGCCGAGACGCCCAACCCGAGCTCTTGATGGGATTCGCTCGCGGAACACAGAGCCACGTTTCTGGAGGCACCAACCCAGCTGACGCTCATAGGTTCGACGCGAGGGATGGACGAAGGTTGCTCGAATGGCACCGGGGCCATCGCCGCGAGTTTCCCTGGCGTTCTGAGAGTGACCCGTATAGGGTCGCGGTGACCGAGCTGATGCTGGTGAGGACCAGGGCCGACCAGGTCGCCAAGGTCTGGCCAAGCTTCTTTCAGGCATATCCGACGCTGGAGGCTCTTGGACGAGCTCCCGAGGATGAAATTCGTGAGTCGCTCCGGCCCCTCGGACTGGAGTGGAGATCGACCCGGATCGTGAGTTTCGCGTCGGCCGCGCTCCGGGACAAGGACTGGCCGGGTCGCCTCTCCGCGCTGCCAGGAGGGGGCCCATACGTATCGGCGTCAGTCTCGTTGGCCCTGAACGGCCGCGGTCCTATGCCGGTCGACGTGACAATCGCGCGCGTCATCGCGCGCTACTCGGGACTCCATCCCGCCGGGGAGGCACGCCGAGACCAGAATGTGCTTCGGGCGTCAGCCGCCATGGGCCGGCGATCTCGTCGCTTCTTCTATGCTGCGCTTGATCTCGCGGCAGCCGTATGCCGACCTCACAACCCCGACTGCGAACACTGCCCATTGCGACAGTGCGACTACCGACGGAACGACCTCGCAACATCCGGCATGAGTGTCGACGCCCGGCGGGTGACCAAACGTATCCGCGCCTCTCGACTCGATCCTGCCATTGGTCCAAGTGGCACTGGGGCGGCGAGGGTGGAAGGCCGACGATTTGCGGGGCGGCCTCTTGACCGCTGAGCCGCACGTTTCCAGCCGCTGAGGGGTGGCTTGAGCCGATGACAACCCGATTCATACATACGGCCGATTGGCAGCTGGGCATGACCCGCCACTTCCTCTCGGGGGAGGCGCAGTCGCGGTTTTCGCAAGCCCGGATCGATGCTATTCGTCGAATCGGCACGCTCGCCACCGAAGAAAAGGCGTCCTTCGTGGTGGTGTCTGGCGATGTGTTCGAGACAAACCAGGTGGAGACTCGCACCGTCCGCCGGGCCCTTGAGGCTCTGAGCGACATACAGGTGCCGGTCTATCTCCTGCCTGGCAACCACGACCCACTCGACGCCGGCAGTGTCTACCGGTCTCCGACATTCGAGCGACAGAGGCCAGACAACGTCATCGTCCTTACCGACTCGAGCGCGCATACGCCGACCGAAGGGGTCGAGGTCGTAGGCGCACCGTGGATGTCCAAACAGGCGCTGCGTGATCCAGTAGAGGCGGCGGTAGCAACTTTGCAGCCGAGTCCGGCCGTCCCAAGAGTTCTCGTCGCCCACGGTCAGATACGCGACGCATTGGGCGGCGGCGGCCCTGCGGCGATCGATGTCGACAAGGCAGAAGAGGCTGTCGCCGACAAGCGGATCAGTTATCTCGCTCTTGGGGATCGACATTCGACCACAAGGCTCGGCACCAGTGGCCATATCTACTTCTCTGGCAGCCCCGAACCCACGGCGCACGACGAGATCGACGCCGGCAACGTCCTCGTCGTTGAGTTGGGCCCGAACGGTGAGTGCTCGGTTCATCCGAGGCCTGTCGGAACCTGGCGGTTCCTCACCAATTCCTTCGAGATCGACAGACACGCTGATGTCCTTGAGTTCGGACGATGGCTCGACTCGCAGCCGTCCAAGGACCGCAGCGTGGCTCGACTCACCCTGAAAGGGACGCTTTCGCTCGCGGTTGATGCACAGCTTCAGGACCTGATCGAGAAGCACAGGGACCTGTTCGGGGCCGTCGAGGTCACGGGCGATAGCGACTTGATCGTCCGCCCTGACGACGACGACTTCGCGGATCTTGCGCTCGCCGGGTTCGCCGCCGAGGCAGTGAAGGAGTTGCGCGCCGCCGTGGCAGAGCCCGGCGCCGCAAGTGAAGCAGCTCGAGATGCGCTGGCGCTTCTTGTGCGGCTCGCCGGAGCCGATGGAAACGGCCGATGAAACTGCTAAGCATCCGGCTGCACGACTATCGGGGGACTATCGATCGGGAGATCGAGTTCGCCCCGTCGGGCGTGACGGTCGTCGAAGGGCCCAACGAGATCGGCAAGTCATGCATTGCCGAAGCCCTCGACCTGCTGTTGGACGAGCTGGACAGTTCGACCAAGCGTGGAGTTCTCGCGGCAAAGCCGGTGGACCGGGATGCCGGACCGGAGGTCGAGGCCCTGTTTGAGACAGGGTCCTATCGACTTCGTTTCCGCAAGCGTTTCGTCCGCCGACCCCTGACAGAGCTCGAAATCCTGGCTCCTAAGCACGAGAACCTGACCGGTCGCGACGCGCATGAGCGGGTCCGGGCGATTCTTAACGCGACCCTGGACGATGGCCTTTGGCGGGCCTTGAGAATCCAGCAGGGTGGCGAACTCGTCCAACCGGAGTTGGCCGCCGCCACATCCTTGTCGGCCGCCCTCGATCGTGCAGCTGGAGCCGTGCCTGCGGCCCGCGAAGAGCTCGCACTCTATGACCGAGTGCGCGAGGAATGCCAGCAGTATTGGACCGAGACTGGTCGTCCGAAGCTGGACCGGAATGCCCTCGACAAAGCGGGGCAGGACGCCACAGCCGAGCTTGCGTCGATTGAGAACGAACTGCGTGCCCTGGAGCGCGATATCGAGCGATCGGCCGCAATCGACGTGGACCTGAGGGCACTTGGGCCAAAACTGGCCGAGCAAGAGCTGGTTGTCGATGCCCGTGTTATCGAAGTCACTCGTCTGGAGCAGATGACCCTCAGGGTCCAGACGCTCACCGCAGAGGCTGGCGCAGCATCTGCTCGATCGGACTCGGCGGCCCGCACGGTGTCGGAGCGGCAGGACCTCATCGCAAGGGTTGGAGCGCAGGCTACTCAGCTGCAACTGGCCCAGTCTGCCCTCGGGGACAGCAATCCCGACGTCTCTGCAGCGAAAGACCGGAACGAGATCGACGTCACGACGGTCACGCAAACGAGACTGGAACGCGAGGCGGCAGACGCGCTCGCTCGGTTGCGCCGCAACGACGTGTCGTTTCTGCGCAACCAGCTGGAAGCAGTGGACCTGCAGAAGCGCCGTGGGGCCATACAGGCAGCTCGCGAGGCAAAGGCCTCGCTCCAGGCCGACCTCGACAAGATCCGTATTGACGATGCCTCTCTCTCGCAGCTCCGGACCGCCGATATGCGGCTGCGGACGGCCCAAGCGGTGATGGGCGCCGCGGCGCCGGCGATCCGATTGGAGGCGGTCGTTGACACGAACGTCGAAATCGATGGCCAAGCCGTCGTGCTGAAGGCCGGCGAAGCAGTCGAGAAGTCCGTGCAGTCCGAGGCCCGAGTCACGGTTCCAGGGCTCGTAGAGATCACTGTGATCCCCGGAACCGCGAGTCCACAGCTCACTTCGCAACTGAAGGCGGCTGAACGCGAGTTCGCGGATCTATGTGCAACCACAGGGGTCGCGAGTGTGGCCGACGGCGAGGTCGCCCTCGGCAGTCGGCGACTGCTTGAGATCAAACGCGCTGAGCACGAACAGGCGATGGCCGTCGCACTGGGTTCGCTGACGCTGGAAGACCTGGAGCAACGGCTCGCCGCAACGACTGCCCAAATGGAGGGGTATGCGGAGGCCAGAGCTAAGTCGCCGGCGATCCCTGCAGATCTCAGAGAGGCCGAGACTGCGGGCATTGCTTCCGAGGAGGAGCTCACTCAGGCGACTCTGCGTGTCAAAGAAGCCGAGGCAAACGAGAGCGCGTCGAGGAAGCGGCTGGCATCGCTGGAATCGGAGGCGAATCAGCTCACCGCGAATCTCAGAGTCGCCGAGGAGACACTGAAGGCGCTCGAGACATCACTGGCCCAAGCGCGATTGCTTGCCCGGGACGACTCAATTTCGGCCGCTCAGGTGGCCGCCGTGCACGCGGCGCAGGTTGCTTCACAGGCTGCGAGCGATGCGCAACACGACCTGGAACTCGCCAACCCGCGAGAGACCAAGGCGCTGCTGGACAACGCCCAGCAGGTTCTCCTGGGCATGCGAAATGAACAGCGGGCTGCTCAGGATGAGCGCATCGAGATCAATGCTCGCCTCGGAGAGCGAGGTGAGGCCGGCCTCGCGGAACGGCGTGACCGGGCGATGCTGGTCAGAGATGCCGCGACCGACGCCCTGAAGGCCTACGACCGGCGAGCTGCCGCCCGCAAGCTCCTCTACGAGACGCTTCGGGCCGCTCGAGATCGCGTCCGCGCGGCCTATGTTGGCCCGCTCCAGACGCGAGTCGACGAGCTCGGCAAAATCGTCTTCGGACCTACGTTCCAGATCTGTATCGACGAGGGTCTTTCGATCACCAGCCGAACCCTGCAAGGCAAGACCATACCGCTCCAGAGTCTCAGCGCGGGAACCAGGGAGCAACTGGCGGTAATCCTGCGCCTAGCCTGCGCGACCATTGTCGCGAGCGACGGTGGTGTCCCGGTCATCCTGGATGACGTCCTCGGCTACTCGGATCCGCGCAGACTGGAAGCTATGGGCGCCGTCCTGTCCGAGGCAGGCCGAACTTCACAGGTGATCGTGTTCACCTGTTATCCCGACCGATACCGCCAAGTCGGTGGGGCCCACGTCCTCAGACTCGATTGATCGAAGGGTCCGAACCGACCTTGCCCGATCTTCTCGACCGAGATTGGTGTCTCCCGGCGGTTCTGTTCGAGCCGCTGCATCCGGACGGGCGAACCCTGAAGACCCGCCGAAATCCGCGACCCGCATGGACTTTGCCGAGCCTTAGCCCCTCCGGGAACTGGACCCCCGGCGGTTGGGTGGCGGCCAAATCCACCGGGCCGCTGTCAATTCCCGGCAATGGCGTCCTCGTGATGGGCGCCGACACCCTACTGAACTGGGCACAGTTCGGAACCGTCCTTGCCGAAGTCGAGGTAGATGGCGACGAGAGCGCGACCGATGGCAACCGGATCGTCGTCCGTCGGGCGCGGGCAATCCGACTGGTCCCGGGCTGGACGGACGAGAGGATCTTATCCTGGGGCTTGGACTGTATCGATCGCGCGGTCAGGATCCACCTCGCGGCTGCGCTTTACGCGGCAAATCTCCACAAGGTGTCCCGTCGCCTGGGAGGAATGGGGCGGATTTCCGACTCCATAGCAGCCCGCAGGGTCGTAGATGAGTTGGAGCGACTGGACGATCGCGACGACATCGACTCGTCTTCATGGCTGAGAAGTGCCATTGATGGCGCGATCGACGCCGCATCCCGTCTTGCCGCTCCACCAGTCACCGACGTCGTTGACCAGGAGGAAGGCGATTATGGTGACGACGACTCGACTGAACCGGTCGATGACGAAGGCGATGATTACGATGGGTCCGACGTGCCGCACTACACTGAGACTGCGGCTTGGTGGGAGGCGCGGCGGAGCTCCGACGAAGCGCGAGCGGCGAAGTATGCCGCTAAGGCCGCGCGATGGACGTCCTACTGTGCAGGCGAATGCGTTGCCATCGGCGCGGATTCGAAAGTCCAGTCGGACAGCTACGCCGAAGCAGCTGCAGGAGCGCAGGCGGCCGAAGACCGCCTCCAGGCGGAGCGCCTTGGTAAGCTGGTCGGCGTTTGATGTGAACTTCCCCGGATCTGGATGAGCGTTACATCGAACAGCCACGCCTCAAACCGCGGCGCCGCCGCGGCAAGCGCCAGCACCCGATCGTGGACTGCGGCACGAGGAGTGGGCTTGAGCTGAAGCCGTTGATCGAGAGCCGAGCCGCCTCAGGCCGTCGCTAGGGGCGGCTTCCTCTTCGTTTTCACGTTCTTCACCCAATCTTCGAGAGCCTTCAGGTCGGCCCTGAGTTCAGCGGGCTCAGGGACGGCCTCATCGACTGCCGCCGGTTGGTCGTGGCCGCGCAGCCAAGCGGAACTCCGGGTCATTCCGGCCTCGACCCCCTTCACATCCTCCTCATCGATCTGCCAGATTCGGAGGCTTCGGAGCTTCAGGCTCTGGACGTCGTGACGATACCGGATCACCACATCGCCAAATAGGATCTCCTCGATCGCCCGCTCCCAGGTTTCCCGCAGCCGGCCATACCAGTCGCGTGCAGGGCCTTCGTACGCATCTGGCTCAGCGGTGGAATAGAGAGTCGCCAGTTCGCTAAGGAGTGCCTCGAGGATCTGGATTCTCTCGGATACCTTCATACCCAGCCACGGCGTCCCCTTCTCCGGCCATCCGACGTGTGTCCATGTGGGCCGAAGTCTACGGAATTCACACGGGATCCCCATGTCTTCGGCGCAGGACTGGAGCTCTCGGAGGAACACCAAGTCATGAGTGAACACGACCACTTGACGGTCCGCCGCCTCTTTGACGAGCCTCGAGGCAACCCTGGAGCGGTAGCGGTGATCAAGGGACGAAACGGGATCATCCAGCACGATCCCGGAGCACTTGGGCCCCTGGGCCAGTTCGGCGAAGAAGGCAGCAAGAGCAATTGCGCCGAACTCCCCGTCGCTTACGACATCGTCCACCTTCGCGTTCGCCTCGCCAGCGCCCTCCAACTCGATGCCGTGGTAGGTGACTCCGTGCTCCCCGTGCTTGTGCAGCTTCACTCGGAGTCGACCCGTGTTGAGGGCCTTGCTCTCAACAGCGAAGTCCGCCTCCAGCTTGGCTGTCACGTAGCGGTCCGTCAGCTCGCTGCCTTTGCGTGTGACTGATAGGGTGTCGCACGTGCTGATCGCCGCGCCGAGCTTGGCTACGCGGGCAACGCGCGCCACCTCGCTCAGGATTGCCTCGTTGTTCTCATGCACCCAGCGCCGGCCTTGTAGCTCGAGGGCCTCGTTCCGGAGCTCGGCTGCCTGGGTCGCGTCCCCGGCAGCCGTTAGGAGGGCTATCTCGTCATCAAAAGCCGTCATGGCGGAGGTCAAGCGCGCGACGATTTCGCCGGGCCATTCCGCCGGGTCGGGTCGTGTCCCACCGGCGAACCAGTTCCGGATTTCCTGGGCGCGCCTCCGAATGGTGGTCGCGAGGTCACTGACGCCAAGAACCATGTCTGCATCGCATTGAGCAACCTGGCCCAAGAGGTCATCGGTCGCGGCCGCGAGGGCTATCCGGTCCAGTCCGACGAGCGCAGAAGCGAGCGCGCTACGAAGTCGCTCGACGGTCGCACCGAGCTCGGTCTCAACAAGCTGCTTGAGGGCCGAGAAGCGCGATCGAGCCGCGGCGTCCAATGCTTGCCCGCACAGAACACACCTGGCCCCTTCGGCTGAGTTCGGAAAGGCCACGCCCGGATAGGCCACCGCGCTTGAGTAAGCGTCGGCCGCATCCCACATCGCCCGCCACACGGCCGCGCCAACACCAGGCAGCGGATCGGCCGTCAAGGCTTGATCGCGGATCTGGGCGAGCGCAGTCTCTGCATCGCTCTTCTCGAGGAGGAGGCTCGCAAAGGCGTCAACTGCGACATCGCCAACCGCTGCTTCCCAGCCCCTAACCTCACGCCGAACGCGGTCAAGGGAGCTCTGTCTCGCACGCAACCCTGCCGCTTGTGTCTGGGGGCTCGGGGCAGCCAACGCTGCCGCGATCAGTTCGCTCCTTGCCTCGTCATCTGGGGTCCAATGCGCGAGCTCGAGCAGCTCCGCGGCGGTGATATCTGCCCGAACCGGCCACAGCCCGCGCACGGCTGCAGTAGCCAAGATGTTGAGCGGGGGTGACGCAATGCCGTTGCCGGCGGCCGAGCGCCTCGACTCGAGACGGCGCCGAACCTCCAACATACATTTGGCCATTGCATCGAACACGTCCAAGCCAAGCGGACGATAGGCAACCTCGTTCTCAGATCTGACATACACGGCAGCGCAGGCTCGATCGAAGACCGAGATACCTCCGAGTTCGTCTGCGATCGCCTCGGTTGCAGTCCAGGACCTTGTCTTGGGAGTCCCGTCGACTTCGAACTCAACGACCGCGCTCGTCGGCCGATCATCCTTCTTCTCCAGGTTAGGCAGGATCTTCGGGGGAGCCGACCTGGCCCGACAGACGCGCTTGAGCAGTCGGACGTAGCCCGACTTGCCAGCGCCATTTCCTCCGTAGACGATCGTCAGCCCGCTTGGGGCAAACTCGAGACGAGCCTCCGGAGCTATCGCGTTGAGGTTCCGTGGGTCGCAGATCGCCCGTAGGGTTACGGTCGAAATGGCGGCCTCCGCGCCGGGGAGATGAATGGCGTCGAGTGGCACGGGCGGATTTGCAGGCGTTGCTGCTTCGTCCATCGCCAAAGCCGCAAGCTGATCAAGGTCCGGGTCTGTCACACAGCCCGAAATCACGAGACGCCTCAGGGCATCCCTCTGCCAGGATGGTCGAGTGGTCGACCATTCGAGCAGGTCCTCGTATACACCCACGCTCCCACCCTCCCGTCGGGATCAATAGCATCCGGCGCAGAGGAATCGCCGTGTTCCGCAGCATCCGATGGTCCCCTCGGACGTTGGATGGGTGACAGCATACGCCCGAGCTGGCGTCGCCTTGGTGCCGCGCCGCGGCACGCTGACAGTCTGTGAGCCCCTCTGCCAGGCTCGCTCTCGTCCAAGCTCGCTTAGTTGGACCCTAGTCGCTGGGAGAGCTTCTGGATGGCGGCCTCGATCCGGGCCAGATGGGCCTCGATCGCCGCGTGTTCCTGGGACAGCGTTGTCTGCCGTTCCCAGATTCCGGCCTCGAGTTGCTCCAAGTCGTGATAGAGGGCGTCATAGAGCCTCTGGTGCTCAACATCGACTGCCTTGGTTGCTGCCACTGGTCGTCCTCCTGTGTTTCCGTGCGCCGGGGTTTACCGCAGCGTTTCGGATGGAAGATCCTCAACCTCGACATTCACCGAGTCGAGGTTATAGATCGTCTCGTGGGTCCCGTCTTCGCTCTTCACGACGACGAACGTGTACCACTTGAGCCGGAAGCGACCCACGGTCCGAGGCATGTTGTCTGCCACCACCTCGACCTCCACGATTAGGACGTCGTCGCGAGGGAAGCGCGCTCCTTGCGCCGTCGACGTGTCGAGGGGGAGAGCGCTCGTCGGGAACAGGTAGTTTGGGTTCGGGCCGCTAGTCGCGACGTTCAGGCGGGCCGAGCCATAGAAGCTCTTCCGGGACTTGTCGGCGGCGTTGTCCGGCTGCTCCCATGCGAGCGGGATATCGAGCGGATCCTCGCCCGCGAAGCTCGGATGACGGATGCCGATAAGCCGGCCTCTGGCGTTCTTCGCCTCCGTTTCGCCCGTGTTCCTTACGGTGAGATAGACCCGGCCTGGGTAGCCTTGCGTGCCGCGCGTGGCATCCGCCGAGACTTCCAGGACGGACGTCAGCGACTTCTTGAGGTCCTCGAGCTCGCGCTTAGTGGCCTCGTGGGCCGCGTTGTCGGTGCGCGCGATCGCGGCCGGCGCGGTCACGAGATGCCAGAGCAGGAAGAGGACGAGCGCGCTGCCGAACGCGAGCAGCGAGACACCGACGGTGCCGAGGAAGTCGAGAGCCGCCACGCGACCCAGGGCCAAGCTCAGGACGATCGTCGTGATGACGATCTCCGCCGCTGTAAAGGCTAGGCGCCTGCGACTCGAGAGATCCGCTGCCGCGATCGTCTCATTCCAGGCTTGACGTCCGACTCTTCGCCAATAGTGCACTACCCGCCCTCGCTCTGGTTAGCACCATCCTAGCCGTGCGAGTGGGCGGATGGGAGTCGTCGCAGCGGCTCGAACTGGCCGGCGCGATGCTGGGATCGTCGGCGACAGCTATCGGCCAACTCCGATACTAGCGCGATCAGTTCGGGTTGGGGCCCCACGCCGAACCCATTCCAGCGCGAGCACTGACCGGCGGGCGTTCGCGATCTGCTTCGGCATAAGCACATGGATAAGCAGCCCCAAACTTTGCCGCGCCGCACAGTCTGGCCCTAACGATAGTGAGTTCTATGGCGATCTCCAAGGAGACACATCACGATGTCGGCGCCGTGCCTACCGGCACCGAGAGCGCGAGGTAGAAGGTTGAGCTCAAGGCGGCCGTTGCGAAGTCTGAGAGCTGGCTCGCTGGTATCGCGACGACCACGCTGCCGAGCTTTGGAGGCACCGCGGCGATCCCTGAGCCCGACTGAGTCTGGCTGAAGGTCTGTCCGCTTGGCGTGCGAAGGGCCAGGATCGTCAGGTTCGTCCCGAGGACGGTTGACGTGGGGGCGGGTGAAGCCGCAACCCCGTTCTTGAGCGTGTTCGGCACGGCGACGACTGTGACCTTGGCGCCCGGCGAGAGCGCGCCCCCTACCGCCTGCGATGGATCGGAAATGGGGATCGCGAACGCAACGTCGCCCGGGTCCAGTGCGGCGCCGAAGCCGAACTGCTGTTGACCCGGCGTCCGATCGAGAGCCCGCTTGTCGATCTCCTGACCGGCAAGGATCGGCATCGCCGCGTACTGTCCGACGACCTGATTCGTCGACTGCGCGGCATCGGTGGACACGTCGACCGGGGCCACCTTGACCAGCTCGACCATGTCGGCCGTGATCTGGGTCATCGCGGGAATGTCGGCGGTGGCCCGCACGACAGAGGCGCGGGGCACCTGGAGGTAGTAGAGCAGGCCGGCCACGAGGCAGGCGACCACGAATATCACGATGTAGGCAGTTCGACGGGCGCGCACTGGCGGGCCTCCTTTCCTTTCTATTGGCCTACGGCTGAGTAGATGACTGTCACGCCGACCGTGCCGGAAACGGTGCTCGTCCGGACGGC
>Ga0182027_10004072_pt1 | contig 22833 bp, 20 predicted proteins | sample 712E1DmetaG_FD_121300 | JGI IMG/M metagenome (GOLD analysis project Ga0182027, IMG submission 121300) | Permafrost microbial communities from Stordalen Mire, Sweden - 712E1D metaG (Illumina Assembly) | ecosystem: Environmental > Terrestrial > Soil > Wetlands > Permafrost | place: Sweden... | reverse complement strand
TTTTTGTTTCATTTTTTTTGGCGGAGGAGGTGAGATTCGAACTCACGCGAGCTTATACAGCTCAGGGGGTTAGCAACCCCCCGCAATGGACCGTGCTATGCGACTCCTCCAAAAGTTTTGGAGGCTAGTCCCGCGTCTGGGGCGACTCCTCCAAGCTTGCTTGGTGGATAGTCCTTATGGGACGACTCCTCCTCGCACTTAATTATAGCATCAAGAGTCCGGATTTGACACTCGGAGATTATTATTTTGCCGGTTTTTTAGCTTCCAGGTATTTGCGGCCGTGTCCGACATTAGTGTTAATCGGCACACCTTTTTTGCAAAGCGGGCATTTTTTTTCGTCAAATGCTTCTGCTTTTAAAATCCCAAGAGCTGTAAATGGTCCGCCAACTGCCTTACTGGTAACATTTTTTGGATCGCGATTAATCATAACCCCGATTCCGACCACTTTACCGCCGGTTTTCTTAACTACATCAACCACTTTTTTAACCGATCCACCGGTTGTCGTTAAATCTTCAATTACTAAAACGCGTTTTCCTTTAACTAATTTATCGTAGCCGCGGGTAAAAATCTGGTTAGCGTTAGCATCTTTTTCAGTATAGACACCAAGTACGTCTTTTTTGGTCAATTTTGACAGATGATAAGCTGTCCACTGGGATAAAATAATCCCACCTAAAGCCGGTGCCGCCACCACGTCAATATTTTTGTTTTTGAATTTTTCCGCAAATAACTTGCCGATTTTTGATGCTTCCTTGGTGTGTGGATAAACAGCATCTTTATTTACATAAACACTGCCGTGTTTTCCCGAAGTATAAACAAAATGTCCGTCGGTTAAAACGGCCTGGACTTTTTTTAAAATTGAAATTACGTCGCTCATTTTACTCCTTTCCGGACAGAATTAATTTGGTCTCTTAATTTTTCAGCTTCAATTTTAGCTTTTTTAGCAAAATCCTTGTCATTTCCGGCAAATATAATCCCGCGGGAAGAACTAATAACAAAACCGCCGCCGGATTTATCAGCAGCATTTTTAACTGCTTTTTCTAAATCTCCGCCTTGAGCGCCAACTCCCGGAATCAACAGTTCTAAGTTTGGAGCAATTTTACGGACTGCTTTAAGTTCTCCGGGATAAGTCGCGCCAACCACTAAACCGCAATTTCCATTCGTATCCCAAACTTTGGCGACTTGTTTAGCTACCACCTGATAAAGCGGTTTGCCTTTAACTTCCAGATCCTGGAATTCTCCGGCGCCTTTATTGGAAGTGCGGCATAAGATATAACAGCCTTTGTCTTTGCGTTTTAAAAATGGTTCAAGCGCTTCGTGGCCTAAATATGGATGAAGAGTAATCGCGTCAACGCCTAAATATTCAAAAGCAAAACGGTCATAGCGGTCATTACTTTCACCGATATCCGCCCGCTTAACATCTAGGATAATCGGAATCTGGCGGTATTTGGTTTTAAGATAATCGCAAGTCATTTTAAGTTGCAAAACGCCGTACTCACCTTGCACTTCATAAAAAGCGCTGTTTGGTTTGTAAGCGCAAACAAAATTGTGGGTGGCGTCGATAATAGCCTTGTTAAAGGCAAATTGCGGATAGCGGTTTTCCAGTAAAAATTTTGGGATTTTGTTTAAGTCCGAGTCCAGACCGACGCAAACAAAAGAATTATTTTTTTTAATAATCTTCTGTAATTTCTGTTTGTAAGTTGTCATAAAGCTTAGTGGGCAGCTCCGACAATCTCTTTTAAATCTTTAATGTTATCTTTTGCCATGTATTCCCGAAGGCCGGTTTTAATTTCGTCAAAAACGCCAAAACCCTTAAAATAAATTGCCGAACCAACGCCGACTAGGCTAGCTCCAGCCATCATCATCTGCACCGTATCCTGCCAGGTGGTAACGCCGCCCATACCGATAATTGGGATTTTAACCGCGTCATAAATATTATAAATAGCATTTAAAGCCAACGGAAAAACCGCCGGACCGGATAATCCTCCTGATTTTGCGCCTAGCATTGGTTTTTTGGTGCGGATATCAATCAGCATGCCCGGACTATAAGTATTGACTGCTACAATTCCGTCGGCGCCGGCTTGTTCACAGCCTTTGGCAACGTCGGCAATGTTTGGAACATTCGGCGTTAATTTTGCCAAAACCGGAGTTTTAGGCATAATTTTTTTGACCGCTTTTACTGCGGCTGAGGCTGAGGCGCAGCCAACTCCCAAAGCTTTGCCCATATCATCCTCGACGTTTGGACAACTTAAATTTAATTCAAACAAAGGCGGATTTAAAGGTGCAAATTCACGGGCAAATTTTTCAAAATCCTTAATGCTGGTTGCAAAAACGCTAACAATTACAGGTACAGGTGAGGTTTTTAAAAAATCTGCAATTAATTCTTTGCCCTTAACCATTCCGGGACCTTTTAACCCGACGGAATTAAGAAAACCATGTTCGTATTTAACTACTCTTGGGATTGGATTTCCCTCTCTGGGTTTGGGCGTTAAAGATTTAGTGGTAATACCGCCGACTCCGGCTTTAATCATTACTTCGTGATCTTTAGGAATTTGTTGGGCAATGCCGGACGGGAGGACAATGGGGTTAGAAAAGGTTACGCCGCAGAATGTTACCGATAGAGCGTCTTTTGCCATTGGAAAGAATATTACACCATTATTTGGTTTACGACAAGAGGCTTTTTGTTAATAGTAACCGATTTCACGTTGCCAAAAAGCTCCCACTCATCAAATGGAGACCAAGCGCATTTGGTTTGATAACCATTTTCTCCGGCCGTGTATGGTTTTTTGGGATCCAGTTCAATATAGGTATTTTTTTGCAAAGGAATATTAAAGATTTTTTGCGGGTTTTTATAGAGCAGACGTACTATATCAGCCAGTTTGAGCTTTTTATCGTGCACAGCCTTAAATAGAAGCCCAAGGGTGGTCTCCAGGTTTGGAACGCCAAAGGCCGGCTTGTCAGCTAACTTTTCTTCTTTAGTGTGTGGGGCGTGGTCACTTTCGATAATATCGATCGTTTTATCCTTTAGTCCTTGCCAAAGCGCATTTTGATCACTTTTAGTTCCAAGCGGCGGCTTCATCATTGCGAATGGACCTAATTTTTCAACATCTTTATCAATTAGAAACAAATGGTGTGGGGTAACGCCGGCGGTAACTTTCAAACCTTTCTTTTTGGCCTTTCTGACCATCGCGACTTCCTGCTTTTGCGAAATATGGCAAATATGTAATCTTCGAGAGTATTTCTGGGCCAAAGAAATGCATTTTTTAACATTTTCTCTTTCCGCATGAACCATAATCGGTTTTTCCGAGTTCCAGGCCGCAAATATTTGTTCCAAAAGTGTCGGGTCATCAATCAAAAAATCGCCGGTGGTTTGGTTAAGAAAAATTTTAAGCCCGAAAACACGGGGATGAGCAAAAGCAGCTTCGAATTGGTCAAGATTTTTGCCGTTGGTGCCGAAATGAAAACCGATTTCACAAACGGCTTTTTTACTCAATCTGATTTTTTTATCCAGTGCTTCAATTGTGAAAGTGGGGATTGGGTTATTGGGCATGTCGATTATAAACGTAAATCCGCCTGTAACTGCCGCTCGCGAGCCAGTCAAAAAATCCTCTTTTTGCGTTGCGCCGGGTTCACGTAAATGGACATGGACATCAATAAAGCCGGGAAATTTTTTTAACGCCATAAAATATTAAAACGAGTATAGCACCGGGGGGAAAATTTTCAAACTCAAACTTGATATTCGTAGACTTTGCCCGGAGTGTATTCATACGAGCACATTTCTTCATTGGACAAGTGCTCAAAATACTTGCGCATTGGCCGCATGGAGTTGGCGTGGGCGGAAATAAAAACTACGTCGTCGGACGAGAGAGTTGGCAAAACGTCATTTAAAAAAGACATTACCCGGACTTCAACATCTTTGACACTTTCTCCGCCCGGTGGTGGAACATCATAAGAGCGGTGCCACAAGGGATATTTGTCGGGAAATTCTTTGGCAGCTTCATCCTTATTTTTACCGGTTAAATTACCGTAATCACGCTCTTTAATTCTAGGATCAGTCACTACCTGAACTCCCTTATGATAATCACCTAAAACAAGCTGCAAAGTGTGTTGTGAGCGGATAAGATCGGATTGAAAAGCTTTGGTAACTTTTTCATTTTTTAATTGTTCACCGATTCCTTTAGCTTCTTCAATTCCCGCAGGGGTTAAATCGGATTGCCTAAATCCGGAAAAAGTGTGAGTTAAATTATCGTCTGTTTGCCCATGCCGGAAAATAAAAATCTTTGCCATAAAGTTATTATAATATAAACTGATGGGAATTACCGATTATATTTTTCCGAAAAAATGCGTGGTTTGCAAAAAACAGGGAAGCTATCTTTGCGAAAACTGTTTTTCTTTTCTGTCTTTTGATCCAAAATCGCTTTGTCTTTTATGCAACCAGCCTACGTTTAATAATCTGACTCACCCAAGATGCAAAAGGAAGTATGCGATTGACGGTTGTTTTTCCGCGCTTTCTTACAATAAAACCGTTCAAAAACTAATTTACAATTTCAAATATAAACCATATTTAACCGACTTAAAAAATGTTCTCACAGACTTATTTTATGAAAGCATTATTCAAAACGAACAATTTCAAACTCAGATTAAAAATCCTTCGACGAGCTCAGGATGGATTTTTGTGCCTATTCCATTATCAAATACAAAATTAAGAAAGCGCGGCTATAACCAGGCGGAAATTTTAGCCAGCGAGCTTTCGAAAAAATTAAAAATCCCTGTACAAAACCTGCTTAAAAGAACAAGAGAAACTAAAACGCAGGTCGGATTAACGAATTTGCAGAGAAAATTAAACGTGAAGGAGGCATTCGAAATCATTAATCTTAAATCATCAATTCCTTCGATCCCGAGCTCAGGACCAAGGGGCATAAATCAAAATATTCTCTTGGTCGACGATGTGGCGACTACCGGTTCGACGCTTTCGGAAGCAGCCAAAATCCTCAAAAAGAATGGCGCAAAGAAAGTCTTCGGATTAACTTTAGCGAGGGATTAGATTCCGACCAAGCCTAAGAGGCGGCTAATTAAGGATGGTTTTTGTTCTTCTTGGGCAACTGCAACATTTTCGGTTGGAGTTACGCCCGGCGCAACAGCTTCAGGTTCGACAACCGGTTCTTCCGGTACTTCGGCGGCAGTGGTTACTATTGGCATTGCTTCGGCGGGAGTAGCCAAAGGATCAACTTGCGCTTCGGCAGATGGAGCTGCTTCGGCTGTAGCAATTTGTTCTGCTTGTTGCATTTGCGCTACTTGTTCGGCTGTTGGTGCGGTATATCCGGAAACTTCGACAACCGGAGCTTGAACTGGCGCGGCATCGGGTATTACTGCCGGATTTTCTGCAGCCGGAATAAAGCTAGCTGCCGATGGTTCACTAGGTACTTCAACAGTGGTCATTGTCGGATTTGCGATATTTGCATCAACAGTTGTTTCAGCGGCTGGTGGAACAGTGCTTGTGGGATCAGGCATTACAACCGGTTCAACGGGTGTTTGCATAGTGGGTTGTGTTGGGTCGACGGGATTATTAGTTTGATCCATGTCATTATACTTTTACATATTTCGGATTTTATGTCAAGCGGAAAAAGCAATTAATGAACCTATAGCTTGCAAAATCAAGCAAATATGTTAAGATAGCAAAACAAATTATGGCTGGTGAAGAAACAGATAGACCAAAGCATGAGAAAAAGCAACGGGGGGAGATAGTAGACATTGTAGCTCATGTCAAAAAATTAGAAGAAGATCTTATCCCACATACTATAACCGAGAAACTTTCTCGACTTTCCGATATATGGATTGAAGAATATACTTCTCCTTCCGGTTTAGCCGGAGCGGTTGCTCATTTTGGCCACCGAATTCCCCGCGCAGAAATGGATGCGTTTGTTAAACCCATACTCGATGCACGACCGCAAAAAGATAATGGGCTTGAAAATAAACCAATAGGTTATGACCATGGTTTTGGTGCTGTATGGAGAACTCCAGAGGGTTACACCCAAGAGGAAATAGATAATGATACGTTTGAAACTGCTCTTCGTTTGGCAAAACGCACGCTTAGGCTAAAAGGATGGAGTGCTCGCGATGTTGATGTTGTTGATTTTGCAAATAGCGCTGCAACCAAGGGTATGTCGGAGGCTCTGAAAAGGAAATTAGTCGAAGAGCTTGGATTGCGAGAAGAGGCCGAGGTAAAAGGCACATTCTTAGCTTGCGATGGTGCGGGAAATGCGCTTTATGAAAGATTAAAAGATTCGGCGAGTAAAGGAGTTAAAGGGCAAAAAGTTTTGCTTTTGTCTATAGATCAGGTTACAGCCGAAATGCCTTTAGACGAAACTAAAGTAGACCCGCTTACAATGCAAATATTCTCAAATGGAGCAGCAGCCTTGGCATATGAGGTTGGGGAGGAAGAGTATGATCTAAAGCTTTTGACTGGAACAACAGCCACGTATGAAGATACTAAGCGTGCGCTTACTGCTTCACCTCGATATGAGGAAGCCATAAAAGCAATAGATGCTTTGCCGGAAGAAGAGAAACAGGGATTAATAAGAGATGGAATAATTTATAGGATTAGTAATAACGAATGGGCGATTAAACTTCCGGAACCAGAGCCAGGCCAAAAAGGCGAAATGAATGGAGGAGATACAGCCAAGTTCTTTGTTCTTAATGCCTTAAAGAATATTCCTGAAACATACAGAAAATACAAAGAAATGTTTGGGGATCGTGAGCCGGATTATGCAATTGCGCATCATCCTAGTTATCCAACCCTCCTTTTTTTACAAGGCTTATTGGTAAAGAAGGGAATTAATCTCCCGCTTAAGTGGATTGTTCCAGAGGGAAACTCAAGTGGAGCAACTTCCCTTATTGCGTTTGTACGAAGTATGGAAAAATTCAAACCAGGTGATCATGTAATGTATGTAAGTTTTGGCGCCGGCGGTTCATTTACGTCTTTTGTTGTAGAAATAGGTGGAAAAAACGCCAAAAAAGATGATGGAGCAGAAGTAGTCGTTTATCGAGAACCTCAATCTGTAGCCGCTTAAACCCAATAAAAAAACCGTCCTGTTCGAACGGTTTTTTAGTGGAGATGTCGAGCAATGAACTCGAGTCCAAGATAGTAATTCAAAAAAATCTACAAGCTTATCCGATTTTTAAAAGTCGCTTTATCCTTTTCCAGTCGGAAGGAGTAAATAAAGTCAAGATTATAAATTCGATAAGGAACTAATCAACTTCCTTATTATTTCTTAGGCTAAGTTTATGCCCAAAAGATTCCACCTAAGAGAAAATCTAAAGGACACCTTGAATTTACTTAAGCAGCTAGTGCGTAAGCGAATCCTTGGGAGCTAGAAACTGGGGTTAGCCAATCTCTAACTTTATTAAATGCTGTAGCATTTAAAATTTGACTTATTTTACGGCGTTAAGTCATTGCCGGCTTGCATTTTTTAAAGTGCGTTCTTGTCGATGCAATGCATCCCCAAGTCAGAGAATTATACACTTTTAAGTCAAATATGTCAAATTTGGTAGCCTCAGCTTAGCTTCAGCTTGCTAAGAGGAATTTAGGACATTTCGTGCTCGATATTTCTTTGAATGTCTTTCTTTTTGATCGACTCGCGTTTTTCGTATTTTTTCTTGCCCTTGCCTAGCGCCACTTCAATCTTCACAAACCCGTGCTTAAAATACAAAGAAACAGGCACCAAGTTTAAATTCGCGCTTTGCATTTTTGATTTTAAAGCCAAAATTTCTTTTTTATGCAACAAGAGTTTTCTGGTTCTTTTTTCATCATAATCTTCAATTTGTCCGCTTTGATAGGGTGAAATAGTGGCATTAATAAGAAAAGCTTCGCTGCCGAGAAGTCTAACGTAAGAGCCGGTTAAATCCGCCCTGCCTAACCTAACTGCTTTGACTTCCGAGCCAAACAAGTTTATTCCCGCTTCCAGGGTTTCTGACAATTGATAATCAAAATGGGCCTTTTTATTTGTAATTTTCATACCCTCATGATACTTTAAATGGTAATAAATGTAAATTCATGGGCTTTTTAAAAAAACATTTGTTTTTAATAATTTTATTGGCAATTGGCATAGCCGCTTTTTTCCGGGGTATATTTTTTTTGGATCCTGATTTCGGCTGGCATTTAAAAATGGGGGAATTGATTTTGCAAAAAGGCATTCCTCTGACCGATCCTTTTTCTTACACCATGCCGTCCTATCATTTTGTTGACCACGAATGGCTGGCGGATATTTTTTTTAACACCGGTTACAAATTTATCGGAATTTACGGTTTAGCTTTAATTTTTGCCTTAATTTTTATAGCAGCGCTTTTTCTGGCAGTGCCTAAAAAGCTAAAGAATTATTCGCTTTTACCGATTGCCTTGGCAGCTACGGTAATGCTTGGTTTTAGCGGCATCAGGACGCAAGTTGCGACATGGTTTTGTCTGGCACTTCTTTTAAAAATTGCACTGGATGAAAAAATCTGGAAGAAATGGCGTTTTTTTGTTCCCTTTTTATTTGTTGTTTGGGCAAATTTGCACGCCGGGTTTGCAGTCGGTATTGCGCTCTTAGTGCTCATTTTTATTTTTAAATCTTTTCAAAAAAGACGGATTGAGTTTTGGGATTTAGTTATTGTCATAATTTCATTCTTAGCAACTTTTATAAATCCTTATGGAATAGGGCTTTGGCATGAAGTTTGGATGGTTTCATCTGACAATTTTGCCAGGTGGAATATTATGGAGTGGCATCCTGGGATTTTTGACACAGATTTTTCGCTTTTAGCTTTATTTGCTTTATCTTTTTTTCTTCTTTTGTATTACAGAGCGAAAATTCCAAAACTTTGGATATTGGCTTACGCGTTTTTGCTTTTAATGGCAGTTTCCGGCTTAAGACATATTCCGCTTTGGGCATTAAGCGCTGTTTTTATAACGGGCGAGGGGATCAGTCTTCTAAGTATGGAAGTTCAAAAAAGCAAAGAGGGGATTTTAAGGTTCAATTTACTTAAAAAAATCTTGTTTGTGTTTGTATTTTTGGTTTTTGCTATCGAAATAATAATTAATTTACTTGGTGGTTATAACTTAAGCGAGCAAAAATTCTATCCTGTTAAAGCGGTTGCCTATTTAAGTAAGCAGGATTTAAGTAGTGGAAATTTATTTACGCTTTATGATTATGGCGGATATTTAATTTGGAAATTGCCCAATAAAAAAGTTTTTATTGACGGCCGGATGCCGTCTTGGAGAAGAACCGGTATCTTCAATCCAAACGAATCCGGCTACGTTTTTAAAGATTATTTAAAAATGCTTGGCGATGAAAATTATTTTAAGCAAATGCTTAAAAAATATAATATCCATTATGTCTTGTTGCCGGTGCCATCGGTAAATACGCAAAAAATCTCCTGGGTTATAAAATTTAGGGAATTAGTGCAAAAACTGACCTTGTTTAAAACTAATACCCAAGTTATAGACAGCGATTTAACCAAAATGAATTTTAAAGAAATCTATAACGACGGACAATTTATAGTTTACAAAATTTGAGGCTATTTTAAATCGATTTCGTAGACTTTTCCGCCTGATAAAACGTAAACTTTTTTGTCTTTTTCCAACACTTCAAAATCTTTAGCGGTTTTAATAACAGAAGCTTGATATTGGGCTTTGTAGTTACCGTTTTTGTCTATAACCACAAGTCTTGAATTGCCGTTATCAAGAATATAAATATTATCATCGGTTGCATTGGTGATAATCCCGGTTGGGCTGATAAGCGGCTTATCAAATCCACTCAAGGAAAAGTTATCTGCGACGCCTTTAGTATATTTGCTAACCATCCCGTCGGTTGTCAGTATGTAAACATCGCTATCGATGGCCATGGAAATTGCTTTGGACAAATTGGGCTGATCGCCGGTGAAATAATTGGCGTTGGAAAAACCAGAATCGTTTTGGACAAATTTTATAATTTGGTTTTGTTTTTTGTCCAAAACATAAATATTCCCATTGTAAGTTGAAAGTCCGCCTATCTTTTGCCAATTGTTGTCATTTGTTATTAAGGTTTTTTTATTTGATCCGTCCGTGTTTAAGGAGAAAACGAGGTCGGAAGTAATTCCATAAATATGACTTGTGTCCTCGGTATAATATAAACCGCTATTTTTTGTTTCCGCCAAAAGCAGGGGGCTAACGCTTATGTCAACTGCTGTGGTCGCGCTGGCGGTTACGCCGGAAGTGCTATTAAGTGCGTTTTGGACTTGTGTTAAAAGGTCTAAAACTTGTTTTTCTTCTTTTGAATTTTTAGGCAGCTTGTCTTTTCCGCTTTCTAATATGGTTTGGGCTTGGGTAAAGCTGTCGCGGGCCAGGTTTTGGTTTAATCCGACTAAGTTTTGCCCGTCGGAATATTTCTTTTGAGCCTGGGGGTAAATACTCTGGAAAGCAGATTGGACTTTTTCATTTTGCTGTTTATTAATGGCAAAAACAATACTGCCGGTGAATACAATTACAATCACTATAATTATTGTTAAAATTACTTTTCTCGGATGGTTAAGGTTGGTTGCAAACCCGCCCGGCATTTTTACTCTTGAGGAAACAGAGGTAAAGTCTTGTTTAAATTTTGACATAAAGTTTGTTTTTGGTTGATCAACAGAGGGTGTATAGAAAGGTGCCTCTTGGATATCAACTTCGTTTTCTTTTTCTTCCACTTCTTCGATTACCGCTTCTTCTAGTGTCGGCTCAACCGCTTCATTTACGGCTGATTTGTAGCTAATAATTATAGCTGCGGCGCCAGCTTCTTCTTTCTCGTGTACTAAGGGTGCTAAATTTTCTGCCGCCTCAGCCGGCACTAATCCATCCATAAATTCAGTTAATGTACTGATTGAAATAATGTCTGAAAATTGTTTGGTCTGTAAAATTATAACGTCGTTATTTTGTAAAAAGCCCGAAGCGGTTTTGAGCGCGTCCGGCTTTTGGTCTCTAACTTCCAGTAAATTGCCTAATTTTGTCTCTCTTTTTAAAGAAACACGGCCATTGCCTAAAATATAAACGTACAAAACATTATTAACAACGGAGGCAATTACAAAAGAGCAGTTTATTTCCTGAGGGATTTTTTCGGAAGTTGTTAAAACCGCTTGTTTGATTGATTCCAGGTCTTTAGTCTCAAGCGTAAAAAATTCCTGCTCAAGCGTATCTAGGATTTCTTTTCCTAAAACATTCAAATAATCTTTTTCCTGCGATTCGGTTTCCGCTTCCAAAGACAAAACAGCAAACAGCTTTCCGGCGTTATAAGCTTGCGACCAGGAGTAGGCGCTGGGATTGGCGACGATTTTTGCAAAAGTTAAATTGGAATCAGCCATTGGTTATAGTATAACAAGCGCTGTCAAGAAAAGCGAAACAGCAAAAATTAAAAGCAGCAAAACAGAGGTTTTTACAAAGAAAGAATCATTGTCGTCGTTGATGATTTTATTCATCGCAAACACCTGGCGCGCGGCAACCAGGAGAAATAGCATAAAGCATAAATCCACTATTAAAAAGCCAATTTTAATAAATAGGCTAAATTGCATAAACGGTAATAAATTAATTATCTGGTTCATTTTCCTTTCTGACTAAAGCTTCGACAATATGGACAATATTCTCAGGTTGTGGGGCAGATTCAAAAATAAACGCGTCGGTAGCACCGGGGACTTGGATTATAATATTGCCGTAATCAAAAAATGTTCTAATGGCGCCCACTTGGGAAAAACTGACATCATGGATAAAGCTTAACTCCGTGGCGGCAACGTCTTTATAAACCAAGTTTGCAAAATTAATGTCAATAATCCGTTTGTTTGTGACAAGGTCAATATTAAAATACCAGGTAATAAAATTGATATACCAATAAGCAGCCACAAACAGGTAATAAAAAAGTCCAAGTATTAAATAATACTTGCTGGCAAGTGCAGGAAGTGGATTTTGCAAAAAACCTAAAAATAATAATAAGACTAGTGGTAAGGCCGCCAAAAAACTGCCGATAAAAATCCATTGAAAGTTAGTAACAAACGACCGTCTGATAAATAAAATAATTTTTTCTCCATCCTCTTGATCTTCAAAAGTGATCCCTTGAGGATTTTTCTTAAAGGCGGAGAAAAGGTGGACATAGTCGCTTGGCTCATGACCATTTTCATTATTAAATAATTCCTGTTTTGATTTAGCTTTTTCTTCCAAAACCGTAGGTTGTTTTAGGGGAGCAGGCGTTTGTGGCTCATCTTTAGGTTCTGCGATAAAAATATCCGGCATAAGTTTATTCTTTTTCTACATTATACAACGGCCCGACAATATTAATATTAGCTGGCGCCCGTAAGTTAAAGTAGTTCTTAAAATCAGAACCGGAAATGTCCGTAGAACCGGCATCGCCGGAAACATGTACAGTGGTTGTTTGACCTGAGCCGAAATCCGCCGAAACGGAAATGTCACTAATACTATTGTAGGGAGTTCTATATTTGGAGAGTTCTTGCTTAACTCTATTTTCGTCCCAAGTGTCGGTACCGGCCGGGTTTGATTTATCGGTTTGGTACAAGTGATCTTTAACAGAGGAATCATTTTGCAGTAATAAAATGACGTTGACGATGTCGGCAACCTCATCGGGTTTCATCCAAGCGGTATTATTATTGCTGCTCCTTGATCCCCAGTCACAGTAAAACCACGGAGAGTCTTTGTCATAAGAATTATTTTTAAGGTCGGAAAAGCTGTTGACGTCACCAGATGTATCGCGCGCCTCTTTAGTCCAGGAGGTTCCCGACCAGCCAACATCACTTGAGCTAAATTCATATCCGCCGTGGGTTGAAGAAAACCAGGCCTTAATCGGCTGTCCGCCCTGGATCATTACCATTCCTGCTGTGTCATTAACTGCCTGGTCCCAATTTCCCCCCTTGGGATTTGGTTGAAAAACCTGGCATTGTTGTGTTGTGCAAATTGAGCCACTTCCGTTATTTGTATAGGCTAAGGCGTAAGACCTAGCGGCAATTGCTTGGGCTCTTAAAGCGTTCATGCCACCTTGGTCGCCCCATTCATTAGGAACTTCGTAAATTCTTTTGACGTAATCATCCAGCGAATAACTGCCGTTACCATCAACGTTAATCGTAGCGTCTCTTTTATCAATCGAATCAAAATTATAGTAAGCCCTTAAAATATCTTCATAACCCTGTCCGGCTTTAGCTCTGCCAAATGCCCCATATTGGTTTAATCCCACCCGGTTGGGCACGCCATAAGTAAAAAATCCAAATCCTCCGCTAAAACCGGGATCTTTACCAATATCGCTTGAGCAACCGCCGGAAGTACTGTAAGCGTAAAGCGGAATGTTGAGTCCGGCTAACCTTTGGGCTAAGATTTGTTGCTGAATGGCATCGAGTTGGGAGATTTGGCTCGAAAGTTTTGCCTGGTAGGCTTTGGCGCCCGCGACGACAACATCCAATTTACTTTTAATAGCGGTAATACTAATTTCTTCGTTTTCTAAAGCAATTTTCCTTTGCTGCAAATCCGTAACCGAAAGGGCAATGTTGGTAATAATCGCTTTATCGCGGTCGGCATTGGCTTTTTGGTAACCCAAGATTTGCGTTAACTGACTGGCCGAGTTAGCGGATAAAAGTAATAATAATGGAGAATTGTAATAGGATTTAATGTAGTAGTCTCTAATTGTGGCATCCAAAATTTCCTGCTGTTTGGCTAAATTTGCATACCCGTCATCAATGTCTTTTTTCTTAACAACCAAATCCGCTTCAATATACGCTACTCTTTGCTGAATTCCGGCGATCTGTTGCTCTAAGGGGGTAGTTGCGTTTACCGATTGTTGTTTGGCAGTATTTAATTCATCAAGGCATTTATTAATATCATCTAAGCCCAAACTTGAGGGATTATTACATTTATCATCTTGCGCTTTTGACGCAGGAATCAAAAATATTGAACCCGCAATTAGCAAAATAAAAAACAGCAAAAAGAGGAGTTTTTTCATGGTCTTTTTATTATAACAGACAAGTCTTGTTCTGGTTTGCAAACCGCTAAAAAAAGTGCTACTCTTTGGCTGGAAAGGGAATTGTATGGAAGAGTCTCCCATCGAAGCGATTCCTGCCTTTAGTCAGAGGTCTCAGCCTAAGAGGCCGATTAACAAAAGATTTATTTACTTGGTTCTAACGATTATTGTTCTACTCATTGCCTTTTTTAGCTTTAAAGCTTTCGGCCCAAAAACTAAAGTTGCAGTTACGCAAAATCCAGATAGTATTACGCCATCCATTGCGCAATCAGAAGTAAGCGATACGGCAACGCCCACGCCAACCGTTACTCCGGCTGTAACCCCAACCATTAATCCTGTTGATGAAGCTAGCGGTTTAGACCGCAGTCAACTCTCAGTTATTATTCAAAACGGTAGCGGAGAAGATGGAGTGGCGTCAAAAGCTTCAGATACTCTTAAAAATTTGGGTTACAATGTGATTTCAACCGGCAATGCCGATAATTTTGATTATGCAAATGTGTTTATTCAAGTAAAACCCGCAAGTAGCGATTATTTGGATTTACTAAAAACAGATTTAGGTTTAAGTTACACAATCGGGACAACTTCGGCAGATCTTCCCGATAGTTTTTCTTCCGATGCTCTTGTTATAATAGGTAAGTAGGATATAATTCTAATTACTAATTTTTAATTTCTAAACTCGAAAAATTATGAAAATTTATTTAGCAACAGATCACGCGGGATTTGAATTTAAAGAGGAAATCAAAACTTTTTTGCTCGCCAAGGGTTTTGAGATAGAGGACTGCGGTGCATTCTCTTACGATGAGCATGATGATTATCCTGATTTTATTGCTAAGGCAGCCGAAAAAATCTCTAAAGATCCGCAAAATTCGATGGGAATAATTTTTGGGAAGTCCGGAGCAGGGGAGGAAATAGTGGCTAACAAATTCAAAAATGTTAGAGCGATAATAGGATTCTCCAAACAGAATGTTGAATTATCAAGAATTCATAACGATGCAAATGTTTTGTCTTTAGGATCAGACTTTGTAGATTTTGCCAAAGCAAAGGAATTGGTGATTCTCTTTTTAGAAACACCATTCTCCAACGGCCCAAGACATATCAGAAGAATTAATAAAATAAAGCAGATTGAAAACAAAAATTATGTGTGACGTAATTCCCGGAATTTTGGAAAAAACATGGGAAGAAGTTGAAGCAAAAATTCAATTACTTTCTCCTTTTGCCAAAACGCTGCATATTGACGTAATTGACGGAAAATTTGTCAACAACTTAACCTTTTTGGATCCCGCCCCTTTTGCTAAATATAAAGATCAATTTTTATTAGAAGTTCATTTAATGGTTGAAGAACCGGTTAATTATCTAAAGCCGTTTGCAGCGGCCGGTTTTAAGCGGTTTTTGGGCCACGTTGAAAAAATGAGTGACCAGACAGAATTTATCGCTCAAGGCGAGCTTTTGGGAGAAGTGGGACTGGCTTTGGACGGACCAACGGATTTAAGCGCGATTACTGTTTCATACGACGATTTAGATACGGTACTCTTTTATGTTTCTGACCGGGTTGGTTTTTCCGGACCGGCAATGCTTCCCGAACGTTTGGAAAAAGTAAAAGCTTTTCGGGCAAAATCAAATATTCCGATTGAAGTTGACGGAGGAATCAAAGATTCAACGATTCAATTAGCTAAGGAAGCCGGAGCCACGCGTTTTGTGGCAACCTCTTTTATTTCATCCGCTCCGGATCCCAAATCCGCTTACGAAAGGCTGGTCAGTTTAGTGCGGTGAGGGAGTAATCGACGCAGTCGGAGTGGCGATAAAATTACAATCACTCGTGTTTTCAGTTCCTTTAATAAAATATTCGTTTCTATTTTGACATTTCCGCATTACCACATCATCCGGCATTTGTTCGGTTACATTTGAAGCGTTACTTGGTAATAACAAATTCATAATTTTATTCCAGATTGGAGCCGCGCCGGTAATGCCGGATGCCAAATATTGGCTCATCGGTGAATTGTCATTATTACCAACCCAAACCGCTACCAAATATTGTGGCGTAAATCCAAACGTCCAATTATCCCGTTTATTATCGGTTGTTCCGGTTTTAACCGAAACCGTGTGGCCGGGAATATTCAATGGCGAATTCGGACCAAATTCCAAAGAACGCGCCGAATTATCGGCTAAAATATTGGCAATAATAAAAGCCACACCCGCGTCAATTACTTGGTTTGGCAATTCTTCCTGTTTTTGATAAAGAATGTCATTATTGTGATCTGTAACTTTTAAAAGCGGATCTAAATTTACCTGCTTACCTAAATTAGCAATGGTGCCATAAACTGCGGCCATGTCAGTCATTTTTACTTCTGCTGCGCCCAAAGTAATCGATAAACCATATTGGTCCGGATCTCCCCAAGTGGTAATGCCCATTTTTTTAGCCAAATTTACCATATTGTCGATACCGATTTTTTGCAAAGTTTTAACCGCCGGAACATTAAATGAATTGGCAAAAGCAATTCGGAGTGGTACTTTTCCGTGGAATTTGCCGTCGTAATTAACAGGAGAATAAGGTTCACTTCCCGGGATAAGATAAGTAATCGGCGAATCATCCAAAATACTGGCCGCGGTAAAACCATCTCCTAAAGCGGCAGAATAAGTAACTACTTTAATAGATGAACCGGGTTGTCTAAGTGAGGTAGTTAAATTAACATTGCCGTTATTAGGATCGTTGTAATCTTTACTTCCAACCATAGCTAAAACGTCGCCGTTACCAGGATTTGTCACCAAAGCCGCGCCATTAGTTAAATTTAAGTAAGCGTCGTTATTTACTTCTTGACTAACAATCTCCTGAGCTTTGTTTTGTAAATTTAAATCAAGGCTTGTTTGTACAATTAATCCGCCTTTTTCAACCAAAGGCAACCCGAATTTTTGCACGAGCAAATCTTTAACGTACATTACAAAATGCGGAGCATAAATCGGAGTTTGCAAAACTTCGAAAGTTAATCCCTCATTCAAAGCCTGAGTTTCCTCCGTTTTATTAATATATTTTAATGTAAACATTTTTTCTAAAACTTCTTTTTGTCTTTGTTTCCAAAGATTAGGATTATCCCCATAGGGTGAATAGGTAGTTGGCGCCTGAGGCATGCCGGCTAAAAAGGCGCTTTGAGCTAAATCCAAATCTTTTACGTTTTTGCCAAAGTAGGTTTCCGATGCCGCTTCAATTCCCCAAGCAGTTCCGCCATAAGGCACTTGGTTAAAGTACATTTCCAGAATTTCGTTTTTGGTATAGATTTTCTCGGCCCAAAAAGCCAACACGATTTCCTTAATTTTCCGGGTGATGCTTACTTCAGGCGTTAAAAGGGTTGATTTAATCAGCTGTTGAGTAATAGTTGATCCTCCTTGGATTGGTTTACCGGTTAAATCGGCTAGCGCGGCTCTACCTATGCCGTTAATATCAAAACCCGGATTATGGTAAAAATCTTTATCTTCAATGGCGATAGTGGCGTTAATTAAATTTTTAGGAAGTGACGCTAAAGGTACCAAAGTACGGTTTTCATTGGCATAAATTTGGTAGAGAAGCGCTCCGTTTCTATCGTAAATTTTGGTAGTTTGCGGAATTTCTCTTTGCGAAAGCTCTCTGGGATTAGGCAAGCTGCTTAAAAAGACAAGGCTTGCAAAAGGAATGACAATAAATATGAAACAAAAAAATAAACCGAAAACAAAATATTTAAATTTTAGTCTTACTTGTTTTGGCGGGGGATAAAAAGTTACTAAACTTTCTTTAACCTGTTTTTTAGGACTTATAATCTTTTCTTGTTTTTTTGGCCTTAGTTTGCGTTTAATTTTTTTTACAAAAAGCGAAAATTTGAAGCGGGTTAAGCTTATATTGTCAGATGTTTTTCTCTTAAAGTTTTTACTATACGATAAAAATATCTTAAGCAATTTTTGGGAAGATTTTAAGATTTGGAGAACAAATGAAATTAATAATTTAACCAAAGATTTTACAATTTTCCAAACAAAATTAAGAAAAAAAAGCACAAAATCGCCGATTCCGGTCAAAAAGGAAATAACAGCATTTATAAAGATAATTAAAAACTTCATAGTCGGAATTTTCGGTCTCCAGATTATACTATAGGTATAGCAGAATATCAATGGCCTGGGGCTGGCGTTGGGGTGGGCGAGAGCAGGCTCGGATGAGGGCAGGTCATGCAAAATTTGTCTCCGGTTGGATCAGTGTAAACAGTTTCGGTTTTAGTATCTAAATTATCGGTTTGGCCTTTGGCAGGTAGATCCTGGGTAGTTTTATCAATTTGGGTGTCGCCTGTCGTAATTTGGCCTCTCGTGTTTTCAGTGCCTTTAAGAATATATTCAAATCTGGTTGGGCAACCCGCAGCGCCGGCCGTAGTGGCGAGTCCTGTATCTGAACAAACTGCTTTTTGGATTACGCCAGCGGGCCTAGAAATGGGTTCTGGAGAACGGCCTTTGAGTAAGTTTGTCATAATATCGTTCCAAATTGGAGCCGCGCCCGTAATGCCGGAAACCAGACCGCTCATTGGCGTGTTATCGTCATTCCCGACCCAGGCAGCCACTAAAAATGACGGCGTGAAACCAATGGTCCAGTTATCTCTAAAATCATTAGTGGTTCCGGTTTTAACCGAAACAGTTTGTCCGGGAATTTTAAGTTCGGAATTATCGCCGAATTCCATCAGTCTGGCGCCATTGTCAGCTAAAATATCGGAAATAATAAATGCAACTCCGTCGGGCAAAACTTTTTTGCCAAAAATCGGGCTTAACGGGGGAGTATATTTTTCCAAAACCTTGCCGGTTTTGTCTGTAACTTTAAGGATCGGATGTAAATCAATCCTGTATCCCGAATTGGCAAATACGCCAAAAGCAGTAGCCATATCGACCATTTTAACTTCCGCACCACCCAGAGTTAAAGATAAACCGTATCTTTCAGGTTGGGTAAAAGTGGTTATTCCCATTGCCGACGCGGTTGCTGTCATTGCTTCTACACCGTTTAATTCCAGCATTTTGACCGCCGGAATATTTAATGAATTTCCTAAGGCGTAACGCATTTGCACCAAGCCATGCCATTTTCCGTCATAGTTTAAGGGACAATAATTCTGTCCACCTTGGTTTGGAAAACAAATCGGTTGGTCAATAAAAGTGGTAGCAGCATTGTAGCCGTTTAAAACTCCAACAGCATAATTAATCGGTTTAATCGACGAACCGGGTTGTCTTAAAGAGGTAGTAATATTAACGTTTCCGTCGATTTTAGCGTCGAAATAATCTTTACTGCCAACCATCGCTAAAATTTCGCCGGTTCCGGGTTGTGTAACCAGTGCCGAACCGTTTGTGACATGATAATAATCCGGCAATTTATCAACTTCATCGGCCACAGCAGCTTGGGCAAAGTTTTGGATATTCAAATCAAGACTGGTAATAACTTTTAGTCCGCCCTCTTCTACCGCTTTTTCGCCGTATTTGGCAATCAGCAGATCTTTAATGTATAGAACAAAATGGGGAGCTTCAATTTCATTGCTAAACTTTTTATATTTTAAAACTTCATTCTGAGCAGTTTGCTCTTGCGTTTTAGTAATATATTTTTGATCAAGCATGGCGTTTAAAACCTCAATCTGTCTGTCTTTTCCCTCCTCGGGATGAGCGCCGAACGGGGAATATTCCGTTGGCTCCTGGGGCAGACCGGCTAAAAGCGCGCTTTCGGCCAAATCCATGTCTTTGGCGTGTATGCCAAAGTAGTATTCCGCCGCCGCTTCAACTCCGTAAGCAGTTCCGCCATATGGGACTTGATTTAAATACATTTCTAGAATTTGACTTTTGGAATAGATAATTTCGGTGGCAAAAGCCAAAACCACCTCTTTGACTTTTCGAAGCACGGTTTGCTCTTGGGTTAATAAACTGTTTTTGACCAACTGTTGAGTTAAAGTCGAGCCTCCCTGTACCTGGCGGTGGACGATGATCGAAAAAGCGGCTCTGGCAATGCCCCTAAAATCAACGGCCCCATGTTGGTAAAAGCTTTTATCCTCAATCGCAATAGTTGCTTCTTGCATGTATTTTGGAATTTGGGTTAAAGGAATAAAGCTTTGGTTTTTTTTGTCATAAATGTTGTATAAGAGTTTTCCGTTTCGGTCATAAATTAAAGTTGATTGCGGGTTTGAGCTGCTGCTTAATTTGGTTGGAAGCGGCAGATCGCGCAAGATAAAAAAATAAAAAGCAAACGCAAAAAGAATCAGAATTCCAACCGCAAGCCATTTCTTGTGTTTGATCTTTTTCAAGTTAATTTTCCGGAAGATTTTTTTAGTTAGTTTAGGCAATTTTAAACTTGGAAATTTCACCTAACAATCATAGCATTACTTGCCTTAACTGACAATGTTTTAACATTAATGATTGATATATAATTAAAGCATGAATATTATCGCATCGTTACTTTCATCGTTAACATCGCTGGCAATTCCTTCTGTAGGTTTTAACTGGATAGATATTTTAGTTGTAGTCATAGTTGTTTTTTATTCGATCCAAGGATTTTCTTTAGGATTTTTAACCGCCGCAATCGATTTTACTAGTTTTGCATTATCGTTTTTACTTGGGCTTTCTTTGTATGGTTTTGTGGCAGGATTTTTAGTAAGATATTTATCAATTCCTCAAGGATTTGCCAACGCAATCGGCTTTTTTGCCGTGGCGCTTTTATTTGAAATAATTTTTACGCTTTTAATCAGGATTTTTCTGTCGAAATTACCGATATTACATTTACAGGAAACCATGCAAAGTTCAATTAAAGTAGTTGGTAAATTTTTAGGTATAATTCCCGGTGTTTTATCCGGCCTTTTGCTTTCATCTTTTATTTTAAGCTTAATTATTGCTTTGCCTTTTTCGGTTTTTTTAAAACACTCGGTCACAAATTCCAAAATCGGCGGAGTTTTAGTGGCTAATACGCAAGGATTTACGAAGAGCTGGCAAAATGTTTTTGGCGGGGCGGTTAACGATACGCTTTCATTTTTAACGGTTGAGCCCAAAAGCGATGAATTGGTTAATCTTAACTTTAAAACAAACAATATTTCCGTAGATAGTAGTGCTGAACAGCAGATGTTTAAAGACGTAAACCATGAAAGAGTCTCCAGGGGAATTCCCGCGATGAGTTTTTCAAAAATCCTAACTAAAGCGGCCGAAATGCATTGTACGGATATGTTTAAGCGGGGATACTTCTCCCATTACACGCCTGAGGGGCTTTCCCCATTTGACAGAATGGCACAACTTGATATTATCTTTAATTATGCCGGAGAAAATTTGGCACTGGCGCCAAGTGAGGATTTAGCAATGAAAGGTTTAATGCAAAGTCCGGGGCATAAAGAAAATATCCTTTCAACTAATTTCCGCCAAGTTGGGGTTGGGGTAATCGACGGGGGAGTATACGGAGAAATGTTTTGCCAGGAGTTCACAGATTAGTTATACTTAGATTATGCTTTATAATTTAAAAAGCGTCAAAGACGTTAATGTTCAAAACCAAACAGTGCTGTTAAGGGCGGATTTAGACGTGCCGATTAAAAATAATCAAATTGAGGATGATTCAAGGCTTAGTTCCTGGTTTCCGACACTTACATTTCTTTTGGAAAATAATGCAAAAGTAATCATCGTTGGGCATTTGGGAAGGCCAAAGGGAATAGATGAAAAATATACTGTAAAACCGGTGGCAGATTGGATCGCCAATAAACTTCAAACGCAAGCAGTGACGGAAAAAATTGGCGAGTTCAGCGCTTGGAAGTTGTCAGATAAAGTTTCCGTTTTAGAAAATATCCGTTTTTATGAAGAGGAAGAAAAAAATGATCCGGAGTTTGCTAAGAAGCTGAGCTTAATAGCGCAGGTTTTTGTCAATGACGCTTTTGCTACGGCCCACCGCGCGCATGCTTCAACCGAGGGTGTGACGCATTTTCTGCCATCATTTGCCGGTTTAAGAGTATTGCAGGAGGTGGAAGTCCTTTCAAGAGTTTTAGAAAATCCGGAAAGACCGTTGGGAGTTATTATCGGCGGCGCAAAAATCGATACAAAATTGCCGCTGGTTGAAAAAATGCATAATTATGCCGACTATATTTGTGTCGGCGGAACAATTATGGGCAATGAAGAAATGCTTTTTAAAGTTGCCAACCAAAAACCGGAACATAAATCGGTTCTTATAATGGCGGATGCGATAGAAAGCCATATGGATGCAACTATGGAGAGCGTTGAAAATTTCTTGCAGGTCTTGCAAGATGCTAAAACAATTGTTTGGAACGGGCCTTTAGGACAAATTGAAGATGAGCAGTGGCAAAAAGGAACATTAGCCTTGGCCGAGGGGATTTTAAAAATTCCATCATACACGGTAATTGGCGGAGGAGACACATTGGGGTTTTTGAGACAGAAAAACTTAATTGATAAGTTCTCTTTTGCATCTGTCGGCGGCGGTGCAATGCTAGAGTTCCTAGCCGGCGACAGGCTTCCCGGTTTAGTTGCTCTCGAACAAACTGCATAGTAAAGTCAAGGTTTACCGCACGTATAATTTAATCTTATAGTTTGACAAATAATATAGATTATGTTATTATCAAAAACGCGTAATTTTCAGAGTTTCTGTAGATTAAAATAAACACAATATGAATTTATTTAAGGGATTTAAAAAAGTAATTTTTTGTTTTGCGTTAATAGCCTTATTAAGCGAAGCAATTGCTCCGCAAACTTTGTTTGCGGCTAGTCCTATAACAGGTGCTAACGAAACAGGTCCAATACCTCCTGTTAACCATACTTTACCATCAGACCCATCCTTACTAGCGCTAACGCCTAAATTCCCTGCCTATTTTTGGCCGGTAAATAG
>Ga0182027_10004071_pt1 | contig 22834 bp, 17 predicted proteins | sample 712E1DmetaG_FD_121300 | JGI IMG/M metagenome (GOLD analysis project Ga0182027, IMG submission 121300) | Permafrost microbial communities from Stordalen Mire, Sweden - 712E1D metaG (Illumina Assembly) | ecosystem: Environmental > Terrestrial > Soil > Wetlands > Permafrost | place: Sweden... | reverse complement strand
GTGCCGCCTCAAAATGGCGACCTTCTCTTCTCCGCTGTAATGCTTTCGTGGTTTCTTCACGCGCTCTCTCCGCTATCTTAACGGTTGAGCGCCCTTTCCATTTCCAGCTGAGGCGGGACAAGTCCGCTAGGCTGAGTTTCTCCAATGCAACGCGGTACTCTTCGCTCGGCAGACGATTTAGGAACAGATCGAGGAGGTCCTCCTCAACGTGCGCCCTACCGAGCAGACTCTGAAGGTGTGCGTCCGGCTCAGAGTCGGCATCAGGCCCCAACACATCCGCTGCCAGGAGGAGACCCCATGGACTGCCGTCTGTGATCCGAATTAGTAGCGACTGCGTGTCAGGATTCGTTACACGCAGCTCATGCAGCAGTAGTCGGCAATCGTGTTCGGGCAGGCGATCAATGGTGACTTGGTGAAATGATTTCAGCTCAGCCCAGGATTCGTCTAATTGTCTCCAGCGGGGCACATCACGGGCACCAATTACCAGAAAGCTCCTGGGGCTCGCTTGAACCATCTTCCGAATCCACGTATCGCGTTTATGCCAGCGAACCTGTATCCGGTCTTGAGGGGCCTGCCACAATGCTTCATATGTATCCAAAAAGAGAACACATCTATCGGGCGACCGTTGCGCTTCGGCATTCTCCGAGAGTTGTTCTTCGATATCTGCCGCGAGAGCTTGCGGGAGTTCGTCCTCGATCCTCACTGGTTCGAGGTACCGAATTCTCTCAACGTAGGCTCCGTGATCGCGTCCCTTAGACCAATCCAGCAGCCAACGCACGGTCTTCCCTGCAGGTTGCACGCCCTGAAGTAGCCCCAGTCCGGGCAGCGCCGAAATCAAAGTCAGAATCGTGTCGGCTTCCTCTGGCAGGAAGTTGTTTTCGCGGCTGAGCTTCGTGGGCTGCTGGTAAGCCCAAAGGACCGCGTAGCTGAGATCGAACCTCGGAAATTTCAGACGTGGAAACCGAACGTCAGGAAAGCCGTCCGCGTAACCGCGACCTAGCTGGCGGCGGATTCGCAAAAGCGCGTCCGCTGGGTGGATTCGGAGCATCGTCTCTTCGAAATTGATGACAGCGAAGGGTATCCGTTCACCCTCGGTTGCCTCGAACGCGCGGACGACTTGGTCAGAGTCGTCCGAACACAACTGTGACCATCGAGTTCCCGAGGGCAGTTTGGTGAAATGTCTTGCCAAATGGCGTATGAGCGCTGACTTGCCTTGGCCTCCCAGGCCGTCGAAAACCAGCACCGGGAAGCCATCTTCTGGTACGGATCCTACAATCCTGATGAACTCTGCTATTTGGGGCGTCCGCCCGGCGAAAAACTCAAAGCGGGCCGCACGTGACGTGTCCGGCTGACGGAGGGATTTCGGGCGCGGCATTGTAATGTTCAGAGGCTGCTTTGGTGCCCTGGACCATCTAGTGTCGATATCAATAGGGCTGTTCTATGATAGCGCTTGGCCTGCGCAGGCGCCGCCCGTTCGCAGGCGCGGCGGCACTCACTGGATCACCGCTGCCAGAGGAACTGCCGCATCCTGCTCCCGCCGTTCAGCGTCGTCCTTGCGCTTCTTGTCGGCCGCACACTGGCGCGCGGCGATCTCGTCAAGGGCGTGCCGTTTCGCTTCCATCCGCACGTGGGAGTACCGTGAGAGCATGGCGCGCGACACAGGCCCTGCGATATTCATGATCACCGCGTCGCCCGCGCCCGACTCAGCAAGCGGGGATGCGTTCAAGACTCTCTTTGACGCCAAAGGGTTTAGCAGTCCGATAGCCGGTGCGACATCCCCATCTGTCCACCAGCATCATCTGGCGAGAACCGCAGTTATCCCACGGTGCGCTTGCTGTCCCCGCCGCCCAGAGGTAAGGTCCAAATGGCTAGCGATAACGCCCATTATGAGGACCCTAAATGAATGATTTGATTGTCGTTCCGCAAACGAACCAATGGCAGAAACTCAAGGCGCTGGTGCTGGACAGCGTCTCCTCCCCGATTACCAAGCGCGTGTACAATCTCGGACTCGACGAGTTCTTCGCTTGGCTGTCCGTCCAAGAACCCCGGCCCGGCTTCACCAAGGCGACGGTGAGCGCCTGGCGAGTGGCGCTGGAAGCGCGCGGGCTTGGCGCAGTGTCGATCAACGTGCGAATCACGGCGGTGCGCAAGCTGGCGGTGGAAGCTGCCGACAACGGATTGCTGGCGCCGGAGTTGGCCAACGGGATCACGCGCGTGAAGGGGGTGGCCTCCAAGGGCGTCCGCCTGGGGAACTGGCTTTCACTCCGACAGGCACAGGCGCTACTGAACGCGCCGAATATCGCCACGATGAAGGGAATGCGCGACCGCGCCATCATCGCCGTGCTCCTGGGCTGCGGCCTGCGCCGGTCCGAAGTGGCGGCGCTTACGATGGAGCACATACAGCAGCGCGACGGCCGCTGGTGCATCGTCGATCTGTTCGGGAAGCACGGGCGCGTTCGGACGGTACCGATGCCAGTCTGGGTGAAGGTGGCGATTGACGCATGGAGCGCCGTGGCTGGCGTGACCGCCGGATACGCGTTCCGGCCCGTGAATCGGGGCGATCAGACCGTAGGCCAGCGCCTGTCCGAGAAGGTGGTGTGGCAATTGCTCCGGCCATACGCCACCGCAGCCGGCGTCCCCGGTATCGCCCCTCACGATTGTCGGAGGACCGCCGCGAAGTTGTGCCGCGCCGCCGGCGGCGAGCTTGAGCAGATCCAACTGCTCTTGGGGCACGCATCGGTCCAGACCACGGAGCGATACCTCGGCACCAAGCAGGATCTTGTGAACGCTCCAAATGATGGGATCAAGCTCAGAGTGGCTGTGTAGGCTGCGCCGCAGGCACGATCCAGGATCGCGTCGCCTACAGCGAACAATCAAGCGAGGACTCTGGTCGCACGGGTACCTGCTGCAAGAACCATCGGAATAGGCAACCGCCAACCTTGTCTCAAACCGTTCAAGTCATTAGATTACGTCGCCATTCAGGACGTGCGCACATCCTCGCCGTCAAGACCAAGCCGCTTCGCGGTGCAGCAAGAGGCGCAGCCTTGACCGCTCCGAGTGAGCAGTCGAGAGCAATTAGAATAGCGCGCTATAAGCCGCCGAACGGTACAATGCGGATTGCGAGAATACGAGGGTTTGGAAATGGTTGAACAGTGGACCCGGTTGTATGTGCGGAGCACTCAGTTCGTTTGCGCCAGCAGATTTACCTGGAGTAGGAGCTGACCCGTGCCAATTAAGAAATCCGATCTCTACTCCTCCCTCTGGGCGTCCTGCGATGAACTCCGCGGCGGCATGGATGCGAGCCAGTACAAGGACTACGTCCTGTTCATGTTGTTCATCAAGTACATCACCGACAAGTACGGCAACAGCAACGACTTTGCCTCGCCGGTTGCGATCCCCACGGGCGCGAGCTTCAAGGACATGATCGCCCTCAAGGGAAAGAGCGACATCGGAGACAAGATCAACACCCAGATTATTCAGCCGCTGATCGACGCCAACGCCCGCCTGGCCCGCAGCGACTTTCCTGACTTCAACGACCCAAACAAGCTCGGCGAAGGCCAGGCGATGGTTGATCGCCTGACGAACTTGGTCGGCATTTTTCAGAAGCCGGAGCTCGACTTCTCCCAGAACCGTGCCGACCACGACGACATCCTCGGCGACGCTTACGAGTACCTAATGCGGCACTTCGCCACCGAGAGTGGCAAGAGCAAGGGGCAGTTCTACACCCCCGCCGAAGTCAGCCGTGTCATCGCTAGGGTTATCGGCATTTCGCCGGGCAACACGAAGGCGTCCACCACCGCCTACGACCCGACCTGCGGCTCGGGCTCGCTGCTCCTGAAGGTGGCCGCCCAGGCGGGGAAGCGTATCACACTTGAAGGGCAGGAGAAGGACGTGACCACCGCCGGCTTGGCCCGGATGAATATGATCCTGCACGACTTCCCCACGGCCAACGTTCTCTCGGGCAACACCCTGGCCGCGCCCAAGTTCAAGGACCGCGAACAGCTCCGTACCTACGACTACGTTGTCGCCAATCCGCCGTTCTCCGACAAGACATGGACCACCGGCATCACACCATCGAAGGACCCCTTCCAGCGCTTTTCCTGGGGCGAGCCGCCGGCCAAGCAAGGCGACTACGCATACCTGCTGCACATTATCCGCTCGATGAAAGGCGCGGGCAAAGGCGCCTGCATCCTGCCTCATGGCGTTCTCTTCCGCGGCAATGCCGAGGCCACGATCCGCCAGCAGCTCGTCCGCTCCGGCTATCTCAAGGGCATCATCGGGCTGCCAGCCAACCTCTTCTACGGCACCAGCATCCCCGCCTGCATCGTGGTACTCGACAAGGAGAACGCCGCCGCCCGCAAGGGCGTGTTCATGATCGATGCCTCCAAGGGCTTCATCAAGGACGGCAACAAAAACCGCCTGCGTGAGCAGGACCTCCACCGCATCGTCGACACCTTCACCAAGCAGGCCGACACCCCCCGCTACGCTCGGATGGTGCCGCTCGCCGAGATTGCTGACCCCAAGAATGACTTCAACCTCAACCTGCCGCGCTACATCGACGGCACCGATCCCGAAGACCTTCAGGACATCGACGGTCACCTGCGAGGTGGCATCCCTGAGCGTGATCTGGATGCGCTCGGCGCGTACTGGAAAGTGCTCGCGAGCGTGCGCGCCGTTCTGTTCGAGTCCGCAGGCCGCTCGGGCTACGCGCGGCCTAAGTTGCAGCTCACCGAGGTAAAATCCGCTATCTTCGGCCACGCCGAGTTCACTGCCTTCCAGCAGAAGGCGACGAAGGTCTTCGCCGACTGGCGTAAGGCCACAACGCCGCGCCTGACCCGGTTCGGCAAGGACGGCCACCCCAAGGCGCTCATCGAGACCATCGCCGAGGATCTTCTGGACATGTTCCGCCAGGCGCCGCTGCTCGACGCATACGACATGTACCAGCACCTCATGGACTACTGGGCCGAGACCATGCAGGACGACGCCTACCTGGTCGTCGCCGACGGGTGGGTGAAGGGCGCGCAGCCGCGCGAGATCGTTCAGGTCAAGAACAAGGACAACAAGCTCACCTGGCCGGAGCCGCACGATTACCTGAAAGGAAAGCGGCGTTTCAAATCGGACCTCGTTCCCGCGCCGATTCTCGTCGCCCGCTACTTCATTGCCGAACGCGATGCCATCGAAGCGCTCGACAACCAGCTCGCCGCGCTCGAACTGAAACTCGCCGAGATGCGGGAGGAGAACAGCGGTGAGGAAGGATTACTTTCCGAGGTGATCGAAGGTGAGGGTGACAAGCAAAAGATTGTCGCGAAGGCCGTAAAGGCGCGCCTGAAGGAGATCGGCAAAGACTCCCTCTATGCGGACGAGCGGATGGCGCTTGAGGCGTACGCTGCCATGCTGGAGCAGCTGGCCGAGGCCAAAGCCAAGCGCAAGGCTGCACAAGAGGACTTGGACAAGAAGATCGACACCAAGTACCCTAAGCTCACCGAGGACGAGATCAAGACGCTCGTGGTGCACGACAAGTGGATGGCCCATCTGTCGGCTGCCGTTCAGGGCGAACTAGACCGCGTTTCCCAGACCCTCACCGGTCGCATTCGCCAACTGGTCGAACGCTACGCCACGCCGCTACCCAAGCTCATTGAGGAAGTGGAGACTCTCGCCGCCCGAGTAGACGAGCACCTTAGAAAAATGGGTGCGTCATGGAGCTGAGGTCCGGCTACAAACAAACTGAGGTGGGCATCATTCCGGAAGACTGGAATCTCGACCATATTGAAAACCTCGCGCTCATAACGACCGGGAGCAAGAACACGCAAGACCGCGTCGAGCATGGCCGGTACCCATTCTTTGTGCGCTCACAGAATATCGAACGCATCAATAGCTACTCCTTCGATGGCGAGGCGGTGCTCACGGCAGGTGACGGGGTCGGCACTGGCAAGGTGTTCCACTACATCAACGGCCGATTCGACGTTCACCAGCGCGTCTATCGTATCTCCAATTTTATCGAGCGCATAGATGGGTACTTCTTCTACCTCTACTTCAGCGCTCACTTCTACAACCGCATCATGCAGATGACCGCAAAGTCGTCTGTCGACTCGGTTCGCAGGGACATGATCGCCCGGATGCTCGTCCCGCTTCCACCGACCGAGGGCGAACAGCGCGCCATCGCGACGGCATTGAGGGATGTTGATGCGCTGCTGGTCGGACTGGACAGGCTCATCGCCAAGAAACGCGACCTCAAACAGGCCGCCATGCAGCGACTCTTGACCGGTCAGGCCCGTCTCCCTGGAGATTGGGTAATGAAGTCAGGTTTCAAGCAAAGTGAAGTTGGCTTAATCCCGGAGGATTGGGATGTGCTGCCATTCAAGGAGCAGTTCGACATCTCGGCTGGCGGCGATGTAGACACAAAGCTCTCGTCATCTGTGCAAGACGAGAAACATTGCTACCCAATTTACTCAAATGCGTTATCAGACAGGGGACTTTACGGCTACTGCTCTTACGCTGACCATCCCGCTAACTCCATAACCATAACAGCTCGCGGTACGCTTGGATTCGCGACTTATCGTGACCACAAGTACACGGCGGTTGGCCGCGTTCTCGTGCTTCACCCGAAGCGGAATAGTGCAGGGGCCTTTTTGGCAGAATTCATCAATAGCCGAGTCAAGTTCGCAATCGAAAGCACGGGCGTTCCGCAGTTAACAGCTCCTCAAATAGGCGAATACCGGCTCGCCATTCCGCCATCCGACGAACAAGCCGCCATCGCCGCCGTGCTCTCCGACATGGACGCCGAATTGTCGGCACTGGTGGCGCGGCGCGACAAGACCCGGGACCTCAAGAAGGCGATGATGCAGGAGCTGCTCACCGGCAAGACGCGCCTCGTTCCCACCGGAGGTAGCCATGCCTGAGCAACCCCGCTCCGAGCGCAAGACGCAGAACCGCATCATCGTTCGGTTCACCGATACGGCGCGCCCAGACAACCTCGGTTACCGCTACCTCGGTGAATGGAACAGGCGCGAAAACAACCGCGCTATAGAAACGGCGATCCTCCGCAACAACCTGACGGCCCGCGGCTACTCAGCCGCTCACATCTCCGCGGCCCTACAGAAGCTGGAAACGGCCGTCGACTCGACGGGCATCACGCTGTACCAGGCCAACCTTCGCACCTACCAGCTTCTGCGCTACGGAGTGCCGGTGCAGATCGCTGCCGGCCAGGCGCATGAGACGGTCCACCTGATCGACTGGGAGCACCCTGAGAAAAATGACTTCGCGCTGGCCGAGGAGGTAACGCTGAAGGGGGGCTACGAGCGCCGGCCGGACATCGTCCTCTATATCAACGGCCTCGCCATCGCGGTGATCGAGCTTAAGCGCAGTTCAGTGGAGTTGGCCGACGGCGTGCGGCAGCTCATTACCAACCAGGAGGAAATCTTCAACAAGAGCTTCTTCAGCACGGTGCAGCTCGTGCTGGCGGGAAGCGACTCGCAAGGGCTCCGCTACGGCACCACTGGCACGCCAGAGCAGTTCTTTGTGGAGTGGAGAGACGAAGCGCCGGCCGGCGCGGCACCCGCCGCCAGGGCGCTCCTCGACCGGCCGCTCGCCCAACTGTGCAACAAGGCCCGGCTGCTCGACCTGATCCGCAACTTCATCATCTTCGACGCCGGTCACAAGAAGGTGCCGCGACCTCACCAGTTCGTTGGTGTGAAGGCTGCCCAGGAACGCATCGCCAAGCGCGAGGGTGGCGTCATCTGGCACACGCAGGGCAGCGGCAAGAGCATCGTTATGGTTCTTGTCGCAAAATGGCTACTGGAGCACGACCCCGACGCTCGCATCCTCGTCATCACCGACCGCGACGAGCTGGACAAGCAGATCGAGGGCGTGATGAAGCACGCCGGCGTTATCGGCGCCGAGTCGCCTTCGCCGCGAATCACGTCACGGGCTGAGTTCGTGGAGAAGCTCGGGGCAGCCACGCCGCGCCTCCTGTGCGCGCTGATCCACAAATTCGACGTCGCCGACCTCAAGGGCGAACGGCCCCCTGTCAGCGGGCGCTTCTACGTGTTCGTGGACGAGTGCCACCGGACCCAGGGCGGCGATATGAACAAGCAGATGAAGCGCTGGCTGGAGGGCGCGATCTTCATCGGCTTCACCGGCACGCCTCTCCTGCGCAAGGACAGGCTGATGACGCGGGACGTCTTCGGCACCTACATCCACACCTACAAGTTCCACGAGGGCGTGGCCGACGGCGTCATCCTCGACCTCAAGTACGAGGCCCGCGACGTGCCCCAGCGGCTCACCTCCCAGGCCGCCATCGACAAGTGGTTCGAACACAAGACCAAGGGCCTCAATAACTTCCAGAAGGCGGTCCTTCGCAGGCGCTGGGCGACGATGGAGGAGCTCATGAGCGCCGGCGAGCGCAAGCAGCGTATCATCGCCGACATCATCGAGGACTTCAGCCTCAAGCCGCGTCTGAACAACGACCGCGGTACCGCAATCCTGGTCGTCGCCTCGATCTACGACGCCTGCCACTACTACCGGCTGTTTCAGAACACGAGCTTCGGCCCGTACTGCGGGATCATCACCTCGTACGAGCCCAACCACAACGCGATCTCGCGCGAGCCCGCAAACAGCGACGAACGCTACAAGTTCGATACCTATACGCAGCACGTCCTCAAGAAGGGCCAGACCACCAAGCAGTACGAGGACGAGACCAAGCGCCGCTTTATCGAGGAGCCGGCGAACATGAAGCTGCTGATCGTCGTCAGCAAGCTGCTGACCGGCTTCGATGCGCCGAGCTGCACGTATATCTACCTCGACAACGAACTGCGCGACCACAATCTGTTCCAGGCGATTTGCCGTACAAATCGTCTCGATGGCGACGACAAGGACTACGGCCACATCGTGGACTTCAAAGAGCTGTTCGGCGACGTACAGCAGGCTATCGCCGTTTACAGCTCCGACGAGTTGGATATTGACGAAGGCTGCGGCGGTGACAACAACGTCCAGCTCAAAGATTGGCTGGAAGAGGGCAAGAGGAAAGTGGACGAGGCCCGCGAGGCCCTGCGTTACCTGTGCGAACCAGTAGCTCTACCGCGCGAAGTGGAGCAGTTCCTTCATTACTTCTGCGGCGACGCCGCGAACCCAAACGCGCTGAACGAGACCGAGGTGCTTCGGGTTTCGTTTTACAAGGCGGTTGCGGCCTTTGTCCGTGCGTTCGCGGCCATCGCGCAGGACCTCACTGAAGCCGGGTACTCTGACGCCGACGCTGCCGCGCTGCAGAAGGAGGTCGAGTTCTACGGCGAGATACGTTCTGCCATCAAGAAGCACTCGGGCGAGGAGCTCGACATCAAGCCCTACGAGGCGGACATGCGCCATCTCCTCAACACGTACATTCAAGCCGACCCGGCGACTGACCTTGGCGAGCTGGGCGAAATGTCGCTGACGGAGCTCATCATCGAGACCGGTATCCACGACGCCATCGCCAGGAAGCTGAACGAAAAGGGCAAGCTCTCGAAGAACGCCATCGCCGACGGAATCATCAACAACGTCCGCAAGACCATCATCCGCGACCAACTCACGGACCCACGGTTCTACGACCAGATGTCAAAGCTGCTAGACGATCTCATCAAGCAGAGCCGGGCGGATACGGCGGCGTATGAGGAGTTTCTCCGGAAGGCCGAGGCGCTGGTCAAGCGGCTGGCCGCGAAGCAACCTGACGAGGGAGTACCCACGGCGCTGCACGGCAAACGCGAGGCAACGGTGATTTATAATAATCTGCCGCGGATTCTTGCGGCCGGCCGCACCGGGACCGTCGGGGTGGCGGAGCCTCGCGCCGAAGACGCGCAGGAGAGCGCTAGGCTGGCGCTCGATATCGACCAGGTGATGCGTGAGGGGGCTCCCGCGGGCTGGAAGGGCGACCAGGCGCGCGAGGCACAGGTCCTCAATGCGCTCTTCCCACTTCTCAGCCGCGACCGCGATGCCACCCTCGCGCTCTTCGAACTTATCAAGAACCAACCGGGATACTGATGGCAGGGACGATCCAAATCGGCGACATTGCCATTACCTTGACGCACAAGGACATCAAGTATGTTCACTTGTCAGTGTACCCGCCGAGCGGACGGGTCACGCTTGCGGCCCCTAAGGGCACGCGCTCGGAGGTGGCCCGAGCCTATGCGGTGTCCAAGCTCGGTTGGATTCGCGATCAGCAGGCGAAGCTGCGTGGGCAGGCGCGGGAAACGCCTCGGGAGTTCGTCGAGCGGGAGAGCCACTACCTCTGGGGAAGGCGCTATTTACTCTCTGTCAAGGAAGAGGAGGCGAAGCCCTCCGTACGGCTTGATCACCGCAGGATCGTGCTTACGATCCGGCCCGGCACAAGCAGGCCGAAGCGTGAGGCGGTCATGCATGACTGGCACAAATCTCTCCTGCACGACATGCTACCGGGACTGATTCAGAAGTGGGAGCCGAGGTTGGGCGTCGAGGTGGCCGGTTATTTTCTCCAGCGCATGAAGACCAAGTGGGGCAGCTGCAACCACCGCGCGCGGAACATTCGACTGAATACGGAACTCGTGAAGAAGCCCAAAGATCTGCTCGAATACGTGGTCGTCCATGAGATGCTCCACCTGATCGTACCCACCCACACCGAGCAGTTTCTCGCGCTGATGGCCAAGCACTACCCGGCATGGCGCGAGGCCAGGGCAGAGCTGAATGAGCTGCCACTGGCTGCGGCAGTATGGAACGAATAGAACATCAGGCGGCGACGCGCTGAAGCTGTCGCGGGACGAGCTGGCTTTCTACGACGGTTTTGAGGCCCATTCGTTTTGGCTACAAGAACGAGAAATGCCGCTCGGCGGAAGCGAAGGGGCGAATGCCAAGCCCGAATCTTCCGGCAGGCATCAATAGGACTAGCGGGGCATCCTCGATATTCCGCAATATCGGACACTATTTTCCGGCCGCGAAGCTCTCCACTGATCCCTACGCACGCTGGCGGAAGCCGGAAGTCTGGCCGGGTCACACCACATCCGCGCGTTGGGCGTTATGCCGTCGACTTGGCTGGGGATTGCCCAGCTTCCGGTTGGTGCGTTAACCGGGAACGACATGTGTGAATGGCGATCTCTCCGAGTGATACTGTTGAGAGGAAAACGATATGTCCGAATCACAAGTAGTTTTTGTGGAAAGGCTGATGGCCCATATCGCGCGCCTTGCGATGGTTCCAAAGGTTCAGGTTGAGCGTGCCGTCGGGCCGATTGTCGGCCTGTTCATCGCCGAGCTTCTTTCAACAAAGTGGAACAAGCGGGTGGTGACGATATGCGAGGAGTTTCCTCTGCGGAAAGCCCCGGTGAACTGTATTCACACATACCAATCCACGAATATCGACTGGCTGCTTTATAACCTTAGTGACGATCAGCTCGTGTTCCTTGAACTCAAAACGGCGGACACGAGTTTCGACCGGCCGCAGGAGGATATCTATCGTCGCTTGATCATGCGGATCGCCGATTGCGGATCGTCGTTTCTCGTCACAGATCTCGAGGAGATCATGTGCGCCTCGCTCGAACCGAGAAAATACGAAGAAGTTTTGAAGTGTGTTCAGGACTTACGTTACAGGAACTGTAGGAAGGCGAAGCTCGTTTATCTTGCACCCGCAGCGGTGAGAGATGCGCGGCGCGAAGCTTCCGAGAGTGAGGTCGAGTGGCTGAGCTTTCAGGATCTGCCCGAGGAGGTTAGCGGCGAACTCGCCGTGGAGTGGAGGATCATTCGCCGGCATCTGGTACAACTCGATAGCATCACGCGCCATTCCAGGAACGGCGTGCCGCGTGGCGGCGAACGCAGGAACTACGGGGACACCTGTCGGTTTGAAGAGCTGCTGAGCTTGTGCGAGGAAAACGGGAACGCGATTGTCGTCGGCTTTGATGGCGGGTCCAGAAAACTGCGGGTTGCGACTCTGGATGATCTCAACAAGCGTGCGGCTTATAAGTGGGACCGTGCCGAAGGCGGTACAGGTTTAAAAGACACCAGGAACTGGATTCCTGGAGGGAAGTTTCTAGGAATTGTTCAGGGACTGGTGGACGACTGATCACGTTCGGGTCTTCCGCTTCGACTGAACTGCTATATTGTCGCCATTCGAGGTAATCCACCTGGCTGCGTAGTCACCATTCCGGACTTCTGGCACGCGATGGCTCCCAACCGGAAGCCTTGAAAGCTGGCGATTCGCGACCCGTCAGAAGCCGACCGATCATGCCTGCTGTCGGGCCACGGCGCCATGGGCGACGTGTGGCTTTGGGCGCGCCCGTGCCGCCGGGTGGCGACATTGGTCGCGGCGGGCGCTTCGGGCGCACCGTGGGCGAACGTGGCACGACGAGAGGGCAACGGGAATGGCGTTCGTGGTCGGTTTGGGAGTTGGCTTGGCCACGAATCGGACCAGCGGTCTAGAAACCGCCTATTGGCGCGCTTGAGGCGAGGCGGTCAGCCGGCGCCGCCACTCCTCCCGCGCTTCTCGAAGCTGCACTAGGAACGCCTCCCTAGGCTCTTTCCCCATGTTCGCTCGCGGGCTGCACATAAATGCTGCGGCTTGGCCGAAGCGCACGAGTGCCGCGCCGTCCATCGCCTCGAGGCGGCTGCGGAGTGCGCCGAGGTCAAGTGGGGAATCACTCGCGAACGAATACATGATCGGCCTTGTGGCCTCCATTTTCGCGCGGATTGCAGAGGATTTGCTCGCCCAGCTTGGCCTACCAGCGAAAGGCTCCCACCCTGGTGCACACTCTCTTTTGATCTAGAAGAATTCGCCGCACGCCACCGCGGCGAATCGCCACTGCTTACAAAACTTCGCCGCGGCACGTGCCGTCTACTTCACCGTCAGCGCTGCTTCCGCCGGTTGCAATCCGGGCGCGGACGCACGAACCGCGATTGTGCCGGGGGCTGTGCCCGCGCGCACGATCACGAGCGCGCGGCCCTGATACGTCTTTCGATGGTTGGCCGCGACCGGGCTGATGTCGGCGATGTCGCCGGTGTCCAGCGCCGCGAACTCGCCCGATCCGGTCACCTGTACTTCCACTGCGGTACCGGCCTGGTACACGCGCCGTCCCTGCGCGTCCACAACCTCCATGGCTACGTTGGATAGGTCCTGTCCTCCGGCGGCCAGCGTGGCGCGGTCGGGTGTCAAACGGAGGTGGTGCGGCGGGCCGGCGGTCGCCAGCTCGAATCGCGCAACCTCCTTGGAATCGCGCTTGCCAACCGCGCGCAGGACGCCAGGCTCGAACGGCACCTCCCAGGTCAGCACCGGGTTCAGGCTGTCCGCCACGGGTTTCTCGCCCAGCGAGCGGCCGTTCAGGAACAGCTCGGCGGATGCGCAATTGGTGTAGACTTCGACCGGAATCGCCTTGCGCGAATCGCCGGCCCAGTTCCAGTGTTCCACCACGGCCACGGGGCGGTTCTGGTTCGCTCTCGCTGGCCCGGGTTCGCGAGCAGCAACGTAGACCATGGGCCGTGCGCTCCAAAGCGCCTCGCGGAGATACGACAGGGGCTTGCGGAAACCGCACAGGTCCAGCAGCCCGGCCGCGCTGCCGCGGTCGGGATAGCGCTCGGACTCGCCGAGATAGTCAATGCCGGTCCACAGAAACTGCCCCGTCACATAGTCGCTCGCGGCGACGACGCGCCACGCGTCGAGCGAGTGCGAATTCTCGCTGCCCAGCAGGACGCGTTCCGGGTACGTCTTGTGGTCAGCTGCGTAGTATTGTTCCAGGTAGTTGTAGCCGGCCACGTCCAGCAGGCCGGCCAGTCCGGTGGCGTTCGAAGCGCGCGTGTCGGCCAGCGCCTCGGTCACGGGACGCGTACCGTCGAGCCGCTTCACGTCGGCGATGAGGCGTCGCGCGGTCGCCACCAGGTCGATCGCGTTCAACATCCCAGGCTTGAGTCCGTCGCGGCCCAGGGGGTGTCCGAAGGGATCGCCGGGATACTCGATTTCGTTGCCGATGCTCCAAAGTACGATGGAGGGGTGGTTTCGGTCGCGCAGCACCATATCCGAGATGTCGCGGTTGGACCACTCTTCGAAAACCTCGTGATAGCCGCGCGTGCCGGGCGTACCGGCGTTCCAGCCCTCAATCCATTTGTGCTTGCCGGCGGTCCACTCATCGAAGGCTTCGTCCATCATCAGCAGGCCCAGGCGGTCGCACAAGTCGTACTCCTCGGGCGCCATGGGGTTATGGGAGCAGCGGATGGCGTTGACGCCCAATTCCTTCAAAGCCTTCAGCCGGCGCTCCAAGGCCGCTTCGGAAAAGGCCGCGCCGAGGGCGCCCAGGTCGTGGTGCAGACAAACGCCTTTGAGCTTGAGCGGCTTGCCGTTGAGGAAGAAACCGTCGTTCGGGTCGAAGCGGGTCGAGCGGATGCCGAAGGGCGTGCGGGCTTCGTCGGTGAGCGTGCCGGAAACGTAAGTGCGCGTCACGGCGGTGTACAGGTTGGGCTCGTCCAGTGACCAGAGTCGCGGCTTCGCCACCGCGGTCTGTTGCGTGAAGACGCGGACGCCGCCCTTCGGCAGGCGCCCCTCGTTGGAAACCGTTGCCACTTCATGGCCGTCGGCGTCTTCGATGGAGGTGGTCAGCTTGACCTGCGTATCGGCGTCGGACTCATTGACGACGGGGGTCTCGATGGAGACCAGGGACTGCGCGTCGCCGATCATGGGCGTGTAGACATAGGTTTCGCCCTGGACCGCGTGTACGGGGGAGGCGACCGTAAGCCAAACATGCCGGTAGATGCCGCTGCCGGTGTAAAAGCGCGAATCGGCCGCAACGGAGTGGTCAACGCGCACCGCCACCAGGTTGGGAGCTGGACCGAGATTGAGGTAAGTCGTAAGCTCGTACTCGAACGAAGAATATCCGTACGACCGGTGGCCGAGGAAGTGGCCGTTGATCCACACGTCGCTGTCGCGGTAGACGCCGTCGAAGGCTAGGAAGATCCTCCGCCCGAGAACCTCTCTGGAAAGTTCGAACGTCTTGCGATACCAGCCGATGCCACCCGGCAGGAAGCCGGTTCCGCTGGCGTTCGACGCGCTATAGGGGCCTTCGATGCTCCAGTCGTGCGGCAGCCGAACCGTGCGCCAGGTGCCATCGTCGGTAGTGGGCCGCTCCCAGCCCTGACCGTCGCCCAGGCGAAACTTCCAGCCATCGTCGAAATTGCGCCGTTCCCGGACGGGCGTGGCGCTCCATACCGGCAGCGCGGCCACCAGCAAGGCAATCCCCAGGAGAGGCTTCGTGGTCATCGGTGTGCTCCTTGGTTCAGTTCAGCACGAATTGCGGGCGGGCGTGGGTCATTCGCTTGAAACGACCGGGCCAGCCGCGCGCTGCGCCGGTCCTTCGTAGGGGAAGCCAGTGCGTTCGTAGGCGGTGATGGCCGCCGGCTCCCGCCGCCTTCCTTCCTCGTCGCCATTGAGGGATGAATGTGACGAGGTACTCCATGGCTGTCGAAGCTACGCTCCAGCGGCGGGCAACGTCACCATCACAATGCGACCGGTTGTTGCGCGACCCGCCGGAGGGCTAAAACGCCTCCCAGCGATGCTCTTCGCGCTCGCTTTATCGAAGTTACACATTCTGCAACGTGCGGCGCGCCTCGCGTGCTGTACGTTGTTGCTGTCTTCTGCCGCCGCCGCTTTTGATCTGAACGGCTTAGTCGCCATTGGTCCAATGGCTGCCTACACCGCGTCGGGCGACGGCATCACCGTTACCTGCACGGACCAGTCGCAGGTGCGCTTTCAAGTCCTGGCGGCTGATCTGATCCGCGTCCGCGCTTCTTTTGGCAAGCACCTGCCGGAGCGCGACCACTCCTGGGCGAATCGCCAAGACCTCGTGGGACGCGGCGAAGTGGACGGTCAGGGAAGAATCGGGCGACTTGGTGCTCGCAACAGACGACTTGGAGGTTGTCATCCGCCGCCCGCCGTTGCTGGTTGAGTTCCGCGACTCGAAGACGCATCGTACCATCAACGCGGATGCTCGCCCCATGGCACACGACCCCGCATCCGGCGCGGTCGGCGCCGAGGCGGCGAGTGAGTTTGTCGCGCGGTTCCCACTTCATCCGCATGCATTCGGTCCAGGCCGTGCCCAAGCGCGGCAAGACGCCACGTTCTTCCACTGCGGGGCCCGGCGCGCCACGGGGCGGCGCATTGGTCGCAGCGGGCTCCGCCGGCGCAACCAGGGCGAAGTGTGGCGCGGCAGGAGGCGTCCGTTTCGCGCGACCCGGCACGCGGTGTCCTGTTTGACGGAATCTGCGCGATTACTTCTGGGCGACGCCTGAATTTGAGATTCGCCGGCCGTCCTGATCGAAGTTGAAGCCTTGGGCCAGGAATTCGGCGACCAACCACTCCGGCAAGAAAGCCTTCCCCGGCTCTGTCTCGACCTGGAGCCGTTGTTCTAACGCCTTCAGCCGTCGCTGTAGTTGGGTCCGTGTCACCGCCTCCAGTGTAGCGCTTGCAGAGGCGGCAGGGACGGCTTGTCCTTCGAAACTTGGGGTTCCGGCGCAAGGTCTGGCGCGCCCACTGCCCCCCGAAACATCGAGGCAGTAGAATGTTTTTAGCCGCCTAGCTCGACGGGGCGAAAGGCCGGCGGCCGAAGCCGGACCGGAAAGGAAGAACGATGAAATCTGTTGAGCGACGCATCGAAGCGCTCGAAGCCCGATTCGGTTCGGACGTGGTGATTTTGCATCTCGCCGATGGCTGTAAGCAGGAGCTGCGGGGCCCGCGGAACTTCCTGTTGGATCTGATCGCGGCCACATGCCGCGGGGCGGATATCAGTGCCATCCAAGCGGCGCAACTGGAGGCGGTCCGCCGGTCTTTGTATGCGGAGGAGCCAGGCGCCGGGCGATTGAGCGAGGTGATCCGCATCCTGCGTGGGCCGGCCGAAGAACGAAGCAGCGCCCCGGTCCGTCGTTAGCCATGCGGAGGTGCCTGCTGGACCGATTGGCGTGACGGGCAGCCACGTTCGGACAGTGCGTCCCGTTTGGCGACCTTAGGCTTTGTCGCGCGCCCGTGGGCACTCGTGGCAGCACTGTCGTGGGGACGCCATCGGCACAACGTGGGCCTGGCGCGACGGCTGGCGGCTTCCTTGGAAACCGGCGTTGGGGCAGCCCTGCGGCGTTTACCGCCGTTGGCCTACTCGCCGCCAACTGGAGCGATTTTACCGCCTGTACTTACATACAGTATTCAAAAAACATGGAAACCGTGAAGTCGTGATTGACAAATGGAACCGGGCGGATTAGACTGACAACGAGATGGAGGTCCGATTCCGTGATCAATCGTACGACCAACTGGAAGTCGACCCGCATTTCACGGGCGGATGGCCGCCCGCTGTCGTGAAGGCGTACCGGAAGCGGCTCAACTACATACGGCAGGCGCAAGACGACCGCGATCTCTACGCTTGGAAGTCGTTGCGAATGGAGAAGCTTCAAGGTAGCCGGCAGCACCAGAACTCCTTGCGGCTGAATGATCAATGGAGGCTGGTAACCGAGTTCGAAGGGAACTCTCCAAACAAGACTATCGTGATCGTCAAGATCGAGGACTACCACTAATATGGCTCAGAGAACCAATCCGGAAGCATTCCCCCCCGGCGAATACATCCGCGAAGAACTCGTCGAGCGCGGATGGACGCAAATGGACTTGGCGGACATCTTGGCCCGGCCCCCGCAGGTTGTCAACGAAATTGTTGCCGGAAAGCGGTCCATCACGCCCGAGACGGCCAGAGGCCTGGCCGATGCCTTTGGTACGAGCGCGCAGCTCTGGATGAACCTGGAGGCCTCCTACCAGCTTTCAAAAATGTCCGCAAAAGATGATGCTGTATCCCGGCGAGCCGTCCTGTATGGAAAGGCTCCCATAAAGGAGATGCAGCGGCGCGGCTGGATCGAGGCGACTAGCAATATAGAGGTGCTCGAAGCCCAGGTCCTCACCTTCTTCGAGATTCGTGCTCTTGACCAGCAGATCCGGTTTCACCACGCAGCAAGGAAGTCTACGGACGGCTCGCCCACACAAGCGCAATTTGCCTGGTTCTATCGGGCGTGGCACCTAGCACGCGCGCTGAAGGTCCAGAGCGAGTTTTCCGCCAGTTCCTTCGACACGGCTCTGGCACAGCTCTCGAAGCTTAAGCGCGACGTGGAAGAATCCCGGCATATTCCGCGCGTGCTGTCTGAAGCTGGCATTAGGTTTCTCATCATCGAGCCGCTGCCTCACACCAAAATTGACGGCGTATGCTTTTGGCTTGACGCGGACTCGCCTGTGATTGCCTTGTCCGTGCGGTACGACCGTATCGATTGGTTCTGGCACACGTTGATGCACGAGATGGCGCACGTGAAGAACAAAGATGGTACGGAGTCACTCACCTTGGATACCGAGATGGTTGGGATTGATGCCCAACCGTTTGAGGACAAGAGCGAGGTTGAGAAGGCGGCCGATCTGTTCGCCGTCCAGTTTCTTGTTAATCAGGCGAAGCTTGACAGATTCATCGCTCGCGTTCATCCCTTGTATTCGAAGCTGAAGATCAGCGCGTTTGCCAACATGAATGAGGTTCACCCCGGAATTGTTGTGGGCCAGCTCCAGCACCAGAAGAGGATCGCATACGCCCACAGCAGAGACCTGTTGGTCAAGGTGAGGAACATCATCATCCCGTGCGCCTTGACGGATGGATGGGGGAGCACCGTATCGGCATAGTCCGAGAATCCTGTAAGGAGTACAGTCGATGGCGACCTATTCAGAGCAGTTGCAGCAAATTGCGAACAAGTACATGCGGGAAACCGGCATAACCACCGCCACAGCCCGCGAGATCGGGGCATGGGCGATACGGGAAGGGCTGTGGGCACCGCAGCCTTCGGCATTAATCAGACAGTGTGCCGAAGAGCTGTCGCGTGCGATGCGCGAGGAGTACGTGACCGACCCGCAGGGAAGGCGGGTTCGCGCGAAGCACGTTGCGACCTTGGATCGCGCTGGCGAACAAATGCCTCTTTGGGCTGACATTCGGACCGCGAGCCGGGAGCACATGGGAATTGCATTCCAACAGAGGCGCCAGCAGATCGTCGGTGACTGTCGGCAACTCAAGGCCGACGTAGACAGCTACAACCAGAACTACAACTCCGGCGAGGCGATCCAGATGGTTTTCGACTTTACGGAAGATCTCGAAGAGCTTGAGGCGTTCAGCGGGAGTCTCAGATGAATCTGGGAGGCGGTCTCAACCAGCCAGGTCGATACCAGCAACCCCCGCGAAAAGCGCGCAGGGAAATACCCTCGGGGTGGAGTAGGCCCGAGCCATCGCGAGCGGTTCAGTCCAGGCGGGATCAGGTGGCCTCGCTTTTCGAACGAGCCCTTGCTGGACCTATCTATGACGCGAACCAGCAGGCTTGGGACGAAGTCCTGGGTACGCTGAACCTCCGGCTTTGCTATCAACCCGCGGTCGCAAAGGTACTTTCTGAGGGACGGTGGCGGAACAAAGAGAATCCGAGAGCGTACGTAGCGACCGCGGCAGCACGGCAAGGTCTCGCCATGCAGTTGCCGGATTTCATTGATCGGGAGTTCCGGCGCACTCCGTACAGCGATAACCGCCCAACTGCGCTCCAATCGATCTCTCCTGTGAACGGTCCCGACATAATCGAGAACGAATGTGGCGGAGGCATCTATGAGCGAACACCGACGGGCGCTATTCGCTACGTTGACAGCTACGATGACTACATCAGGGAGTTCCCCGAGTGGCTCCGACGCGGTGACGAGAACGATTGCGTGGACTGGGAAACAGTGGCCGTGTACGCGGCACAGAAGCCCCGCATGGCTCCTGCTCTTGCGGAGGCGCTGATCTTACGGTTTGAGGACCGCATTGGGCGGCCTGCGGCGATAGCGGCCGCGCACAGCGCAGAGAAGGTACACGAAATCGAGGCGGCCTGGAAGTGGATAGACCGGAACTCGGAGAGTCGGCTGGCTCCGATATGTCGAATGGCAAAAGCCCCGCGTCAACTCACGGCCGAGGATATCGTGCCATTCCCTATGCTCGCGGCTGGGGTCAGCTTGCGGCTTGATACTCACGTTCAATGGGATGGATCGGTCTTGGCTCTCGCTCGCAAGGGCTTGACACCAAGCGTTGATGGAACGATACCGGCTTACGGTCTCGACGCTGGCTCGTTGGAGGAGGCTGTCCAACGATTATGCAACCTAGCGGCAGACCTGGCTGGCGGCGGGCGGCGTTGGACGGGGTGCCCTTCGGTGGGCGACGTGCCCGGCTTGTTCCACGTTTGGCCTATCGAGGTTTCGCCGATGATGGGTGAACTGGTGGACGTGCGCCACAGGATCAGGCGCGTTGATCCCCAATAGAAGTTTTCTTGAGAGGATGTCCCAGAATCTGTTCCCTACCCGCATGTATTACGGGGAGGGGGGTTGAGTGAATCAACACTCCGCTTTGCTTCGGCAATGTAGCCGACTAGCTGCTCACTCGTAAGTTTGGCCGAATTCGCCGAAAACCTTCGGCGGTCCCAGCGAGGCTTTTCACCAGGAATGTCCAAGACTATGCGTTCCGGCGGATCTGTTGCTCTCCTGCTGGTGTACGAACCCGTCCACGTCGGAGCGGGGACCAATACCGCTAGTGCGCCTGGACGATCCCGGGTTAGCCCTGAAAGTAGCCCAGTCGGCCATCGCCGAAGCCGAAGCCCGCGCCTCAGAACTGTCACGAGCGGACGAATTTCTCGGGGAAGCCGAACGCGCCGAGGTGCAGAGGCTGCGGCGCGTGTTGGCACTCCTGATTCCTGGGGTTGCAGTCGTTGACCGGCTTGCGCCATTGATCGTTCAGTAGCAGTCTTTCGAATCGCTTTAACCGTCAATCCACTTCTCTTTTGGCACGCACTGTGTCACCCGGCAACCGATCACCCGATGTAATCCGAGGTACGCGCACGGACGGCGAGATTGTGCCCGGCCTCTTCGGGAGAGTCTTCACACCGGTCGAGTTGGCACGCGCCTGGCAGTTGAGTGAGAACTCCAGCCCGCGGCTGTTCCAGGACCAAGAGGGCGTGTTCACTCTGGGCAACCCGAAGCCGCGCGGCCAGTGCGGATACACGATGTTGAGGATACCTGAGGCCGTGGTGTTGCGGGTGTGGAAAGCGCGCGAAGGGCTGGTAGTGGCTCCCGGCCACACATCACGCGGCGGCGCCGAGTGGCCGGCCATCTGTTTACCCGAGATCAACTGCGATGAGGATTTTCGCAGAACCGTCCTGCTCCTAGGCTTGGATCGACTGCCACTCATTTATCGAAACAGCCCTCTGGATTAGCTGGGCCTTCACACATCTGCCATGACCGTCAACAAGCAGTTCGCCCAGGACGGCGCGCCGCTGGACGATTGCATGGAATCCCTGCTCGAGGTCCTTGCGGAACTGCTCGCAGAGACGGAGGGTCCGTCCGCAAACAATCAGGGCGACTCCGGCGCGATTGCGGCCTTGCGTTCAGGGGACGACAGAGCCATCCATGTGGTGGTGAACAACCAGGAAAAGTAACGGAGCTTCGATCATGGCAATAGCGATTTACGCGCGGGTTTCCACTCAAGAACAGGCCAATCGCCAGTCCATCGAAACCCAATATGAACTGGGCCGAACGTTCTGCAAGAAGGAGAATCTACCGGTCTACCACGTCTATTCCGACAACGGAGTGTCAGGCACTATCCCGCTCGATCGGCGGCCGGAAGGCAGCCTGATATTCCGCGACGCCCGGCTCGGCAAGTTTGACGAATTACTGGTCTACAGGCTAGACCGACTGGCCCGAAACGCTTCCATGGCGCTCAACGCTGTCGAGGACCTAAAACGGTGCGGTGTCCGAGTCCGGAGCATGACCGAGGAGTTCGATACCTCGAGCGCGACGGGGATGTTGATGCTGACCATGTTAGCCGGCTTCGCCGCCCACGAACACTCAGTCATCAAAGAGCGGTCGCTGGCCGGCACTGATCGGGTCGCACGGGCCGGAGCATGGCTCGGCGGAATCGTGCCGTACGGTTACCGGAAGACCGGCGAGAAGGCCACCGCGCGGCTGATTGTCTCCGAGGACCCGATCCCCGGCATCGACCTTTCGGAGTCAGATGTCATTCGCATGATCTACAGGATGGCGGCCGTCGAGCGGCGATCATGCCCTTACGTCGCCGCGCGGCTAAGCGCGCTCCGGGTGCCCTGCGCCTACGAACGCGACGACCGGCTGGTGCTGAGAGGCAAGCGCAAACAGCGCACCTCAGGGTTGTGGCGGCCAGCGCGGGTTCGGAACCTAATCGTCAGTACTACCTACAAGGGCCTGCACGAGTACGGGAAGCGCTCGCATACCAAAGGCCGCCAAACCATCTCGCGGACCGTGCCGAGCATTGTGGACGCGAAGACGTGGGACAGGGCCCAGGCGAATCTCAATGCCCACTTCCTGTTCGGCAAGCGGAGTGCGAAGTACGACTATCTGCTGCGCGGATTGATGAAATGCAGCCTCTGCAACCTCACGTACGTCGGGGTCTCGCACACCCGCCCCAACGGCAAGGGCGAGTTCTACTATCGCTGCAATGGAAACCAGGGCGCCCGCGGGCTTTACGGCGCACACGGCGAGCGTTGCCCGGCGAAGGCGATCCGAGGCGAGGAGTTGGAGCGGATGGTTTGGGGAGACGTCGAAGAGTTCCTGCGCAAGCCCAGCGTCGTGGTCGAGCGCCTCCAGGCACGGATGCAGGCCGAAGTCGGCGACGCCGCGAAGAACCGGGATCGCCTTCGGCGTCTCCGAGGGCTCCTGGAAGGGAAGGCGGCCGAGCGCAGCAAGGTCGTCGGCTTGTACCGGCGCGGACGGCTCAACGACGCCGAGCTTGACGAGCAGGTCGAAGAGATCGACAAAGACGCC
>Ga0182027_10004070_pt1 | contig 22834 bp, 16 predicted proteins | sample 712E1DmetaG_FD_121300 | JGI IMG/M metagenome (GOLD analysis project Ga0182027, IMG submission 121300) | Permafrost microbial communities from Stordalen Mire, Sweden - 712E1D metaG (Illumina Assembly) | ecosystem: Environmental > Terrestrial > Soil > Wetlands > Permafrost | place: Sweden... | reverse complement strand
GAAGTGGTGGTTGTCCTGCATTTCGATGCCGTCGGTGGGAACCAGCACCAGATTCGAAATCAAGCCCGGAAGCTGCTTGATGAGCGGCACCATGACGGTACCATATGCGCCCGTAATGGCGTACTGGCCCGTCGCGTTCTGCTCATAGTCGCAGAACAGAACCGGGAGATTGGGCTCACCAAGGTCGGAACGAATGTCGGAAACCAGCTGAACAACCCGGGTCGTGAAGCCTGGGACTTGGGCGGCTGGCAGGTGTTCGCCGTCGGTGACCCCCAGCATAATGACGATCGCCCCAAAGGTGACGTTGCCCTTTAGCTGGCCGGCCCAACCCATGAAGATGGGGTAGTAGAGCCCAGCCTTCTGGTAGTCGATGGTGGTCGCTGAGCCCTGGCCATAGCCGACCGAGATGAACTGGACATCGCTGGTGGCTGCGACCGCACCCTGGGCAGAATGCAATATTGCCATGCCCGGCCCCGCAGAGGTGTATCCGGCCTGGGGCGCCGTCGGTTCCTTGGCAAGGGTGAAGCTGCCCTTGTAGCTCCAGAGTCCGTCCACGGTGTCGTAGAAATAGGAGGTCAGGCTGGTCGGCGTGGTGGCTGCCCCGCGCATGTTTGAATGGCCGAAGTGGATGAATACAACGGCCTTGTCCTTGGGCACGAACTTGCCGTTGATGGTCACGCCAGCGCCGCTCGCGCCTCCGCTCCCACTGCCGCCGCCCGTGCTGACCCCACCGGTTGCCGTGGACTTGCCGCCGTTGCTGCTCACGCCGCCACTTCCGAGTCCGCCGCTGCCTGCGGTTCGACCACCACTTCCCGCCGTCTGCCCGCCGCTTCCCGTCGTCTGCCCGCCGCTCCCCACCGTCTGCCCGCCGCTGCCTGCGGTTCGACCACCTCTTCCCGTCGTCTCCCGCCGCTTTCCGTTGTCTGCCCGCCGCGTTCCGTCGTCTGCCCACCAGTCGCCGTCGTCTGCCCGCCGCTCCCCGTCGTCTGCCCGCCAGTTCCCTGGGACTGGCCACCTGTACCGGCCTGGCCGCCCGATCCGCCAGACTGGCTGCCGCCGGTGGGGTGCGCCTGGAGCCCGCAAGCAAGCCCGAGAAGAGCAGCAAGCGCAAGGCTGACGGCGCTGACATGCGTCAACCGCCTATTCAGGCCTTGCCGTGAAGCGTGCGTATCAATCATTCCTTTCCTCCTACCGCGTACGTCAACTGCTAGTAAGAATGTCCCAAGGAGTTTGTGGCGTCCTCAGCCAAGAATTGCTCAACCAGACGTCACGCCGGGGTTCGTCAAAACGGAGCTACCGCAATTCCCAACGAAACCGTCCAGGGCAGAAACCTCCATGCGGATCGAGGGTTTCCATTGTCATCTTCTGTGACGCCGTCGTACCCATACGGGAAAGATGCAGCGACAAGCAAGGCGATCCAGTTGGTGGACCACTCAAGCGAAAGATTCGCGGCCATGCTTACAAGTGGCGTCGTTTGTGGCGCGCCCTTGTCCCTGTCATGACCTGTGAATCCGGTCACGGAAAGTCCGCAAGCCGGCACGAACGGTCCCAGAAAATAGCCTGCGTATCCGTAAACGGTGCCGCTGGGCGCACGATAGTCATCCAATTTGTTCTTTCCGCCGCGCCAGGCCGCAGCGCCCCCAAAAACGATCAGTCCCCACATCTCGTCCAGGGTTTGATCCAGGATGAGCGAGCCCGTCACCTCCCCGAATCCGATCTGCTGACTCTGATTGAGATAGTCGGGCGTTCCTGAGGCGTTGTAATGCGCATCGTAGGTACCGGTGGGAATTCCGACAATGCCGGTCAGCAACAAAGAGTTGATTCGCCCCAGTTTGCGCGTTGCGAGAATGCTGATGTCGCCAAGGCCGCTATTGCTGTAGTCAACGGCAGCCACCCCAGTTCCGCCAACTTTCTTCGGATCCACGAGGTATTTGTATACGAGTGGCAGGTTGACTCCGACGCTCCACTTCTGGCCGATGTCGGCCGAAATCAGAGTGTTGAAGAAGAGATTGTACTCAGGGTAGCCGGGCTCGCCGAGCTTCGTATAGGTCACCTGTTCTTGCACGTTGAACAGACCCCCGGTCACATTGCGGCCGATCCACTTGAGGCCCACGCTGGAGCCTCCGCCCGAACCAGCGCCACAACCGCCCACGGTCTGCCAGCTCGCCACCAGACCGCTCGGCTCCTCGACGCGCACCACAAGCGCAGGATCCGGGGTCCCCGGGATGCCGGCACCGCACGAAGCTGCCAGTTGCGCGCTGGAATCCGCCACAACGCCAAGCCCTTCGAGCCAGTGCAGGACCCGCGAAACTTCCCGCCTCTGCAGAACGGCTGGGCCGAACGCGATCAAGAAAAGGGCCAAGGCAACGAAGGTGGAGAGCCGAAAGTGCTTCATTCGAGGCCGCAGCGCAACCGTGTTCGAACCTAGCACGAAGGTTGTCGGCCTCGGTAGCGGAATAGCCTAATTGACAAACTGGTGCGCCGGGAGAATACACCGCGTTCTGCCCTCCCCACCCGCGCCGCCCTGTCGATCGAGAACCTCGCCCTGCGTCAGCAATTGGCCAACCTGCGGCCATCTCGGACAGCCCTTGCCTGAGCAAAGGCTGTTCACCTGCGGAGCATGGGCAGGTGTCGGGGAGAAGACAGGGCTTGGCTCAGGGGGCGACGAACGTCCCGTGGATGCCGCTGCATATCGTCTGGATGTCAGCCGGGGTGTCGCGATTCCGTTGCTCTGGTAGTGGAATGGACCGTGCGCTGGACGCTCACCCAAATCGCCGCCATCCAGGGTGGGGTTGGCCCGTCGGACATCCTCGCATCCTCCTCGCTCCGCCAAGAGATCGAGCAAGCCGCCGATTCAGAGGCGGCATTGCAGTAGTTGCTTTCATGATTATGGGCTCCGCACACCATGGGATCGCTTAGCCGGTTTGGCTCTGCACACTGCATTGCCCTGCTTGACAAATGTATCAATCTTCCCTATCGGCTCGACCTTGCCGTCAGGATCGACGCGAATCGCCGACCCCGCCCGGATGCCGTAGCCGATGCTCGAGTCGGGCGAAAGCTGCAATAGAGCCTTGAGTTCCCCCCAGTTCTCCTTTTCGCCGTGCGTGTCGCACAGAATGTCGGCAAGTCGGAGGCACGGGAACAGGCCGCCAACCGAGTCGTCCTCATCTTCCCAGCGCACCCAGGCACGGGCCAGCATGATGGTGCCTGCCGAGACTCCGAAGAAAGGCTTGCCGCCACGATACAGTTCGCTCAAGAAAGGAGCGAGGCCGTGCCTGGCAACAACCTTCATCCCTTCTTCAACGTCGCCACCGCTGATGAAAACCGCGTCCGCGGCTTCGCAAGTCTTCTCGAAGGAGCGGCGCTCGAATCGCCGACACGTCGGCGCGAGCATCACTTCCCCGGATCCGGACTTGGTGAAGTAGTCGCTCACCCAGCCAAAGAAGCCTCGGTCATCGTTGCTCGCAGCGCCGATGTACGCAATTGAAGGAGAAGAGACTCCGCAATCGCCAAACACCGCTCGCAGCAGTGGATCGGACCGGGGGCGCCGGTTGCTGGGATCACCGGCAACAAGAAATATTGGTTTCTGTCTGCTCATGGACTGCCCGCGAGAAGATCATGCACATCGATCTCGAATTCGGCTCGGGTCAGTCGATACTTGACGCCCCGAACTGGAGACAGCGCCTGAACATGCCCGGGAATGATCTTCACGGAAGAGCCATAACATCGCTGCAACGACGCGCGCAATTCGATCTCGATCGCTGCCGGATCGCCGGTATCGCTCGCGTAGCGTAGCGAGAGCGTGGCGGCGCCGGTTTGCACCAGCTCGTACTGATCGATGCCATCGACCTCGGCGATCGCCGCATCGGCCTCGCGCTGGGTGACAAGCCTGCCCGCACTCGAAAGCGTTGCATTCGCGATCCTTCCCTCGATTCCAACCAGAGTTAGCCCCTGGTGACGGCCGCACGGGCAAGGCTCGGCTGCCAAGCGCACCAAATCCCCCATGTCAAAACGGATCAGCGACCGCCAGGGGTTGTGAAACGTGGTGACCAGAATCCGTCCGAGCATTGGCCCACCGTGGCGGGGAGCAAGCGGTTGAAAATCTACGTGGCACTGCTCGACATTCTGATGAAGTCGGCCAGCTTCGCACTGCATGAACACGTACCCGCTCTCGGTTGCACCGTAGGAACCGATCACCGGGCAGTGAAAGACACTGCGAATATGCCGCAAGTGAATGAGCGACGGGTTCTCATAGGTCAAGGTCACGACTGCAGGCTGAAATACTTGACGCTCACGCTTGATCGCGTGGCGGCAGAGCACGCTCAAGAACGAAGGGTTGGCCTCGATCACCGCTGGCTCGAACCGGCCCAGCTCCTCGATCATCCGATCGCAAAGTGTCGCGCTCCATTCGGCCGGATCGGCCTTTTCGTTCAGAAAGAGATAGTGCCAGAGCGTGCGCTGCTCCATGCTCAGATATCCGACATCGCTTGCAAACCCCACGCACCGTGGGCTTGAAAGGATCGCCTCACGGTGATCACCCAATCGCGCCGCTGCCGTGGCCGCATGCAATTTCCACGAGGAACTCTCGGACGCGTCCCACCACCCCTGACACCAGACATTGGTGACGGCGTCGGAGGTTGAGCCGCTGGTCTTCACCAGTTCGACCTCACCTCTGGCGAGAGCCGAGGCGAGATCCCGCCCTTCGGGAACGAATCCCGCAGGCTGGTGTTCGCGCAGATCAGCCTTGGTGAGGACGGGCATCGCCTGGTACCGCTCGAAGATGTCAGCAGACGGGCCACGATCATAGCGGCGCCAGGTACGGTAAGCCGGCGCACTCGACAGAGCCGTCTCAAGCGCGATCTTCGCAGAGGTGCGATATTCGGGCATGTAGGTTGGCGCAGGGATCGGCAGCAAAGTCATTCCCTTTTTCGTGCCCAGGGGCATTGGGGGATATCGAAGCAGCAAGAGTAGCGATTGTCGGTCGACTTCTGGTCGATTTCAAGCCCGGCTGCGCAACAAGACATTCTGGATTCTTGGCGTCGCAACTGCAACCGTCACGAAATTGCCGAAGGAGTTCGCCCTGCGTTGACTTGCCTCGTCCCTAGCACTACTGATTGAAATTCTCCCGTCGCCGCCGCTGCTGCGGACCCCGCCCACCGCCTCACTCCTCGGTCAAATACGTCGAGTATTTTCCCTCGTCGTTCGTTGCGGTCGGGGTCCTCGCGACGCGCCGGCTCGATCCGAATTTCAGTGTAGGTCGGGGAAGAGCTGTGGTCGGCACTCATGCAAGCGCGAGTTAGAAACGCCGGGTATGGGGCTGGCTAGCCTACGGAACAGGCGTTGCCGGCCAGGAGAAGAACAAGTGCGGGATGGCGAGAAGCGGGCTGTCCTATGGTGCTATGGTCGCGGCATACTTGCTCTGTATGTAGCTGATGATGGTTGTGCCATCCGGATTTGTGAGATCGGCCGTGGTCCACGGGCCGGTTGCGCTTGCGTTGGTCACGAATATAGAGGACGTCTCCCCATTGGTCTCGACCGCCCAGTTCGTGCAACCGATGTCGTTCGCATCTAGGAAGGTCCACCATTTCTGCAATTCCGTCGCATTGAAGGTGCCGCTCCCGTTCGCCGAGCATCCACCGTATTCGGTAACGAAGATGGCTAGGCCTGCGTTCAGCGTAGTGGTTATTGCTTTTTGGAAACCGGCGAGAGGATGGCTATTCGCGTAAAAGTGGACCACATAGGCCAGGTTGGTTGATGTGGTGACAGGATCGGCGGCGGCCGAGTCAGGTTTCTGGTCCCATTGCGGAGTGCCAAGGAAAATGATGTTGTCGGGGTCGACAGCACGGATCGCCGCTATGACCGTTTCATGATAGGCCTTGACCGTGGCCCAGGCCACGGTGGGTTCGTTCCAGGGCTCGTACATAATGTTGGGAGTGTTGCCATACTCGGCGGCCAGGCTGCCAAAGAAGCTCGCTGCTGTGGTTGCTTGAGAGGCGCCCCCCCCATGCCAATCGATTATTGCGTATATGCCGTTGGCGACGGCGGCGTCGAGCACGGCCTTGAGCCGACTCAACCCCGAAGTGGCGTTCTGGGGCAGAAGGGGAACTCGAAGAATGGCGCAGTCGAAGTCATTGGCAAGGTGGCCAACCGCAGACGCATTGTAGAATTGCCTTCCCTGTTGAGACCAGTCGTACATCGACATTCCATGCAGCGTGACGGGATTGCCGTTCTGATCGACGATCTTGTTCCCGTTGACTTTGAGCTGTCCATGCACGCTGACGGGTGTCCCCGACGGCGCAGTCCCCGTGTTTCCGGTTCCTGTCGTGCCGCCGTTTGCTGTCCCACCGCCGTTTGCTGTCCCACCGCCGTTTGGCATCGCACCGCCAGCGCCTGTGGCCCCGCCCATCTTTGTCCCACCGCCGGTTGGCATCGCACCTCCAGCTCCCGTGGCCCCGCCCATCTTTGTCGTACCGCCGTTTGGAGTCGCACCGCCCGTGCCTGTCGCGCCGCCTGTGCCGGTCTTGCCGCCCGCGCCTGTCCCTCCCGTGTTCTTGCCACCTGCACCGCCAGATTCCGTCACGCCACCCGAGGTAGTCGCGCCACCCGAAGCAACCACGCCACCGGAGGTAATCACGCCACCGGAGGTAATCACGCCACCGGAGCCGATCCCGCCCGCCGAACTGACACCACCAGAGGGATTCCCCGTGATGCCTCCCGTTTCAGGCGCGCCCCCGCTTCCCGTCGTGCCTCCGGTTTCGCTCGCACCCCCACTGCCCACGGTACCTCCCTGGCCTGCCGCGTCCCCGACGCCGCCACTTTCCGTCGAGCATGCGCCAAGGGCGAACCCCAAGATGGGTGGGAGCATCCAGCGTGTCTTCATGATTCCTCCTCGTGTCATGACTTCTCCTTGTAGCTTCTTCTGAGAACCCAACTTGAAGGACAATGTAGGGACTTCGTCAGAAGCTTCTATGTACCGCGATGGGACATGTCCGCTGGCAAGATCCGCCTCCCGCACCCACAGACTAATCAAACTCGACGCTCCATGTACCCGTGGGAATGCCCATCAACCTGAGCGGCCGGTGACGGTGCTATTCTGGACGCCTTGTCTCGGGACCTCTATTCTTCGATGATTCCCCCGCGCCGCTATCTCGGCTGGCTCATCTTTGCCTCCGTGCTCGATCCGCGGCTCGGTCAGGCGGCGATGGTCGATTCCAACGGAGACTGTCCGCGCGGCGCCGATGTCGATGCGGCGTTGGCTCAGTTGCTGAGCGGCAAGTCGGACCGCACGTCTTCCGCGGCCATCACGGTGCGCGACCTGGGCACGAGCTGGTCAGTGCAGGTAGCCGGCCGCTCGGCCACATACTCCGATCCTGATCGCAACTGCCTCGAGCGAACGAGGATTGCGGCCGTCTTCGCTGCGCTGGTGCTAGAGCCTCCGGGGGTGGGAGAGATGTCGCCCGCGCCGTCGATACGTGAATCCACGGGTTCGCCGCAACCTCGCTTGCCCCGCGTCCACCGGATCGATCTTGCGCCCGAGTTCGTGGTCGCACCAGGGGCGGGCGAGCGTGGCTCTGCCCTGAGCTGGGGTGGTGCTCTGCGCTGGCTGGTGTCGGGTGAACGCTTCGGTCTGACCGCCGGCTTGGAGGCGAGCTATCCAGCCGTCGCCAAGCTGCAAGAATATGAGGTATCGCTGGCGCGGATATCTCTCGATGCTTCGGCACGCCTCTGCTGGCGTTGGGGTTCAGCCGAGCTCGGAATTGAGCTCGGGCCCTATGGGGCTCTGCTGCTTGCGCACGGACGCGGCCTGTACCAAGGTGCGAGTTCGACGCACATCGATGCGGGAGGGCGCCTGGGATTTCGCGTTCAAACCATCGGTCGTCGGGTCTCGCCTTTCCTGGCCTTTCAGGCGGAGCTTAGCGCACGCCACTTCTCCCTGACTGTCGATCCGATCGGGAATGTGGGTACAGCTCCACGGATGTGGTTGGGCCTGCTGGCAGGCGGCAGCTTCTCGCTAGGTCGTGGGTACTAGAAGCTTTCCGGGTTCTGGTGACATACTTATGCTGTGCAACGGTGGACCAGTGCCCAGCACGAGGAAAGCAGCGCTGCCTGGGCAGCGGAGGCCCCTCGCCTACCTGAGATTCCCGGTCAACTGATCTTCGAGAACGTCTACCACGCCTACTTTCGGCACACCGTGGCCTGGATACGCGTTCTGGGTGTGCCCGAGGCCGAGATTGAGGACATCGCGCAGGAGGTTTTCCTGGTCGTGCGTCGCAAGTTGCCGCACTTCCGCGATGGAAACCTGGCGGGCTGGCTGTATCGGATCGCCCAACTAACGGTGCGGAATTTCCGCCGCCGGGCCTGGTTCAAGAACTTGTTCTCGCGTGGCCAGAACCTCGATGCCACGGAAGTGCTGGACACGAGCGCCTCACCGGCAACGGCGCTTGAGAGGAAGCAGGATCAGCGCGTGCTCACCCAGATGCTTGCCCGCATGAGCGACAAGCGGCGCGCGACCCTGGTGCTGTTTGAGATTGAAGGCTACAGCGGCCAAGAGATCGCCACATTGCACGGCGTGCCCGTGAAGACCGTCTGGACCAGGCTTCACCACGCACGCAAGGATCTGGTAGCCATGGTCGCAGCCCTACGTAAACAAAGAGAATATGAAGCGGGAAAGTCATGAAACAGCGACTGCTCGAAATGCAAGGATTCCGTGATCCGGACGAAGCTGAGACTGCTCGGCTACTAAGATCGCTGCTTCCCACTCGTCCCAACGAGTTGGCGGAGAGGCGAGTCTACGCCAGGATCTGCGCATGGCGCTCACGGGGCCCGCGCTGGGCGCGAGTTGCGGTTTTGGTGACGGTCCTGCTCGTCAGTACCAGCATCCTCAGCGCCACGCTGGCTCGTCATTGGTTTGCTCGTTCGGCGGAGAGATCGACGGGGTTGACCGCGCTGAGCATGCCAGCTACCCAGGCCAAGCGCGCGACCGCGCGGCAAGAGCAACAGGTGAGACCGGCCCCGGCCGACAACATTCCGACTTCGCCGTCAGCGATCGACGAGGGCATTGTGGCGTCCGCGTCTGCCGCCCATGTCAGCTCTCATCGCGACCGCCCGAGAGATCTGCTGGCCGGAAAGCGGCAGGCAGTCGCATCCGGCGACCTGCGCGGCTCGGTCGAGCAGGAGTCTCCGATAGAGGTGGCCCCGGCCCCGCCACCGCCCGAAGAAGCGGCGCTGGTCATGGCGGCCTTGCGTTCGCTCCGCCGCGAGCACAACCCGGTGCAAGCCGGCGCCTTGCTGCAAACCTACCTCACGCGCTTTCCCGACGGCGTGCTCACCGAAGAAGCGCTTGCCATAGGCATCGAAGCGGCCGTGGCTCGCCACGATGCTTCTTCTGCCACGGCACTGGCCAAGCAATATCTTGAGCGCTACCCGGCGGGCCGCTTCGGCGGGCTGGCGCGCAAGACGGCGAGTGCGACCAGGCCTTGAAGCCAGCAGTGTTGGCAGTCGCGGCGCTGATGGCCCTAGGTGGGTGCAGCGACCAGATCCAGCTCGGAAACGAGTGGTTCGCCGATTTCGAAACTGGAGATCTGTCCCAGTGGTTGAAAGGTGGGACCATCGCCGGCGGACAGCTCTTGTCAGCGAACACATCAGAACTGACGGTCGTCTCCTCCCCCACGCACGGTGGACAATTCGCCGCAAGGTCGGCCATCTTCGCCGCCAACAAGACCTCATACGCTCGGCTGTACAGGTGGGGGAACCTGCCGAACGATGCCTACTACAAGGTGTGGATGTGGATTCCGCAACGCTACACCATCGGGCTGTATTGGAACGTGTTTGAGTTCCAGGGGCGCACTAATCCCGCGGATCCCACCAGCTATCAGTACCTGTGGAGCCTCGACCTGGAGCAAGCCTCGAATGGCGATATGTCCTGGTACCTGTACGATGATCAGCGCTCACTCAAACACACTCCCCCTGTGGCGATCGTGGCTCCCATCGGGCGCTGGTTTCTGGTCGAGGCCTTCATGCACCAAGCGACGGACAATTCGGGACAGGTCGAGTTCTGGATCGACGGCACTCTGTTGGTGGACGTGACCGGTGTGTCAACCGTACCCACAATGTGGCTATCCTGGAACGTGGGTGGTTCGGCGTCTAACATCACCGAACAGCCGGCCGAGATCTTTCTCGACGACGCCGCCATCACGCTCACCGGTCCCGAGAAGTAGACTTTCGAGTCGGCTCTCCGAAGCACAATTGTCCGCAGCTCCTCGAATTAGTGGTCTGCCATCCAGGGCGGGCGCAATGGCTCGCCTTGGCGCGCGACCGCGGGCCACACCCGGGAATCACGCCGAACATAGAGAGTGATGGGCAGGCGCCCGGTCTGGGCATCGATCTGGTCGACGACCCATGGTTGCTAGGATTTCCACACCCGCTCGGTCGCGGTGATTGTTCCTGGTCCCAGGTCGCGCGCGGCCTGGCATCTGGTCGAGGCGTCTTGTTCAGGGGGTGGTTCTGCCGTCTCTCCTCTCGACATGAACGCGACATCCGTGTCAGGGCAGTCGTAGTTTTTCATCGAAAAACACCTCAAGCTGAGGCACGTTGCGCCTTCGTTGATGGCGCGGATCTTGCTTGCCTGACCGATACTCTAGGTGTATTCGGACATTCCCTTCCAAGAACCAAGCATCTGCTGGTCGATCTTTTGGCCAGCGAGACTTCCCGGATCTGTCCATCTGTGTCAAGGTTCCCGTCACCCCCATTCCTTGAGCCAAGGAGGCCAGCCATGAAGCCGCGCAATAGCGCAATTGCCGCTCTTCTCTTCCTCGCAACCTGCAACCAGGCGGAACAAGATCGCAGCTCCGCGAACATCGAATCCTCGCCCAAGGCGCTCGGCCAGATTCCTGCCAGCGAGGTCGCAACCTGGCAAAAAGTCGGCGGCAGCAATCTGCCGGACGGCCGCTACTTGCAGGCCGTGACCTTCGACGAGACTCGCGAGGTCGCCGTGATGTTCGGAGGGTTGACCTACAGCCTTTCCACCGGGATGTCCGCTCCCAACCAGGAGATATGGGAGTGGAGTCCCGCGACAGGCAACTGGACCAATCGCACCCTGGCCAGCGGCGCGCAGCCAGATGTGCGTTCCGGTGCGGCCATGGTTTTCGATTCTAAGCGCAACAAGATCGTTCTTTTCGGCGGCCGCGCGGGCAGCGGGTTCAACTACGCAGACACCTGGGAGTGGGATCCTTCGAACGGGACTTGGACGGACGCGACCAGCTCCGGCAGCCGCCCCAGCGCACGCAGCCAGCACGCCATGGTTTACGAGAAGTCGACCGGGAATATCTTGCTCTTCGGAGGGGGACGAAGCGACTCCACCTCCTCCGATGGCACTGGCATCTCGGTTTCCTTCGGTGACACCTGGGAGTGGAACCCGACGGCCCGCGCCTGGACCCAGCTCAAACCAACGGCCAGTCCCGCGGCACGACATGATTTCGGAATGGTCTGGGATTCCTCGCGCAACCTGGCGGTGCTCTTCGGCGGTATGGAGAAAGACACCGCCGGAGTCGACGGCAGTCCCTTGCAGGATACCTGGGAATGGGATCCCAGCGCTGGCACTTGGACTGAGCGAACTACCCAAGGAGCCAAGCCATCCCCTCGCTATGCTCACTCGATGGCGTTCGCCGGAGGCAGCAACAAGGCCATCGTGTTCGGAGGTTGGGACATCATCACTGGGGGCAGCAAGAACGACCTGTGGGAGTGGGATCCGGTAGGCGGCTCCTGGACTTTGCGCCTGGCCGGGACCGAGGCTGGCATTCCATCGCCGCGCATGTATGCCTCCCTCGTCTCAGACGATTCGAAAGCAAAGCTCGAACTGATAGCCGGCACCACGGAATATTCCTACGGGCAGGGAATCCCAGGTACGGGTGGAGCCATTGGCTATCCACCCTCTTCCGCCCCCTACGGCTCGGAGGGCACCAGGGAGGTCTGGGAGATCAATACGACATCATATGCCTGCCAGGATCGCTCCGCTCCAACCGACACGCCGCTGCCGCGTTCGAATCATGCTCTGGCATACAACCCGTCCACGGGGAAGACCTACGTCTTCGGCGGAGTGGACATGAACCAGCAACCTTTCGACGATCTGTGGGAGTGGGATGGCAAGACCTGGGCCGAGGTCACTACCGATGTCAGGCCCTCGGCCCGCTCCGACGCTGGCCTGGCGTACGATCCGGTCAGGAACTCCCTGATCCTCTACGGCGGACAAGGCATTGACTCGACGGGGATGTACTATCAGACGGTCCTCGGCGACACTTGGGAGTGGAGCAGCACCACGCGACAGTGGAAGCAGCTTTTCCCGACGGCAAGTCCCGACCCGCTCTATTCGCATGGCATGGTCACGGACACGACCCGCAACAAAATCCTCCTCTTCGCTGGGATGAGCAACTATCAGTACTATATTCCCATGCCCGTGCCGTACGAGGATCCGATGCGCAACGAGGTTTGGGAGTGGGACGGGAACACCATGACGTGGACCAATCGAACTCCCGTTGTCAGTGCATCCGCGCCAAGTCCTCGTCAGTATCCGATCCTCGCCTACGATGAGGGCCGCCAGAAGCTCTTCGTCGAAGAGAGCTCGAATTACAGCTACTACGGCAGTGGCAACCCCAGCGCCTTCTGGGAGTGGGATCCAATCTCGGCGGGGTGGGCTTACTTCGATACCGGTGACTATCTCAACTACGGCACGCCCTACTCTGCTGCCTACGACTCCACCCGCCGGCGCGAAGTTGTCTATGGCGACCTCTGGAGCATGACGACGGGGATCCACGAAACCTGGGAACTCGATGCCAAGGGCCCGACCTGGTATGTGCGCGAGATCCAGAACTCACCCTCCTCGGGCTACGGCATTGCCATGGCATTCGACCGCACGCGCGGAGTGGTGGTCCTTTTTGGAGGCAATGCGAACGGCTACCCGACGGACGAAACCTGGGAATACAGCGTGACCAGCCTGGGCAATGGCGAGGGTTGTTCCACCAGCACCCCCCTGGCCTGCGCGTCCGGCAACTGTGTCGATGGCGTATGCTGCGCATCCGCATCCTGCACGGGTCCATGCAAGTCGTGCAGCGTGAGCGGCTCTGAAGGCACGTGCGTGCTCGCAACGGCAGGCACGCAGGTTCCGGGCAGTTGTTCGAGCGGACAAGCCTGTGACGGCGCCGGCAACTGCAAGGCCAGCAATGGCCAAACCTGCAGCAGTGCCAGCACCTGCGCCTCGGGATTCTGCGTGGATGGCGTGTGCTGCGACAGTGCATGCGACGGCACTTGCGTTTCCTGCAATCAGTCCGGGCTCGCCGGAACCTGTCGCCCCTACCCAGCCGGGAGCGACCCGCAGAAGGAATGCGGCCAGGGCTCCGGTATTTGCAAGGCCGGTTGCGATGGAGTCGGAGCCTGTGCGCTCCCTCCCTACGGAACGACTTGCGGCACTTGCCTGCTCTGTGACGGAATGGGCACGTGCAACCAGCCGGATCCCTACTGCGGCTACCCCACGGGCGGTATCCCCGCCTACGGCGGAACCTATGGTGGATACGGCGGCTACACCGGCACTGGTGGCACCAGTGGCCGAGGCGGCATCACCGGCAGCACCGGCGGCACCACCCCTTCGGGCGGCGTCCCCACGGACGGCGGTTATAACCATGGCGGCACATATGGCTACGGCGGTATCACCAGCTACGGCGGAACCTATGGCTACGGCGGTTCCACCCACACCGGCGGCACCTATGGCTACGGCGGCATCACCAGCTACGGCGGAACCTATGGCTACGGCGGCACTTTTGGCTACGGCGGTTCCACCCGCACCGGCGGCACATATGGATACGGCGGCACCCCCAGCACCGGCGGAACCTTTTCTACGCCCTCCGGTGGTTCAACCGGCGGCTCGGGTGGCGCGAGCGGCTCCGGGGGGTCGAGCGGCACGGGTACTGGATCCGGGGGTTCGAGCGGCAATCGCGATGGAGGCTATCCAGGCACCGGCGGCAGAATCAATCCCGATGCCCAAGGCCAGGATGCGATCGCCATGGCACAGCTACACCGTTCGGGCTGCAACTGCGCATTGGGAAGCACTGCACCCGCCGGCCCTGGCCTAGCAACCCCGATCTTTCTCGCCGGTTTCGCCCTCCTCTTGCGCAGGATTCGCAGACCGCGGAGATGACTGGCGGCCGGATGGACAAGAAAAAACCGTGAGTGAGAGGGCGTTCCCCCTCACTCACGGTGATGGTCAGATGCCTATCTGCTGGGCAGTTATTCGTCGGTGACCGTGATCTCGTCCGAAGCAATGCTCGTGTCGGTGCCGGTGCCGGGCCCGCCGGTGAACGTACTTGTTCTCGTTCTCGTTCGCGTGCCGGTGCCAGGCACGCCGGTGAACGTAGTCGTAAAGCTGCCGGTGCCAGGCGGGCCAGTGAACGTGGTCGTTCTAGAGCCGGTGCCAGGCGGGCCAGTGAACGTAGTCGTTCTAGAGCCGGTACCAGGCGGGCCGGTGAACGTGAACGTAGTCGTTCTAGAGCCGGTGCCAGGCGGGCCAGTGAACGTAGTCGTGAAGCTTCCGGTGCCAGGCGGGCCGGTAAACGTAGTCGTTCTAGAGCCGGTGCCAGGCGGGCCGGTGAACGTAGTCGTTCTAGAGCCGGTGCCAGGCGGGCCGGTGAACGTATTCGTTCTAGAGCCGGTACCAGGCGGGCCGGTGAACGTATTCGTAAAGCTGCCGGTGCCGGGCGGGCCGGTGAACGTATTCGTTCTCGTGCTAGTAGGTGGCACGAAACCGCCAGTCCCCATGTTGCCGCCGCTAGCGATTTCCCCACCGCTAGCGATTTCCCCACCGCTGGCGATTTCCCCACCGCTGGAAACTCGCCCACCGCTAGCGATGTACCCGCCAGTCCCTACGTAGCCACCGCTACCTACGTACCCGCCAGTCGCCAAGTTTCCACCCGAGCTGGCGATCTGCCCACCATTGCTACCGCCGATCGTGCCACCTTCCCCAGTGCCGCTATCGGGGGGGCCTAGACCGCTGTCCGAGGAGCAACCCCCGATTTCAAAACCAACTATCAGTGCGCCACCGGCGCAAATCGATAACCAGTACCTGGACTTCATTTGTAGCCTCCCGGTTCTAGATCGTTTTGGAACCTGCCTACTTTCTGAGCAAAGGCTCGGCTAGATAGGCTTCAGCTTTCTTGGCTGGTGAGGGCAACCTTTGGGGAACACTCCATCAAAAAAAGAGGACTCATTGGAAATCGCTTTTGAAAATGCGCCGGGCTGTCCACTGAAGAACAAACAGCGACCAGGCGCGGTCTCTGGCAATACCCGTCCCATCCACTGGTGAAACGCTCGGATACCCGGCCTGCGCCGCGCTCACCTATCGCCCGTCGCGCTCTGCCCACCCTCGCTGCAGAGAGCCGAAAGGATCAGGCCGAAGCGTAGAAGCCGGCCTGCAAGCGGCGGCTGACCATCGCCACGTGGTCGCGGAGCACGTAGAGCTGATCAGCAAATGCCAGCGGCAGTTTGAGCTGGTTAGTAGACCATGAGCGGTTGCACGAACACCGTACCCAGGGAAACCAGGTCCGAGATATCCACGCCGTCAGTCAACCCTCCCTGAACAAAGGCCACGTCGGACCCACTGTAGCCGTCAGGCTGGCCTGTGATAGTGATGTCACCGAGCGTGGTGGCGTCTACGTACCAGCCGAACGACCAGCCCGGCCATGAGAGCCAGCCACAGGCTGAGCGGGCCTGCCTCGCTGCCGCCGTAGGCGCAACCACTAGAAGGGGCCATGGGCTGAAGCGCGCTGCCTCCGTCCGTGTTGGCGTTGGCAGCGCCCCGAGTGGAGGACACCGGATTCACCGTAGGCGGGTTCGCGTCGCTGCCAGTTCCACGGTTGCCTCCTGTGCCGCCGGCCCCGCCGATCTGCTCCGGGGTCAAACCCGCCGTACCCCCGCCCCCTGCCGAATTCGGCGCGAACTGACCGCCGTCCGAAGCATGCCCTTGCGTCGCCAGGATGATTCCGTCGGGAAGGCAGGACTTGTCAGGAGCGTTTGGACTCCAGGCCGGACGTACCCCGCCGTTGTAGTTGGAGAAATCGAAGCAGCTCCAGCCCGCGGGGCAGGCCGCGCATGCTCCGCACGCCGCGCCCGCGGGACATGGACCACATGTGCAGTCAATGGGCTTGGGCATGCAGTTCATGATCACTGTGCTGCCGCAGGTTTCCGGCTCGGGCGTCGGACAGGTTCCGCCCGCGCAGGTCCCGCCCGAACTGTTACACCAACCGTATTCACTGACCTTGACACACTGGTAGAGCGGGTCCGCGCAGCCGGTGTCAGCCGTGCAGGTAACTGGAACCCAGGTGCAAACTGATGGTCCAGGGGTGCAGGTATCCGCCGTCGTGGTTGCGGGCCCGCCGACGCCCCCAGTCCCACTGCCCGAGCATATTGCGCCCTCGGCCTGGCAGATGAGTGGCGCCGGGCAGTCAGCGGCCGTGCTGCACGCGTGCGGCTTGGCCACGCAGATACCGGTATCACTCATCTGCGGCGCTGGTGTTTCGCACTTCGTGTCCGCCGGACACGGAGAAGTAGGGGTCACGATGTAGTCTTTGGCGCAATCGAAATCCGCGCTAGGACAGTCGGCCACGCTGGTGCAGACAATGGGTTTGGGCTGGCAGATCCCGACTACGGCCGGAGTGGCCGACAACAGCCCGGCGTCCGCCCCCCCGGAACTAGCCACGCCGCCGCCCACGGTTCCGATCCCGTCCGTGGCCTGCCCAAAGATGCATTGATCCCCGGTGTCGCAATCCGAGTCGGTCGTGCAATCCCTTGCTGCCGCTGTCCGGCCCAGCCCTCCAAGCAATAGCGAGACAGCGGCGAAGATCAGAAGAACATGACGCGAAGGGTGCGAGGCGCTGCTCAACATGGCTTGGGCTCCTTTTCGACGGCTGCTTGTCTTCAATTCTGCCTTTGCAAGCCCGATGCCGCCACCCACGAACGCGATTCCGCTGTGAAAACGCCAGAGTCTTTCGCATCTCCCTCAGAAATCTGAGACCAACTGGTCCCCATCCGTCAGGCTTGTTGCTACCCTTTGATGCAAACCAGCGGCCGCAGGCGAACAACCTTGCGTGCCAGTCCCGCCTGTTCAGCGGCATCCACTACTGCGCCAACGTCTTTGTATGCGCCGGGCGCTTCCTCGGCCACGCCGCGCAAAGACGGACTGCGGATCACGATCCCATGTCCGGCCAGCGCGTCGACCACAGCGCGGCCTTTCCAGCGTCGCGTCGCCTCGTGGCGGCTCAGGCTGCGACCCGCGCCGTGAACCGCGGAGCCAAAGGCACGGCCCATGCCCTCAGTCGTGCCTGCCAGTACATAGGACGCAGTCCCCATGCTCCCGCCGACGAGCACAGGTTGGCCGACCCGACGATAGACGGCCGGCAGAGCGGGATGGCCTGGCCCGAAGGCGCGCGTGGCACCCTTGCGATGAACGAAGAGCCGGCAGTTCTGGCCGTCGACCTCATGCTCTTCCTCTTTGCAGGTGTTGTGGGAAACGTCGTAGAGCAATGTCAGCTCGGCAGCGGGAAAGATCTCGTCAAAAGTCTCGCGCACGAGGTGTGCGATGACCTGACGGTTGGCCATGGCGCAGTTCATAGCCGCGCGCATGGCGCCTAGGTAGCGTCGGCCCAGCGCAGAGTCGATGGGCGCGCAGGCCAGCTCGCGCTCAGGCAGTGGAGTCCCGTAACTGCCGATCTCGGCCAGCATGGACCTGAGATAGTCCGTGCCGATCTGGTGGCCCAGGCCGCGCGAGCCGCAGTGGATGCTCACCACGACCTCTCCAGCGCGGAGCTGGTAGGCCGCGGCGATCTCGGGCGCGAAGATCTCAGCCACCTCCTGCACCTCCAGGTAGTGGTTGCCCGAGCCCAGGGTGCCGAGCTGGTCGCGTTGCCGTTTCTTCGCCTCCGGGGAAACTGCCTCTGGATCCGCACCCGCCATCGCACCATCCTCCTCGATAGTTTCGAGGTCCGTCGCTTTGCCAAAGCCTTTCTTCACCGACCAACGCGCGCCGCCCAGCATAAGATCGTTGAGCTCCGAGAAGGACAATCGCACCGGGCCCGTGCTGCCAACCCCGCAGGGAACCGCGCGGAAAAGTGCGTCGGCCAGGGCTGCGCGTCGGGGCTCGACCTCGTCGATGGAAAGCCCGGTGCACAGGGTGCGCACGCCACACGAAATGTCGAAACCCACACCCCCGGCCGAGATCACCCCGCCCGCCTCTGCCGAAAACGCCGCCACGCCGCCAATAGGAAAACCGTAGCCCCAGTGCGCATCGGGCATGGCGAAAGAGGCGCGCACTATCCCGGGCAAGCCCGCGACGTTGGCCACCTGCTCCAGCACCTTCTCGTCCATCGCACGCACCAGTTCCTCGCTGGCGAAGAAAATACCTGGAACGCGCATCCGGCCCGAGGGCGCGAGCCACCACTCAGTGTCCGATTTCTTCAACAGCCGATTCGGATCCATGCTTCGCTGCTCCTATGAGTTCCTATACGTCGACCACACACTGAGCTGTCCAAACTCCTTCGGCATCACACGCGACGCGCAGACAAGTCACGGTGGCGGCCTTCACCTCGACCGCTGGCTGGTGGCGCTCGACATCGATGCGCTCTCCGACCATTTCCCCATCGAGACGCATTCCCTCACGAACTAGCGTGAAGCGCCCGAAGATCATTCCGCGGGTCGCCATTTCGTAGATGACGGCGTTGAGCCAATCGACGAGCAGCATCTCGTCGTCCGGCGCCTGACACGAAACGCGCACGCTTTCGCGCGTGACCACGCGCGCAGGATCCGTCACCACGGCGGTCAGGGCCTGCGCAGTTTGCGCGAACGCCTCCTCGCGCGAACGCCCCAGGCCCCGCACCCCGACGTCCGACTGATGATCAAAGTGCTCCCATCTGGGCAGGGTGTTTCGCATATCCTTTGCCTCGACCCACATGGCGTCGCAAGGGCAAGATATGTAGACTCGCGTGCATGGTCAAGCGTACGACGGCAGCCGGCATGAAGCTCGGCCTCGCTGATACGCATGGCCGATAGGGAGTTGCTTTGAGGCCCGTGCTTCTCATCACGCCGCCCATGGTGCAATTCAACACGGCGTATCCTGCCACGCCCATGTTGGCCGCGTTCTTGCGCCGCCATGGATACGAGGTGGCGCAGGAGGATCTTTCGCTGGCGCTGGCTCTGCGGCTGTTTTCGCCGGAAGGGGTGAAGGACGTCGAACGAGCCCTGCGCCGGCACTTTGCCCGCCGGCGCCGCCCACCTTCAGTGCGGCATTTTCTGGTCCACGCGACAAAGATCGAATCCGCGGTTGCAGGGGTCATCGCCTTCTTGCAGGGATGCGCGCCGGAACTGCAGGCGTGGCTGGTGCGGCCGGGTGGCCTGCCCGAAGGCCCGCGCTTTTCGTTCCTGCGCGGGCTTTTCCCAAACAACGATGCGACAGCGTTGGCGCGCCATCGGGCGAGCCTGTTTCTCGACGAGATTGCGGATGCTGTGCATGACGGTCTAGACGATCGCTTCGAGCTGGCCCGCTATGCTGAACACCTGGCGACGATGGGTGATTTCGAGTCGCTGCGCCGGGCACTGTCCAGGCGTCGCAGCCTAGTCGACCGCTTCATCGACGAGGGAGCACAAGCGGCCTGGCGCTGCCACCAGCCATGCGTCGTGGGGATCACGGTTCCGTTTCCCGGCGCGCTCTACGGCGCCCTTCGCATCGCCCGCCGAATGAAGGCGCTCGATCCGCGCGTCGCCACGGTCCTGGGCGGCGGCTACGTCAACACCGAGCTGCGCGAGCTTTCTGATCCGCGCCTGTTCGACGACTTCGACTATGTGACCTATGACGACGGGGAAATGCCTCTGCTTCGCATTGTGGAGAAGGGACCCTTGGTGCGCACGCGGGTGCGCCGGCGCGGCCGCGTGGTCTGGTTGGACGATGCCACGGCACCGGTGCTGCGCCACCGCGACCGACCCGCGCCTGACTTCTCGCCGCTTCTCACCCAAGGCTACTTGGCCATGGTCGAGAGCCCCAACCCCATGTACCGGCTGTGGTCGGAACGACGTTGGCTCAAGCTGACCTTGGCTCATGGATGCTACTGGCACCGCTGCACTTTCTGCGACACCTGTCTCGACACCATCAGCCGTTTCGATCTAGCCGACGCCGGAACAATCGTGGGCTGGATGGAAGCGGCGATGGTCCAAACCGGGGAGCAGGGTTTTCACTTCGTAGACGAAGCAGCGCCTCCGGCGCTGCTCGCGGCGGTGGCCCGCCGTATTCTTGACCGCGGCCTCAAGGTGCAGTGGTGGACCAACATCCGCTTCGAGCGACACTTCACGCCCGCGCTCGCCGGCCTGCTGGCGCGCTCGGGTTGCCTGGCGGTCACCGGCGGGCTGGAATGCGGCACCGATCGGTTGCTGGCGCTGCAACGCAAGGGCTTTGACCTGACGCAAGCCACGCGCGTGATGGCCGCCTTTGCCCGCGCCGGAGTGTTAGTCCACGCCTATCTGATGTACGGTTATCCCACGCAAACTGCGCAGGAAACCGTGGACGCGCTGGAGTTGGTCCGCCAGCTCTTTGCTGCCCGCTTTCTTCATTCGGCCTACTGGCACCGTTTTGCGCTGACTGTGCACAGCCCGGCCTTTCGCGAAGCGGACCAGCTTGGGATTCAGATCCTCGACCCGCAGCCCACGACCTTTTCGCGCAATGAGATCGGGTTTTCCGAGCCCGCGGGAGAGGATCCGGCACCTCTCGCTCCTGGTCTGCGGCGCGCGGTCTACAACTTCATGCACGGCCAGGGGTTGCAGGCTGACGTGCGCAGTTGGTTCGGATTTCCCGTGCCCCGCGCCAGACTCTCCCGCAGCTTCGTGCGCGCGGCCGCGCCCAACCTTTGACGATCACCCGCCGCCGATCTTGTGCAGCGTGAGCATGTTGGTCTGGAACGGCTCGCTCCCTAGCACCAGTCCATAGGTGACGATGATATCGTCCCCGGGCTTGGCCATGCCATGGGCGCAGATCTCGCATTCGGCCTGTTTGATCACAGCAGGAACACCCTTGACCCAGGTGCCAAACAGCGGGTACACGCCCCAATACAGGCCCAGCCGGTGCAGAACGGTATCGTGTCGCGAGAATGCCACGATGTTGGACAGGGGGCGCTGCGCGGAGAGCACAGCCGCGGAATGTCCGCTCTCAGTGTACACGGCGATGGCGGCCAGCTTGAGGTCCTCGGCGATCTCCGCGGCAGCGTCGGCTATCGAGCTGGAGTAGGTCCGTTCGGTTACGTCAGGCCGCTCCTTCCACAGCTTGTGGTAGTACTCGCTGCCCTCGATCTCGTCGATGATGCGCGCCAGGGTCTTGACGGCTTCCACCGGATAGTCGCCCACCGAGGTCTCGGCTGACAGCATGACCGCATCGGTGCCGTCGAGAACCGCGTTGGCCACATCGGAAACCTCGGCGCGCGTGGGCCGCGGGTTCTTGATCATGGAATCTAGCATCTGGGTGGCGGTAATGGCGGGTTTGGCGCGCAACTTGATGTCCCGCAGGATGCGCTTCTGAATCAACGGCACCTTCTCATCGCCTGCTTCCACGCCCAGGTCGCCGCGCGCCACCATGACCGCGTCGGTGATGTCCAAGATCTCGTCGAGCCGGTCGACCGCCTCCGGCTTTTCAATCTTGGCGATGATGGGGATCCCACCGGCCAGCTCTTTGGCTTCTTTCACGTCCTGCGGGGTCCGCACAAAGGACAGGGCGAACCAGTCCACACCCAACTCGCGGCCGAACACAATGTCCTTCTTGTCCTTTTCGGTCAGCGCCGGCACGGACAGCGCGGAACCCGGCAGGTTCATGCCCTTCTTGTCTTTGAGCACGCCACCGTCGACCACCCGGCACACCACGTCGTCGCCCTTGATGGACTCTACTTGGAGCTGCAGGAGACCATCGTCGAGCAGGATGGGATCGCCGGGTTTCACGTCGCGCGCCAGGGGCAGGTAGGTATGTGAGATCCGCTCGCTCGTGCCCAGCACGTCCGTGGTGGTCAGGCAGATGCTCTTTCCCCTTTCGAGCGGCACCTGACCGTTGGTCATGCGCCCCACGCGGATCTTGGGGCCACAAAGGTCGGCGAACAGGGTAATGGGCCGGCCCACCTGGCGGGCCGCCGCGCGCACCTCATCGTAGGTCTTGCGGTGGGTGACGTAGTCACCATGTGAGAAATTCAGGCGTGCGACGTCCATGCCCGCCTCGATCAGCTCCACCAGGCGGGGAACACCCGCGGTCGCAGGTCCCAGGGTACAGACGATCTTCACCTTGCGCATGCGTGGCCTCCTGACGCGCCTATGGTCGCAGACGGTCATGCCCTGCTGCAAGGTGTTTAAGTTCTGGCGAATTTTCTCTTGACCTGTATTATTCTCGGCCTGAGACGCTAACCGTCAAGGAGGGATCCCGATGAAGCGAATGTTTCTAGTACTTGTTGTGTCCGCCGTTCTACCCATTGCTGGCCTGGCCCAGGCCCAAGACAAGGCTGCCCCGGCCGCTGCCGCCAAGCCCGCCGCTGCTCCCGCTGCCAAGGCTGCCACTGAGAAGACCGTGAAGACGGAGAAGACCGAGAAGACCGAGAAGACTGAGACGACCGAGAAGCCCGCCAAGGCCGACAAGGCCGAGAAGGCCAAGGCTGAAAAAGCCGAGAAGGCCGAGAAGGCCAAGGCTGAAAAGGCCGAGAAGGCCGAGAAGGCCAAGGCCGCAAAGGCCGAGAAAGCTGAGAAGGCCGAGAAGGCCAAGGCTGAAAAAGCCGAGAAGGCCGAG
>Ga0182027_10004069_pt1 | contig 22837 bp, 21 predicted proteins | sample 712E1DmetaG_FD_121300 | JGI IMG/M metagenome (GOLD analysis project Ga0182027, IMG submission 121300) | Permafrost microbial communities from Stordalen Mire, Sweden - 712E1D metaG (Illumina Assembly) | ecosystem: Environmental > Terrestrial > Soil > Wetlands > Permafrost | place: Sweden... | reverse complement strand
TACGGACGTGGTCGTCTGCTTTAATTCCAGGATCATTTGATTAAAAGATTTTGCCAGGTCTTCAAGCTCGTCTTGTGTTTTCACCGAAACCTTGAAATTCAAGTCCCCTGAGGCGACCTTCTGGGTGGCTATCATCAAATCCTTCAGAGGATTCAATAGTATACGTCCTAAAAAAATGATGACCATGATTGTTAGCCCAAGCATGACCAGGACTATTGTCAGAATGGTCTGCTTGACTTTATTGATGAGGATATCCATGCGGGCACAAGAGACCCCGACTTGGATGGCACCAATCGCTGTCTCATAACCCGCAGACTGGTCTTGGAAGAAAACATCTTCACTGGTGTTCGTATTTTTCACCTTGCTCATGACAGGGACTCTGATATCATAATAATCCTGTTGACGGCCTCCATCAGAAACCTGTAAAGACCGGATCGCCGTATTGAATGACTGGATCTTCCCCTTTTCAATGCCCTTGGGTAAGTGTGTCGATGTGGCCAATACACCTCCGCTCTGGTCTCTGATGATGCAATAGCCCACATCCGGCTGCTTAAGCAATCCCGTAATCAGTCGGGATAATTCAGTCACGTTGGCGGTCAATATCCCATATTCGCTGTTGTAAGCGAGGTTATTGGCCAGAGCTAATCCTCGTTCCTGCAAATCCGTACGAATAACCGTTTTTTCATGGTTGATCAGGAAAAGACTTAATATCGAAATTGAAAATATCATCAAAATCGTTGTTGTAACGATCAATTTTGTCAGTAAGCCAAACCTTCTCATAATCCAGTTTCTTTCCCTAAGATTAATAAGTCTCCGCTGCTTCATTTAATAGATTTTGAGGAATATCAATCCCGAGCATTGCGGCAATCTTTTTGTTGATCACCAACCGCACTTTCTCAGGGAAAGCCATGGCCATACTGTTGAAAACCCCTTGCTTTAATATTTTGACGGCCATATCGGCGGATTGCCTGCCGATATCCGCATAATCGCATTCCAATGCCAACAGCGCGCCTGCTTTAACGTATTGCGCGGAAAAAGCCATCATGGGAATTTTTTTTCTCAATAAAGTCAGAAGGATATACTGCGATGACTGGGCATTAAAAATCATGGGATCTACTTGCGCCCACAGGCAATCCGCTTCTTTAGTGATCTCATCGATACTGGCAGGCACATCGGATTGGGCATTGACCGGTTTAGCAATTAATAACAATCCATTCTTTTTGGCGGCCTCCTGGATCTCTTTGATCCATTCTTGCTCTTTGGCATTATAGATCACCCCTATGCGTGTTGCCTTCGGCAGGATTTCCATTAATTTTTGAAATTGCAAGGCCGGCGGGATATCCAGAGAAACACCTGTCAAATTATTACCTGGATTGGCCATAGACTGCGCTACCCCGTTCTCGACCGGATTGAGTACCATTGAAAAAACAATCGGTGCATCATTCAGATTTTGCTTGGCGAACAAAGCGGCTGTAGTGCCGACGGTAAATATCAAACTCGGATTTTTACTTTTAATGGTATCGGCGAGCTGCGCGTTGTTGTCATTGGCTTCACCCAGGGTATAGGTAAACGAAACTTTATACCCGTTTCTTTGTATTTCTCCTTCAAAACCGGCAAGGGCATCATGGTAAGGCTTAATGTCCTTTGAAAGGATGACCACAACGACGGGTTCTAAAGCAAAAGATGTGAGTGATGAAGTAAAACAGAAGAATAAGGAAAAGAGCAGAAGGATTTTTTTGTTTAATATCCGTTTCATATAACGGATATATTATCCGACACTTGCCCTAGGGTGTCTACTAATTAAACAGATATTTTGGATAGATTATTTATCCTGACCCGATGCTCTTTTAAGCGCCAGGATAAAGTCACCGTTAACAGGACTTCCTAATTTTTCTGCTTGATGCACATCGGCCCAAGCTTTGGTGTATTCTTTCGCACTATAATAGGCCAGCCCACGGTTGTTATAAATCCTTGCATAGAGAGGATTAATGGCAATGACCCTGGTATAGTCGGCAATAGCTTGGGGCAAATTGCCTTCTTTAAAGAAGGCATTCCCCCGATTGCCATAAGCCTCTGGCATATTAGGGTTTATTTCAATGGCTTTGGTAAAGTCAAAAATGGCCTGAGACCACCTGCCTTGCCTGTAATAGACAAGCCCCCGGCTTATATAGGCTTCTTTTAAATTGGGTTTTAAGGTGATGGCTTTGGTGAAATCAGCAATGGCCGCAGGCCACTGGCTTTGCTTGTAATAGACATTCCCACGGTTATGATAAGCGCCTGCCACATTAGGGTTCATGTTAATGGCTTTGGTGAAATCAGCAATGGCTTGAGCCCAGTTGCCTTGCATATTGTAGGTATTCCCGCGGTTGTTATAAGCCCCGGCATAGTTAGGCTTTATTTCAATAGCTTTGGTAAAATCAACAATGGCTTTAGGTAAATTGCCTTGCATGTTGTAGGCATTGCCGCGGTTGTTATAGGCCGCTACATCTTTAGGGTTGATTTCAATGGCCTTGGTATAGTCAGCGATGGCTTGGGGTAACTTACCTTGCTTGGCATAAGCGACCCCCCGGTCATTATAGGCCTTGGCAAAGTTGGGATTGATTTCAATGGCTTTGGTAAATGCCACAATGGCTTGGGATATATTGCCTTGCCTGTTATAGGCATTGCCGCTGTGGAAATAATCCTGTGCTGTCGCCGCATAAACGCCGGTACTTAATAATAATCCTCCTATGAGGACCAACCCCGCATGTAAACTGTGTCGTTTCATTTTTACTCTCCTATTCTTTTTTGGGAAGAAGTTTTTTAAGGTATTTTAAGGATTCATCATCCATTTTAGAAAAATAAATAGCAAACCCCTCTCCGGGCACGATGCGGGAAAGGCAGGCTGACCCTTGCATGATAATCGTATCGTCTTCCGGTGAGGATTGAATGGCAAATCCTACCTCATCACCGGTATTTAAAAAAATGTTGTTTTTGATTTTGATAAAGGCGCTATTCAAGGAAAGGTCTCTGAGCTGCCCTTGCACGGTTATTTGCGAACCGACGCTGATTTTGACCGGGAACTCTGAGTTGACGCGCGGGTCCCTGCGTTGTTCATTATTGCCCATCGGATTAATCATAATGTCCTTTCCATTTTATATAAAAATTCACCATGGTCAACTTTTAGTTTTAACCCGGCGTATGTGAATAAGTCCCTAATGCCAGCATATAGGTGTAGATCCATAAGGCTCGGCAAACCAGCAGGCCGCCTAAAAGAATCCCCGTATTGATCCACACCCCGGTATATTTTTTAGCCCATTGCATAAGGTCACGGCTGGCGACGGTCATCATGATAATATCAGCGGATACCATATAAATGAAATAACGGGTAAAAAATCCAAACTGAGACGTTTTTTTCAGTGAAAGAATATAGAGCATGAAACAGGTGCTCGTTAAGAATAACAAAAAGATCAGGAAAAAGAAAGTGTTTCCGGCAGGTTTCTTTTTTAAAGAGAAATAAAACAGCATAAGTCCGTAGATCGCATAAATGCATAAATGTTCAGGCAGGACCGATTCCAGTAAATGCGGCCAGAAAAAGTAAGCTTTGGTGGAAAAGCCGGGAGCTGCCCAATAGTAAAAAAGTGTGATACCGATGGGCAAAATCCACATCCATTGTTTTTTATAAAATCCCTGCCACCACAGCATACAAGAAACAATAACAATTTGGACTATAGAGCCGATGGTTGTTAAGGACAGCAGAAGATGGGTCAACAGCAGGAGCCTTTGGATGTGCGTTTTGGATATGCCATGAGGAGTAATGGCCAGGTACGTCAGACATAATTGAATACTTGTCAATAAAAACCATAATGAATAAGGCCTGGCCTCCACCCAGTATATCCAAACCATCGGTGCCGCTAATCCCAGACCTAAGGCATATAAGCCTGTCCATAAGGAGAATTGGCAGGTAAAAAAATAGAATAGGACCACAAGCCCCAAAGACATGTAGATGTTGGAAGGGATGCGCATGATGATTTGGGAGCGTTTATCATGAAAGAAGATTAGCCCTTTGGTCGTTGCCACCGCTATCCGGAATGAACCTATATCGGCAGTGATTTTTTGAAAAATATAAAAAAGCGGACTTCGGTTACCTTCAGGAAGATTTAAAGTCAAAATATCCAGGTAAGAACGATTGTCAATGGTGTATTTTTGGGTATAGACTTCGTCGATCCAAAGGACTTTACGCTCGGATAGCTGAAATCCCACCCACAGCAGGGTTATCAATAGCAGTAAAGAAAGGCACAAGGTTGTACTATTTTTAGAAAACATAAAGCTCTAATTTTAATTGTTTCATGATATCGTCCGCCTTGCCCTGAGTTAAAGTCGGATTGAATATTTTTAATAAAAAGAAACTCTGTTTATAGCCTTGCCCGATATGCATGGCAACGTCCTGCAAGGATACGCCTGGAGGTAATAAGTGATAAAGGATGGCTGAAGCAACCAAATCCTTAAGACTTGCTTGCGGGTCTAATTGGATGGCCTTTTGTAACAGGGCCTGGCTTTCGTGATAATGATGGCCCTTGATATATAAAATAGCCAGGTCATAAGAATACCAGAAATAGTCGGGTTTTCCGTCGATGGCTTCTTTGAAAAGGGCTTCGGCCTTCAGGTCATTGCCTAAATAATGATAGCAATAACCTAAAATGCCATAGGCATCGGCGAATTCAGGAAATACTTGCAGGTAATTTTCATAATAATCCGCCCACGAGCGGATGAGATTTTTATCTATAGCAGCCCCACGCATGTCGATTTCCCAAAGATAATCTGTGGGGGCGGGTTTTAGGGTCTCCAAACCCACAAAACGTGCCATGCGCACAGATTCCATGATCTTATAGGCCAAAAAAGTAAAACAGGCGATCAACAGTAAGCCGACGATAATATTAGCGGCCGGAAATAAAAAAGTCTTTAAGGGCTTTTTGGAGAACATTCAGGTCCTTATGATTATGGCAGGTGGAAAGAAAAAAGGCTTCCAAACCTGCCGGCGGCCAATAAATGCCTTTGTTTAATAAATAATGAAAAAGCCGGCTGTAAAGGTCCTCGTTAGATGCGGCCTTAGCATCCGTGTAGTTAATAACCGGCTGGTTTTGCCAGCCCAAGCTGAGCATGGATTTATAACCGGTCAAACGCGCAGGGACTTTATGCAAAGCCAACATGCGGTTAGTATCGACGGTAAATTTTTCCGCCAGGGTATTTAATTTTTTATAAGTTGGCGGGGTGAGATTCTTTAGCACAGCTAAACCCGTACGCATGACGACGGGTGTGCCTGAGAATGTCCCTGCCTGATAGACGCCCCCTAAAGGCGCTAAATGTTTCATGATGTCACGTCGGCCACCGTAAGCCCCTACCGGAAATCCTCCGCCTATAATTTTGCCGAGACACGTCATGTCCGGAATAATCCCTAAATCCGTCTGGGCGCAGCCTAAATTGGTGCGAAAACCGCTCATCACTTCATCGAAAATTAACACAATATGGTATTTTTGAGTTACGGCCCGCAGGGCCACCAGAAAATCTTTCTGTGGGGTAACAACACCCATATTACCAGCCACCGGTTCTAGAATAACACAGGCAATGTCTGTATGATAGCGTTCAATGGTATTATGCAAGGCTGTCGTATCGTTAAACGGCAGGCTTAAGGTTTCTTGAATATGTGATCCGGGGATTCCCTGACTGGATGAAGCCGGCAAAAAAGCCACTCCTGAACCGGACATGGCAAGAAGATCATCACAATGGCCGTGATAACAACCGTCGAATTTAATGATTTTATGGCGTTTAGTAAAACCTCGGGCGCAACGAACAGCGCTCATGGCGGCTTCTGTCCCGGAATTCACAAAGCGTATCATGTCGATAGAAGGCACATGTTTGACGATAAACTGTGCCATTTCAACTTCAGGCTTTGTCGTGGTGCCGAAACTGATGCCTAAGCTAACGGCTGTTTTAGCCGCGGACACTACATCAGGATGGCTATGCCCTAAAATCAAAGCCCCCCAAGAGAGGCAATAATCCGTGTAAGAGTTGCCGTCAACGTCAAAAAGTTTATTATCACGGGCGCGCTGCATGATCAAAGGCAAACCGCCGACAGCCTTAAATGCCCGTACCGGGCTGTTGACCCCTCCCACCATGATTTTTTGGGCTTGAGAAAATATTTTTTTTGAACGGTTGGTTGTCATCAAATCCATTTAAGCGCATCTTGCGCGTGGTAAGAAATTATAATATCCGCTCCGGCGCGTTTGATAGCGGTCAATGTTTCCAGGACGACGGCTTTTTCATCCACCCAGCCTTTTTGTGCCGCGGCTTTGACCATGCTGTACTCCCCGCTCACATTGTAAGCGACCAGGGGTACAGTTAATTCACGGCGCAGCATGGCCACGATGTCCAAATAAGCGAGCGCGGGTTTGACCATGATCATGTCTGCCCCTTCTTCCACATCCCGGCGGCCTTCTTTGAGAGCTTCACGGCTGTTGGCCGGGTCCATTTGATAGGTTTTGCGGTCCCCGAATTTTGTACCAGAATGCGCCGCCTCACGAAAAGGACCGTAGAAGTCTGAGGCATATTTAACGGCATAAGATAAAATGCCCACATCTTCAAAATGCTCTTTATTCAGGGCCTGGCGGATTGCCATCACTTGAAAATCCATCATGCCGGACGGAGCTACCATATCAGCTCCTGCAGCAGCATGCGCCAGGGCCATCCTGGCGAGCGGGCCCAAGGTTTTATCATTATTTATTTTTTGGTTTTCTACTATACCGCAGTGGCCGTGGCTCATATAGGCGCATAAACAGACATCCGTGACAATCAAAAAATCCGGGAAAGATTTTTTGACGGCTTTGATGGCCTTCAGCACAGGATTGTTAGAGGCATAGGCATATTGGCCGCTGGCATCTTTATGACGGGACACCCCGAAAAATAGGCCTCCCCTGCCGCCGCAACGCCGGTAGCTTTCAATGTTTTTGAGCAATACATCAGATGAAAAACGGTATATCCCGGGCATGGAAGCAATGGCTTCTTTTTTATTTTTGCCCTCAATGATAAAAAAAGGTTGCCACAGATCGTAGGGGGTTACGCGGGTTTCGCGTACAAAATGTCTAATCGTTGAGGTGGCTCTTAACCTACGATAACGATGTGGCATGGGGATATCCTTTTTCTTGTAAAATTTTTAAAGTCACCGGGCCACGGGCCATGATGTGCCAATGTTCGGGTATTGTAGCATAATCTGTTAAAAAATTCCGCACTGTTGAGGGGCTTGTAAAAATGACTCCCGTAATATTCAAGGCCGGTAAGGGACGTTGAACGGGCTTAGTATTTTCGTAAACAGCTATTTCTGTGACGATGGCGCCCAAGGCCGATAAAGCCTTTTTTAAAAACGGATTAGGCAGAGATGAACGCGGCAACAAAATATGTCGACCCTGTACGTTCATATACCCGGTGATGGCGTGATAAAGTCCATGGGCCGTTTCTTCGGAGGCAACAATGAGGGCTTTAATATTAAATTTTTGTAAGGCCTCTTGGGTTTGTTGGCCTATAACGGCAAAGATTTTTTCTTTAAGTTGTTCTTTAAGAGATTGCTTCGCTTCGCTCGCAATGACACTGGAAGTGGGCCTCGTCACGACACTGGAAGTGGGCCTTGCAATGACATGGAAAAAATGTTCAACGGCAAACCCGCTGGTGAACATAATGATGTCTGCCGCTTCAAAGGCTTGCAGGATGTGTTGTTGGGAGGCCTCATTGAATGCCACAGGCTTAATATTAATCATAGGCCAATGGATAATTTGACCCAAATGGCTATAAATTTCCGGGTGCGTACCGCAATGCAAAAGTATTTTGGGGCGGCGAACATCAAGAAGGCTAAATAAATTTTTTAATTTATGGTCATTCTTGCGGCCCACCACAGCCAGTTGCCCTTGCAGGGGCTGCCCTTCCCAGGGAAAAATATCTTTGATTTCTCCTTCGAGTTTGAGGCGTTTCAGAGCGCAGAGGGCCACTACAACACCATCGAGGTGCCCTGTTTTGACCAACGCCAGACGCTCAGCGATGCTGCCGCGTATAGGAACGATACAGACATCCGGGCGTAATTGCAGGATTTGTTGTTGACGCCAAAGACTGCTGGTGCCGACCTTGGGGTTGGGGCCTAATTCACTCCAGGATTTCCCCCCCACCCAGGCGTCTTTATTATCAAGGCATTGAGTTAAGGCAAAAAGCTCTAAACCCTCGGGGGTATTTTGCGGCAGGTCTTTGGCGCTGTGTACGGCTATGTCGGCTTTGCCATTTAGCAAGGCCGCATCTATAGCATCAGTAAAGAAATTATCAGGGCTTGCCATCAAAGGTGTGGTTTTATCCTTGTCACCTGCAGTGGCGTATTTAAGGATTTCATAATTGACGGCAATGCCTTTAGTTTTAAGGCTTTCAATGACTTCCTCAACTTGAATTAAAGCCAGGGGGCTCGAACGGCAAGCCATTTTAAATGAGTACATACTTGTCAACCACGTATTGGGAAAACGGAAACGCACAGGTAAATGCCGGAGATACGGCATTAAGGACATGGATGCTTTGGCGATCTGCCTCTATGACAAAATCCTGGACAAGACTCAGTGTTTGTTTGTCTAATAATTGAGCTCTGATCCCCGGCTTGGTCCATTCGGTGAACCCTTTGGGGTCAATGGATTTGACCATAGCTGTGGCCAGAGAAATGAAATAGGGCTTGCTGTATTTATGTATTTCCTCATGGGCCAGCAAACGAAAATTAAACGCATTACTCCAATATAATTTAGACTCAAAAAAAAGGATTTCGGCAAGTTCATTAAAACAAAATCTATGATTAAGATTATAATTTTCCCGCCAGAATGCCGGAATAGCCGTGGGGCCGATTTTAATCTCCCCTGTCACAGTTTTCGTATAGTGAACACCTAAGAAGGGGTTATTTAAATTAGGTACCGGATAAACGTTGATATTGATGTCCGTTTTATTCTTGGTGTATTTTAAATAAAGACCTTTGAAAGGGATCATGGTGTATCTTAAGCCAAAACCAAAATCTGAAGCAATATGGTCCGCGTAAAGCCCGGCGCAATTGATGATTTTAGTGGCCTGGAAATCGCCTTGATTGGTTTGGACAATATCTTTCCTGCGGCCTAAATATTTTGTATTAAAAGAAAATGCCACACCGGTTTTAAGTAAATCCTCTTTGAGAGCACGACAGACCTCTTTGGGGTCTACACTGGCGGTGTTGGGAGAATACAAGGCCCGTTTGAAAGTTTTGACATTGGGGGCTATTTTTAAGACTTCTGCCTCATCAATGAGACGAACATCGGAGCCGTTATGCTGGCCACGGGCAAAAAGCTCGTCTAATTGTTTTAACTCATGTTCATTTTGGGCCACGACTAATTTGCCGCATTCATTGATCGCTAAGCCTTTGGACTTAACATAGGCTTTCATGGCACGGCTGCCTTCAACGGTAAACTTAGCTTTGAGACTATCCGCCGTATAATAAAAACCCGCATGTAAAACACCGCTGTTGCGGCCGGAAGCATGCTGGGCCTCTCCCGCTTCTTTATCTAAAATTAACATATGGGCCTGGGGTTTGCGTTTTTGGATGGCGTGCGCAACCGTTAAGCCGATGATGCCTGAACCGATAATTAAAAAGTCATACTTTTTCATTAAATATTGCCTCCGAAATTATTTTTTGAAATCGAGCGTTTTTTTAATGTATAATTAGGCAAAATTATATCATCAACGAGGGGGAAAGCTATGAATAAAAAAGTTTCTTTACTACTCATGGGTATCATTGTTTTAAGTTGTGGGCTCTTGGTGGCGACAACAAGCAAGGCCACCGGTAAAAGTTTTGCGGGGGTCGTCCCTTTTGCCACGTCCGGCGACCGGTTTGGTTTTTTTGATCAAAACGACGGCAAAATTTATTTGTATGATTCTAATATCAGCCAATGCGTGTTTAGAGGCCAGCTGGAGGATTTGGGCAAGCCTATTCAAGCCGTTGATGTTACCCAAGATGAGTCGTCTACTAATAAAGATGAACCGCCTACTAATGCGGTGGCCCCCTAAGTCACCCAAAGTCGGTAAAGTCGATATTACGCCCAGCGGAACATGGCTTCAATGGTTTTGAGGGCGCGCAGGCGTGTGGGCTCATCTAAAACCACCCGGTCACGCTCTAAAGGGTTTTTCAGGGCACGTAAAATATCTTCGAGGGTATTGGATTTCATATATTTGCACATGGTGCAGCTGCCGACTAATTGCTTGTCGGGAAATTCTGATTGCAGACGCGCCGAAAGCCCGCATTCGGTCAGCATCAAAAATTGTTTTGAGGTGGTCTTACGCATATAGCTTAACATTTGTTCGGTACTGCCTACGAAATCCGAATTCTCTATGATGGCCGCGTTACATTCCGGATGGCTGACAATTTTGGCATCGGGATACTCAAGCTTAACTTTCAAGATATCATCCATGCCGTACTCTTCATGAACATAGCAGGTGCCGGAATAAAATTGGATGTCCTTTTTGATCCCCTGCTGCTGCATATAATTTTTAAGATTTTGCCCCATGAATTTATCCGGTAGAAAATAAATCTTGTCATTAGGGATATTGCTGGCGACTGTATACACATTGCCGGATGTGACCGTTATGTCGCATTCAGCCTTGACTTGGGCGCTGGTATTGATGTAGCAAATAAACGTATGGTCCGGGTATTGGCGACGCAGCTTGCGCACATCCTGAGGCTTAATAGAATCCGCCAGCGTACAGCCGTCTAAAACGGCAGGGATCAATACTTCTTTTTCAGGATTGAGAATTTTAGCTGTCTCCCCCATGAAACGTACCGCCACAAAGACAATAGTGGAGGCACTCGTAGCTAAAGCATCACGGCTTAATTTATAAGAATCCCCTACAAAGTCTGATACGCCATAGATGATTTCCGGGCTGATATAAGAATGCGCCAGGATAACAGCGTTCTTTTCTTCTTTAAGTTCATTGATTTCATTGATGATGGGGATTAATTCTTCACACTTGCGCAGGGAATATTGGCACACAGACGCTCCCAGCTTTATATTTTTAAGCTTTTCGTAAAGCTGTGCCGCTGTCATCTGTGTCTTTAACATAGAATAGTAAATATATACCTAATTGCCGAATTTATCAAGAAAAGGTTCGGCGGCGTCCTTTTTATTTCTTGAAAATCTTGCTAATGAAGACATAGATACCCCAAAAGAGGAGTAACCATATCGCGATAGGCAGTAAAAATGCCAAAATAACAATGATGCCGTTAAAAGTATTAATAAATGTCTCATAGGATTGCTTTACAGTGGATGTCCACTTGTTTTCGGAATCAACCCCTTGGAGAGCATGCTTGGTTTTCTCCATAAAGGACACTGTCACTGTGGCCATATCAGATTGGGTTTCCAAGAATTTCATTCTGCCTTCTAAAGCCTCAATCTCGCCTTCCACACGGGCGATCTCCCGTTCCACTTCCAGTATATCGTCAACCCTGTGAGCATTTTCTTCCAGGGTTTTATGAAGGCGGTCCCTGACAACTTTGTAATTTCCTAATCTTGCTTGTGTATCAATATATTGTTCTGTAACATCCTCTCCCGATTGATTCTCCCACTGCACATCCCCCAATTTTCGGACTTGTGCTAAAACATTGCCCAAATCCTTAGGCAATACTTTAAAGACCACGGTCCCATTGGTGCTCCCATCAGGAGATTTGCTCATTTGAGAACTCATCATAACACCATTGAACCTTGTGATAAGGTCTCCCAAGATGGTTTGGGTTTTTCCGGCATCCGGGACGATGAGGCTGACTTCCGCATTTTTGATAACTTTGTGTTCATAATTTAACGGCACCTTGCTGTAGCTATAGGGAGGCATTCTATAAGGAGGCACTCTATAAGAAGCGTTGCTTTCAAAGCCTTGGGCTTGAAGGCCGCCGCTGCCAGCCATCATGGGAGAACCATAATTATTGTTCAGATAATAAGGTGTAACGTTGGGCATTTTTTTAGCGAACATATGATTAACTGCGTTTCTTGGGGAGAATTGATTGCCAATATCATCGCTGGCTGATTTTAATCTTCCTGGGAAGGTTCTCGGGATCCCTTTGAGGACCACAGAACCAATAATAAAAGTTAATGCTAACGTTATGCCAAAAATCATTATGGTGCGTTTGCTCAACATAGATTCTCTCCTTTTAGAACCCCGCCGTTTTGTCGTTAACGACAGGCGGGGCTTTTTTATAAAGCCTGGCCTTTAAGGGCGTGAGGCGTGGCATGGGTGATCTTGACTTTGACGATATCCCCTACTTGCGGCGAGACAGGTCCGCTTGCCCCGCCTATGGCGGGGCCTACCGGCAGTATGACTAACTTGTTGTTGTCCGCACGGCCAACAGCATTGTGGGAACATTTTTTTTGAGTTGCCGGTTCAATTAAAATCTCCTGTACCTGGCCGATATGTGCCTGGTTCTTTTTAAGGGTGATTTCGTTTTGGATTTTATTTAAGCGCATAATACGTTGGGTTTTGACAGGCTCGGGGACATCATCCGGGTATTTTTTGGCGGCGATGGTCCCTTGACGCTCGGAGTATTTGAAGCTAAAGGCCGAATCAAACCGGACTTGAGTGACAACTTTAAGGGTATCTTCAAATTCCCGGCCTGTTTCAGTCGGAAAACCGACAATAATATCTGTTGTTAGCGCTATGTCGGGTATTTTAGAACGTATTTTATCGACTAAACCTAAGAATTCCTCTTTGGTGTAGGTCCTATTCATCATATCCAGTACGCGGTTATTGCCTGCCTGCAAAGGCAGATGGATATGTTTACAAATTTTGGGATTAACCGCCATTAAATCCAGTAAACGTTCAGGAAAATCTTTAGGGTGCGGTGAGGTAAAACGGATGCGCTCAATGCCTTTGATGTGGCTCACCTCATCCATCAGATAGGCAAAATCATGATTGTCATAGCGGTAAGAGTTCACGTTTTGGCCAAGAAGAGTGACCTGTTTAAAGCCTTCGGTCACCAGACGCCGTACCTCATCTACCACATTGTCCACAGAGCGGCTGCGCTCGCGGCCGCGTGTATAAGGCACCACACAAAAGGTGCAAAAATTGTTACACCCCCGCATGACCGCAATCCAGGCATTAACGCCCTGGGTACGCCGGGGTTGTATGTCAGCATACGTTTCAAATTCGGACAAGGTGACGTCATAAGGCTTTTGTCCCTGCTGGGAGGCCCGCTTACCGGCGAGGCAAGCCTCATGGATCAATTGCGCCAGACGCTTGTAGCTGTCGGGGCCTGCAATAAAATCAATGTTCAAACTGCGGTTTTCCAGCAAATTTTGGCGTAAATTGGTGGCCATACAGCCTAAAATGCCGATCATGACGGGATTATCTTTACCGCGTGTATGACGGATATTGTGCACCCGGCCAAAGACCCTGCGATGGGCATGCTCGCGCACCGCACAGGTGTTGAGTAAAACAATATCCGCCTCTAGCTCGTCAGCCACAAATTCAAAATTTTCTTTTTCAAGAATTGAACGCACCAACTCGCTGTCGTATTCATTCATCTGGCATCCGTAGGTTTCCAATAGCACGCGGAGCTTGCGAGGCTGTTTTCCGTCGGGGGCGGCGTTGTTTGCGCTGTTTTCGCTCTGTTCCATTTAATTCTTTCTTTGATATCGTCATCCTGAGGGAGCGAAGCGACCGAAGGATCTAAAGGCACCTTTAGATTCTTCGCCTTCGGCTCAGAATGACAATGATTTATTCCCTCGCCATAGCAAGTCTGCCACGGTTCATTTAATTCAAAGCTGACGATCTCCTGATTCTGGATATAGATCGCCTTAAAAACAATTCTCATGAAGCTTTTTACTAAGAAATCGGATTGCTCATTATGCTGAATTTTTCGCAAATGTAAAAGAAAATCCTGTGTTGCCCTTGTCAGATTTATGGTGTTTCTTTTGTCCAAAATCTTCAGCTGAATGCTCTTAATATCTTGCCTTAACTTCTTCTCTTCATTACACAAAATCTCGGCGCGGTCCTTGTAAATCTCAAGGTTGATGCTGTCCTGCGAGAAAACTTCAAAGAGCCCCTTTTGCTTTTCCAGATTCTTGTTCAACTGCTTGGTCAGCTCCTCCAGCTCATCCAAGAACACCTGCTCAGGCTGAGAAGCATTGAGCTTGATCATGTCGTTGAGTTCTTCCAAGACGTGCAAGTTGCTTCTAACCACATCAACGATATCCCACACCTGCTTGTTGATGACCTCGGCTGAGACGCTGGCGTTGTTGCAGTTGATGTAGGAAATGCCTTTGGAAGAACAACGATACCACGGCCGCTTGAGCTTGGTGCGGTGATTGGTGATCGACATAATACCACGATAATTTCCACCGCACTCCTTACATTTTAACACGCCTGACAAGTGATAATTGTTGTTTTTGAATTTGACGACCGCATTCTTGCGGTTGCGTTTAAGAAGCACCGCGGCTTCATCAAACTGCTTCTGAGATATGATCGGATCATGGACATTGGGCACCTCAACAATCTTGGCGGGATCATTGGTTACGTACTTGTAGCCCTTGCCCTCACCATTTTTCGTCTTTTCCTTGACGTTATAACAATGACGGTTCCAAACCAACATGCCTAAATAAACTTTGCTTTTAAGAATGGTCCCGATGAACTTGGTATAAAACCGGCCGCCCTGACGCGATGCAGTACCCAAGCGATAGAAATGCCCTGCGATCTGCGAGGTGCTTTGCCCGCTTACATAACGGTCGAAGATCTCGCGGACAATTTTGGCTTCAGGCTCAAAAACTTCCAGCTTCTTGATCTCTTTGTTGTAGCGATAGCCATAAGGCGCATAGCGGGCGCCCTGCCAGTGGCCTTTCTTGACGCCAACCAGCATCCCGGGAAACACACGCTCGACCAGACGGTTTCTTTCAAATTCCGCGCAACTGCCCAGCATCTGAATGGCCATCTTACCGGCGCTGGATGTGGTGTCAAACGGCTCGGTAGCTGATTTATAACCAATACCCAACCCGTCAATCTCTTCCAAAAGCCCTAAAAGGTCTTTAAGCCTGCGGCTCAAACGGTCCTGTTTATACACCATTACCAAATCAAACTGTTTGTTGCGGGCATCAAAGAGAAGTCTTTGTAAGGCAGGCCGGTCCATGTTGCCACCCGAGAAACCATCGTCCATGTAGACGTCTCCGCCCGGAATACTGCAAAAGACCGTCCAGCCGAAATTCTGGGCGTATTGCGTCAAAAAGGTCCGTTGAACTTCCAGCGAAAAGCCTTCACGGGCTTGGTCCTCTGTGCTGACTCTGGTGTATAAAGCAACCCTCATATTCTCTCTCATTTGGCAAGATTGTACCTTGCTTTCCCACGTTAATCAAAGCCTTCTTCCAATCAATTGTCATTCCCCGGAGCCCGTGTCATTGCGAGCGAAGCGAAGCAATCTTTTAGCATGCTATTTGAATTTCTCAACAGAATACGTCGCTAAAAACAGCTTGGTCAATGTCTCAATCCCATCATCAAACGTCTTTCGCGCATGCGCTATCTCGCCAGCCGAGAGCCCTTTGGCCTTAAGTTTAACCTCCAAAGCCTCCCAGCCGCGGGTATTTTTTGTGGTTTCTTGTATTGTATCTATTTCTTTATCCATGACATTATAACCTGCACTTCATGAAATATGAAATTTCATAATTTCATGTTTTAACGCATACCCGCGATCCCAATAAAATCACAATACCGACGATGTATTCCTTAAACACGCTCAAAGACCATCAAAAAAAATGAACATGAAAGGCAAAAAATAATTTTTCATGCGCTGACTGCCTGCGCGCCTGCCGACCCGCTTAACCCACCCCCATGGGAAGGACCCGCGCATATCTGTGAGCAACATGAGGCTAAATTCCCTCTACTTACACCCACGTCATTCAACACACCTTTGACCACTGTTTGCCCCTTTTTCTTTAACTTTTAAAGAGTAAGAAATTACACTCACAACCCTCACAAAAACACCTAACTCCTTGAAAACACGTTGTGTACTTACGTGAGCAGGGCTGTGAGCAGATGTGAGGATTGCTTGGTAAACTCACGTATTTAGAACGGCCGGTCATTGGCCACCTCCACGTGATCTTCACAAAATGCGCCTCTGCTCACATCTTGCTCACGGTCTTTGGCACTAGTTCTTGTAAGCACAAAAATCCGCCTGCCTGTCCCTCCTTCGCGCTTGTCTTTTTTGACAATATCAATACCAACATTACGCATGACAGGCGCAAGCCTGACAAGCTCGGTTGAAAGCCACTTAGGTGTTTTAGGTGTGCCGCGCTCCTCATTATCTGTAGGCGCTATTTCATGAAGTAGCTCAATGGCTGATCCTTCCCAAAAACCGCCATGTTTGTTCATGAGTCCAATGAGCTTCTTGGCAAAAACGCTGTCCTCCGCGGTGTCTTGCCATTTGCGGTCAACGGACTCCTGATATTTTTTGAAGAACTCCTCGTCTGAATACCCCAACGCATCAGCCAATGCCCCGCCCCACTGGGCAAAATCCGACATGCGGAATCGTTCATGGCCGCTAATCTCTGAAACCGTCTTCATGGCTTTTGAAATAGCAGTAAAAAAACCACCAAGAATCACGGGTAAGCTAATGCGCCATTCGTCTTCCATGGCCTTCTCGGGACGGGAAGTTTTAAGGACGGGAATATCGAAGATAATGGAACGGTCCAGCAAATCAGCGCGCCACATGGACGCGCCAATGCCATTGAGGACAAAACATCTGCGATAAGAACGAATGAACTCATCATCATTGGTATAAAGACTGCGCTTCATGTCACCTTCGCCGGTAACGCCCCGGCATAAAAAATCGCTATACCACTCCGGAATCCGGGAAATATTGTCAAAGGTACTTATCCAATGCTTCTCAGCCATCATCTGCGCTTGTTCTAAATCTTTCGGAGATGAAATAAGCATGACACGTGAAGGGTCACCCAGCGCTTTAATCCTACGGGAATTATTAGACTTGCCTGAACCTTGCTCGCCGGTTTGGCTGATAATGACATGCGGGATATTAGGGATGAAAAACGATGCGACCGCCGTCATAAATAGACAATGATCGTACGGGGCAACATTACAGAAACGCAAAAGCTCTTTGGGATTGCCTCCTCCAACAGGAATGACCTGCTGGGCCTGATGCTGGTATCGCCTGAATATCGGCGGCAATGGGACAATGCTCCAGCCGTCCCTGCTTATTTCAACACCCTTGTGATCCGCAGTGGTTAGATCATAAACAATTCTTTCTCCATGCCAGCCCACACGGTTATAAAGCTCCACTTGGCCGGAAGAAGCGCAACGTGCTTCAATTTGAATACGCGCCTGATTAAGGGCCTCATTCTTGGGAGGCGTGCCAAAACGCTGACGAAAACGCGTCGCCTTCCAATTCCTGAACCGGCTACTGGATGTAGGACAAACCTCACAATGCCCATCCACCGGAAGCACCACAAAAGGATTGCCCTGCTGGTCCCTAAAAAACTCTTTAATATTCTCTTCACAATCGCGGGTAATAATCTCGCCTTGGGTGGGTTTATATTTTGAAACTGTCCCCGTTGCTTGGCCATACACGTCATTGCATCCGCTGATGGCCTCCTCAATGACCGATTGGCCATAGGTCCTGCCATCGCCAAAATGCTTCTCATCCCATTTGGGGCGCATAAGTCCAGACTTGCGAAATAATCCATCCATCGCCCCCGCATCTTTACTTGTCCAAAACGCCAACTTGCCGCAAAAGGCCAAGTCTGCCTCTGATTGCGATGGATAATAACCCTGCCAATGGCCGTCATACAATTTAAAGAACGCATCCGCATCCTTGCTTTCTTTAACGCGTTTTAAAATGCCTTGCGCCTCTTTTAATGCCGCGCTTTTTTGCTCACATTCCTCAAATAAAGCCAACACCTCCGCGCTTCTGTCTTCAATTGTATTCCTGCATCCCGGAACAATATTGCCGGTCATCGTCAAAAACCTCGCTGTCTGATACATCTCCACATCAAGACCGCTAAACTTGCGGCCTTGCGGCAAGGCACCCTTACTTAAAATATGAACACCTGTTCCTGAGGGAGAAAATTCCGTATAGCTGTTTAATAAATTGATGATCTTCTTGGCCCATGGTTGAATTACGCCGTTAACGACCGAATGATCCAGATCAATGCCGACATACGGCGCTTTAAGACCAATGCCTAGCGCATCGAAACTCAAGGCCTTGGTCATGACATCAGCGAAAGAACACCATGTTTTAGAATTATTTGACTGAGCTTTGCCATTGGTTAAAGCGTTGATTGGCTCTTTCTTTGGCTTCTTACCTTCTTGAGGAATGAACTTAAAGCCGACCCAAATCTTTAAACGCTTTAATTCAGCGGGGAGATTTTGTTCAATTCTTTGCAGGTACGCATGATCCATAATGATTTCCTTCCCTTTGTCTTGAATGTTCCATCAAATTCTCAAAATGAGCCATCACCGCCAGTTCTATGGCCTCGCCCGCGCCTTTGGTAATGGGTTTGAAACAATTTATTTTTAAACCGTTGAATAAAGTTTTATTGGGATAAACCAGTCGAAAGCCATCGCCCTCGATTTTGGTATAGATGGCAATGTCACCAACAAAAAATTGATTGTTTATAACAAAGGAAACAAACGCGACAAGGCCGTTTCTTGGCTTGGTGGGAACAATTTGAATCTCGCTGATATTGATTTCCATGATTGCTCTGTCCTTTGTCAAAAAAATATCCTGTGCAACTTTCATCACACAGGATAGCAGGACAAAAACGATCAGGAAATTTCCTAAAACAGCATCAAATAATTGGCCAATTTCAGTATACTGAAAACATCAAACTGAAAAGAATATTTCAGCAGGCCTATTTCTTAACCCCCTTCTGTTTATAGAATTTCCTCAATTCAGTCATAGCCTTTTTAGCCTTGCGCCGTATCTCAACTTTATGCTCCTCATAAAACCGCCTGTTGCGCGCCTGCTTACCGCAATTGCGGCCATCCTTAAACGGTGAGCAGTATTTTTTGTCCTTCTGATACGGAAAATATATACCGCAATGAGAACATCTAGACAATTCCTTGTTCTTTAAAAGGTAACGGACAAAATCATCAAAGAAACCGGCTATTAAAAAATCTAACGCATCCTCACGGCCCAATGTTCCAAGAGCTATTTCGTTAAGCCACTTGATATGTTGTGGCGTTGGCGCATCAAGGCCTGTCCATGCGTCAAAAAGTTTCGCAAGAGCAAATAAAGAATTCTCCAAATCCTCCCAAGCCATTCCCTTATAAGCAAAGCGTTCCATTAAAATCTTATGAAACTCACGCATAAAATTAACAAGATTAATGTCCCGCTCATGGCTGTCATCAATAAATCCCTGTGATAACATGGCAAAAGTATTAAAGAAAATGCTGTCCGTTCTTTGCAAAGAATGATCAAAATCAATCGTCACTGACAGCGGAATAATTTCTTTGCGTTGATTAATCATATTCCTCAATAAATCTCCGGGATCAATAGCGTAATCTATCCACCTGCTGGTTTCCAGGTCTCTTGGCTTACAATCAAGAGCCGCTGTTTTTAAAGGTCCACTTGATAAGATTTTTAACAAACTTTGCCGGGCGCCTAATATATCGCGAAACTCTTCTTCATTCCTTCCTAATAAAACGCCAAAACCGTAATGCATAGGCCATTGCTTGATATCCTTGACATTGTGTTGAAAATCCTCTCTGACCAAGGCAACAACGCGTAAACGAAAAAAATGTTTAATTTCCTTCTTTTGAATAGATTGCCCAACGTCCGTCATAGAAAATGTGATTTCCTGACCGCGCATGAAATATCCACCATACTTTTCGCAATAAAAGATCTCGGTAGGCGTCTGGGAAGAAACAGCGAACCCTTGCTCATCATGGCTGAGAATCAATGCCATTTCAATTTCATTCATAAATTTTTCACGATAAAAATTATTTTAGATCGGCCAACCCCAATTCATCAAGCACCCACTCAATATTGATCGAAAAACCGCGTTCTTTATTTGTTCTGTCAACCATGTGAAGATGATTTTTCATTAGCTCGACCAAATGAGGGCGCATTTTAGCCGAATTTGCCGCTTTTCTAGGTGTCATCCCATCCAGCATTGGAACAGCATCGTCCAAAAATTTCATATAATGTTTACGGTAATGCTCTTTGATAAGCTGCTCTTCGACCTCACGCGGTATTGTTGTTTGTCTTTGCGGTCTTTTTGACTCTTGATCCTCGCTCAAATCATCTTCCGTTCTTTCAGCCATCTGTTTGGCAATATCTATGACAGCTTCACGACTGAATTCAAGCAAATCCCCCCAATATTCTTTGACTATCTCTTTGGTGAATTTGAATTTCAAACGCGACATGACTTCCACCACGCATTCTGTATCCGTCAAATATATCCGTCCTATCATCCCGACCTCTGGATCGTCTTCTTCATGTTGAAAGGAAGAATGCATAGATGCTTCAAGGGCCTTTGAACCACCTATACGCAACCAGTCATAGACCAATGCCTCACCGATCCCTTTTTCCGGCTTGGCATCAGGTGCCAGTCTAAAATCAGGCTTGGAATCCAAAACATCCTTGACCTTGCTTCGCCCACCTTTGATAGCGTAAAATGCCCTGCACAAATGAAAATCCATCGCGTTAAGCATCCGTTGTCTGGCCTTTGCGTCTTCATCGAAAATCAACCGGGAATATCGGCCAAAATTGGCCGCTAAAATCTCATCCCTTAAGGCATCATTCTTCTTTTGCTTTCTCGCATTTTGAGTGTCTTTCTGGATTTGCGCCGTTAATCCTCTCAACGCGTTTTCCGAGACACCCAACGCGTTAACAGGACGGCTGTAATAGGTATAATCAGCGATCCATGTCCATAACCTGGTAAATCGCGCAATCCTCGCGGCGGTGTTGCGGTCAAAAACAATAAAAGCGCCTTTCTCAGGCGCCAATAAATCAACACATTCAATAGCCTGACGGTCAAGGACCTTTTGGACCTCCAATATGGCCACTCTGGCATTCAAACGTGCTCCCATGATGCACTGTTCATCCGTCGTCAGCCCCTCCCAGCCATTATCTCGCCAGACCTCTGCCAAAGTCCTGCTGTCCGCGTTTCTCTTTTGAAACAATAAATAATAGGTGGCCGCGACACTTCCTATGAGTTGCCCATGCTCTGAATCATCATAAGACATTTCCTTGACGACAGCGCCAAACGCGGCCAAATCATAAGAACGCTCAACATATCCGATCATCTTATAGTTTAATTTTTCATCGATATTCAGCCAATTATCATAATTCATAGGCGCAAATGGATTAAACCGGCAATCCGCGGAACATTTAATCGAAATATTGCGCTTACTGCCGCAACAAGGCCCGCAAATAGGCGCATCAAGCGCCGGACAATGCGCTCTCATACGGGTTGAGCATAAAGAACATGTTGTTTTCATTTTATCTTCCTAGAAGATTTCTTTAATTTCTTTTCAATTATCTTAAATTCAGCGTCATCAGCCAATGTTTCTACCTTAGCCTCTTTCTTCAATCGTCTTGAGTTGAAGCGCTCATACTGCTCCAATGCTAAATTGTCAGCCACTTCTTTGGCGACCTTCCCGGCGTTATTCAAAATATCCCTCTCATTAAATTTTAGAAAAGCATCCAGTTTTTGCCGCCAGTCACGCATAAATATCTGCTTGTGGCGCTTGGCCTGATCTTCTGCATAGTCCAAATACATGGTCACAATGCGGTTAAGCCCTTCGATTTCATTCTCATTGAGATAATTCTTGGCAATGGTCACATCTGCGGGACGGACCTTGAATCCTTTCCACGAAGTAAGCCCCATGTTGGGCTTTGACGCATCCGCGCGTTCGGCAATCAACTCAGCGGCAGTCTTTCCTGATATAGCAAAGTGTAATTTGTTCTGAACAATCCTGAAGAACTCCAACGTTTCCTCAGCCTTAGGATCATAATCAACCGCCAGTTTATAAATATCCCGTATTTTCTGATAAAAGCGTTTTTCGCTTGAGCGTATGTCCCTGATACGCGCAAGGATTTCATCAAAATAATCAGAACCGATGTTCACCCCTTCCTTGAGGCGTTCATCGTCCATGGTAAAACCTTTAACCAAATACTCCTGAAGCCGCTTAGTAGCCCATTGCCTAAACTGTGTACCGCGATCAGAACGGACACGATAACCAACAGCCAATATCATATCAAGATTGAAGAAATCAACATTCCTAGACACTTGCCTTGAACCCTCAGTTTGAACTATTAGGAATTTCCGAATAGTTGCCTTATCTTTAAGCTCTCCTTCATCAATGATGTTCTTAATATGCTCATTAACTGTCGGCACCGAAACCTGAAATAATTCAGCTATCATCTTCTGAGTAAGCCAAGCCGTTTCGTTCTCAAGACGGACTTCCAGCTTTACTTCTCCATCCTCAGTCTTATAAAGAATTATTTCTGATTTTCCAGTCGATTCATCCATCTATAAATCCCCCTCACTACAAATCATAGCTCTGTCGTCCACTTAAATATTAAATCCTCACAAATTAATTCCTTCATTGTGCTTGAGCTGTTTTAACAATAGCGTCTAATTTTTCTTTAACTTCATTATCAATTCTATCTTTAGGAATATACCTAGCCAAAATATGAAAATTCTTTTGATCAAGTCTTATTTTCCCTGTAAATTCGATCATTTAAGGGCATAAGATTTCCTGGTTGTTTTAACAACACGTTCTTTGATAGCTTTTTGACCCAGTTCATCACGCAGGGCCATGATCTGAG
>Ga0182027_10004068_pt1 | contig 22838 bp, 22 predicted proteins | sample 712E1DmetaG_FD_121300 | JGI IMG/M metagenome (GOLD analysis project Ga0182027, IMG submission 121300) | Permafrost microbial communities from Stordalen Mire, Sweden - 712E1D metaG (Illumina Assembly) | ecosystem: Environmental > Terrestrial > Soil > Wetlands > Permafrost | place: Sweden... | reverse complement strand
TGTTAACGGTTCCGGAGATGTATCGCCCGTTAGCGGTGTAAATAGCACTACTATTCCTTTCGGAACTGTTGCGGCCGGCGCAACTGCCTGGGGAGCCCAGACCTTGACTGTCTCAACCAACGGTGTTAATGGGTATACGCTGTATACCAGATATTCCGGCCAAATGGCTGACGCTGCCAATGATCATATCCGCAATCAGGCAGGTACTCCGACATCAGGAAATGACTTTGACTTCACCACCGCCCAATCATCTTTGGCTTACACCGCGGATGGAAATGGTTACACTTTTGGCGGCACTAATAAATGGGCCGGACTCTCCACCACCAATGCCGCTATTGCTGCCAGAGCAGGAGCAATTAACTCCGACCAAACCCACATCGAATTCAAGATTGGAATCAGCAATGTCCAACCCCCGGGCGCCTACTCGACGGTTATCGCTTATACTGCCACACCGTCATACTAATCAATGAGACATAAAAGAATACTTGCGTTACTAGGCATTTTTCTCGCGGTCATCTGTTTGACATCTTTTAAGATTTACGCTCAAAGAAATAGCAATGTGGGCATGATTGTACATCCAAGCAGTTTTGACTTAACTGAATCTCCGGGAAAAACCGTTTCCGACACAGTCACGCTGGATAATTTACAATCACAATCAATAAAGGTTAAGGTCGATCTTCGGAATTTTACCGCTCAAGGAGAAGAAGGCTCCGTTAGCTTAACTACGAATGATACAACCTATTCGTTGGCCAAATGGATCAAGGTCAACCCAATAACAATTGATGTTCCCGCTCACGGCAGTCAAGAATTTACTTTTGAGATAACTGTCCCCAAAGATGCGGAGCCGGGTGGACATTTCGGCTCAATCATCTTTACCACCGTGCCGCCCGCTGTCAAAGGAACGGGCGCTGCCGTATCTCTGGAAGTTGCCTCGCTTATTTCTCTTGAGATTCCCGGGAACGCCAAAGAAAAGGCGGTCATCGAATCTTTCACGACTGATAAATCTTTTTATGAATTCGGACCGGCAACATTCTCTACCAGAATTAGCAATCAAGGCGGAAGACATATTGTAATCAACGGTTCAATTGTTGCCAAGGGTTGGTTCGGTCAAAAGTTTATCGCGCCCTTGTATCCTCCGGAAAGTATTCTTCCTGGGGCCACAAAAAGAATTACCGCTACACTTGATCATAAATTACTTATCGGACCGTTTACGGCCAAATTAATTGCGACCTATGGCACAAAAAACGCACAGCTTAATGCCAATCTCGAATTTAGCGCTTTTCCGGTCAGATATGCCGTCATCGTACTGATAATTTTGCTCCTAATCTTCTTGGCTAGAAGTAGGATTGCCGCTATCATCAAGGTCTCTGTCAAGATTCTTTTTACGGGCAAATTGCCTGAAACACATTAAAATATGCCCAGAATTATTTCTGCCGGAAAAAATAGCCCAATCAGGTCTCTTTGGCGGGAATTTAATTCTCTGGATATATTTCTTAAACTGTTTATTGTTACGATCGTTCTTTTTACTCTTTCAACGCCATTCATAATTTATAATTATCAACACTACGATACTCATGCGCAGTCACAAACCGAAAGACTTAGGGAAATTGCTCAATTGCAGGGAGTCCAGCTGGAAATGCAAAATACATTTGCCGGATCAATTTCACCAACACCTTCGGGCCCGAATGTCCCCATACAGATTAAGTTGCCTGGAGATTTTAATGTGGTCAGCATTGCGCACGAAATATTTACGCAAGTAGTACAAATTTTAAGCAGAATATTTTAGAAAAAGGCCAAGGACAGTATAGCTAAACTTGCTCCCAAGATTCCTCCGCCGACGACATCCGTTGCCCAATGTTCGCCCAAATAGACGCGGCTGACAAACATTGTGATGTCATAAACAGTTAAGAATCCCAAAATTAAATATTTATGTGTTTTGGTTATTTTTTTGGACCGCCAGACCATTAATCCGATAAATGCGCTGATAAAGGCTGCCCTGCCGGCGTGCCCAGATGGATAAGAGTTCTGCGTTCTGACGTAAAACTGCGGAAAATTCATGATTTTTTCCGTTCTAAGCATAAATTGGGGCGGCGGTAAATGATTGACAAAAAATTTGCCATAAAGCTCAATCAAATGAAACAATCCGAAAAAACCTAACACGATTATTCCTCTTATTTTCTTCAGATAGATCAGAATTACCAATAAAACCACGATCATCACTTCAAAAACTCCGATGTCGCTTAGAAGGGAAAATATTCCGTCGAACCCACGACTAAGGTGGTCTTGAAGCCTGACTGTGGAATTAAAATCAAATTGAGTGAGCAGATTTTTATGAACAATAAAAGAGAAAAGCACAAAAGCCAAAAAAAACAAAGATCCGATGACGAAGTATTTTAATTTCTGTTGCATTAAGCGGGTTTTAGAGCTTTAAATTCTTTAGAAACTGGCGGAATTCACCATTGACATCTTTGTGCTCCAGGGCTAATTCTACGACGGTTTTCATGTATTCAACTTTGTTTCCGGTATCATAATATTTTCCATTTTCAATCTCGACAGCATAGACCGGAATTCCCTGCTCTCTCAAAAGATTGATTGCGTCAACCAACCAGATTTCTCCGCCCTTGCCCGGTTTAATTGTTCTAAGGGCTTTAAAAATCTCAGGCGGCAAAATATATGCCCCGTGAGTCGCCAAATTTGAAGGGGCTTTGTCCGGATCCGGTTTTTCAACAATCGATTTAATTTTGTAAACTTTTCCCGAGACTTTCTCAACATCTGCAATTCCGTATCTCCTCAAATCATCCTTCTTTTCAATTCTTACTCCGGAAATAACTACGCCTCCGTATTTTTCGTAAACTTCCATCATCTGGGCCAACCTTGGAGGCTTGGAATAGATAAATTCATCTCCCCACAAAACCGCAAACGGTTCATCTTCAATGACGGGTTCCGCGGCCAAAATAGGAGTTCCGTTTCCGTATGGCCCTTTCTGTCTGACATAAATAAAGTTTGCCATTTCGGATATTTTCTTAACCTCGTTGAGCAAATCCAGCTTACCGCTATTTTCAAGATTTTTTATGAGCTCCGCATTGGGTACATCAAAGTGATCCTCAATGGCGCGTTTCGAAGATCCAGTCACGATAATAATATCTTTTATTCCCGAGGCGACTGCTTCTTCGGCAACATATTGAATGACCGGCTTGTCGACAATTGGAAGCATTTCTTTAGGCATGGCTTTTGTTTGAGGAAGGAAACGTGTGCCAAATCCGGCTGCGGGAATAACAACTTTCCTGATCTTGTTCATTTTTTAATTCTACCTCATATCCTCTTTACATGTCAATATATATTTGATAAAATAACTCATTGATCGATCAACCGATATTTTCTTTTATGACTACGCCCGGTAACTTTTTACGTGAGACTCAGGATGAACTTAAAAAAGTCACATGGCCGACACGTCAGGAAGTTATACGCTTAACAATGGTCGTCATAACAGTAAGTTTGGTAGTTGGGTTATTCTTAGGAGTACTTGATTTTAGTTTTACCAGACTTTTAGGAATTTTTATTAAATAAAATATGGATGACAAAACAGTAGTTCCGCCAACATTAACAGAGGCGCTTGAAAAACCGGCTGACAACAAAGAGCTGGGTAAATGGTATATTGTTCATACCTATTCCGGACACGAGAACAAAGTTAAAAAATCTCTTCAGCAAAGAATCCAAAGCCTTGATTTGAAGACAGAATCTTTGAAATAATCGTTCCGGTCAGAAATACCATTAAAGTTTCTCAAGGCAAAAAAGAAACAGTCAAAGAAAAGATTTTCCCCGGCTATGTCTTGATCCGCATGATTTTGGATGACGAATCATGGCTCTTGGTTAGAACCACACAAGGAGTAACGGCTTTCATCGGTGCCGGAAACAAACCGACTCCAATTTCAGAAAAAGAAGTCGAAGCAATTGAGAAGTTTATGAAATTGGAAGAACCTCTTTACAAGACGGCTTTTGTCAGAGGCGAAGCGGTCAAGATTGTCGATGGTCCTTTCTCCGAATTCTTGGGCGCAGTTGATGAAATTGATGAAACAAAGGGCAAACTGAAAGTCCTGGTCTCTATCTTTGGTCGCGAAACACCGGTTGAATTAGACTTCCTTCAGGTAGCAAAACTGTAAATCTATGGCAGCTAAAAAGATAAAAACAATTATTAAATTAAATATCAAGGCAGCAGAAGCCACTCCGGCTCCTCCGGTTGGTCCGGCTTTGGGACAGCACGGTCTTCCAATCATGGAATTTGTTAAGGCTTTCAATGACAGAACGGCCGATCAAAAAGGCACAATTATTCCGGCTGTCATCACTGTTTATACCGACAGAACTTTCTCTTTTGTCATCAAGAAACCTCCGGTGGCAGAGATGATCAAAAAAATGATGAAGAAGGAAAAAGGTTCGGGCAAGCCCGGAAAAGAAATCGTCGGCACATTGACCATGACGCAAGCTGAAGAAATTGCCAAAGCGAAACTCGAAGATTTGAATACGACCGATGTCAAAATGGCAGCCAGAATCGTCGCCGGCACCGCACGATCGATGGGCATAGAAGTAAAGTAATCTAATTAATCTAATTGACCTAATTTCTAAATTGGAAATTGGAATTTGATTAGAGCAATTAGAAATTAGAATAATTAGAAATTTTTAAATATTATGGGAAAAATTAAGGTAAGAGTTTTGGGTGACGAAACACTCGAAAATAAACAAAAAGAACAGTCCAAAATTAAAGCTCATGAAAAGAAGCTGGTTAAAGGTAGCAAGGGTGGAGAAAGAATTGTCGCCGTCGGACCTTCCGAAGAAGAAATAGCAAAAATGGAGCTTCCAAAAGAGGAAGCTGAGGCAAAGAATTCGCCAGCTGGCGAAAAGAAAGCTAAGAAGATTATCAAAAAACCTAAGAAAGCCGCTCCTCATTCAAAATCTTATCAAACAGCCTTTGCAAATTTGGACAGAAGTAAACAGTATAAACTTCCCGAGGCTCTGATCATGCTATCAAAATTAAAAAGATCAAATTTTGATGAAACAGTCGAACTTCATATCAATACCATTGAAATGGGCATTTCGGGGAACATTACTCTCCCCCATGGGACAGGCAAACAAGTCAAAGTCGTTATCGCCGATGATGATATTTTGGCCAAGGTTGCAGCCGGCAAAATAGAATTCGACATTCTTTTGGCTGATCCTTCCATGATGCCGAAATTAGCCAGAGTGGCTAAGATTTTGGGTCCAAAAGGACTTATGCCAAATCCAAAAAATGGCACGCTGGTCAGAGATCCGGCCAAAGCCGCAGAGGAATTCAAAAAAGGTCAAATTAATTTCAGAACTGAATTGAAAGCTCCGATTATGCACTTGATTGTCGGAAAAATGTCCTTCGGAGACAAGAAGTTAACTGACAATATAATGGCTATGATCGAAGCTATTAAGAGAGAAAAAATCCGCAATGTAACATTAAAGTCCACCATGTCCCCAGGAATTAAGCTGGAGGTATAGATTCTATTTTTTTAACTGAGGAACAAAAGTCACTAAAAATTTCTGATCTCCTTTATTAAGGAAATTTCTCTTCTCGTCAATATCACCAAAAGCAAGATCAAGCGGACCGGAAATTGAGAGTGATCCTTCCGATACGTGGAAACCTTCCGGAGTAACAATATTTCTGTCAATATTTAAAAGTAAAAACATCCGCTGCCATTTTGTCAAAAGACCCTTATCGAGCATTTGATCAAGAATTCCGGTTTTTCCTTCAACAATAGAGGAAAATTTGGCTCCCGTCATCAAGTCAGACCTACTCAAGCATGCCCGCATAAAATATTCAAAACGCAGTTTTTCATTCAGCTTATTAAATCTATTGCTGATATTAAATCCGTCCATTTCGGCCAACTGCTCAAGATATGCATTTTGGACTTCGTCGGTTAAAGACTCTGCGACTTTTGCATCAAAACTATCTCCATCTTTTAATTCCATTTTTTCCATGTCAATCCCGCCTAAATTTTTTGCCGGACCCATCAAAACTTTTTCTGATTCTATCCTAACTTTCCTAACAACAATCTCAGATTTATCCATCACCGAACCCGGCTCCTTCCTATAAAGGATACCCCAGCCGGATTCAGCCTTTTTTATATTCAGTCTATTATTTGAGAAGCCCTCAGGGAATGCGGTTTCACATATCGCCGATATTAATTTCCCGTAGGATTTGTTTAGAGTTAATTCCCGATCGCTTTCTTGCTTTGAACGCCCATTCTTAGCCTCAAACATATTCGAGAATCATATCAGAAGAGAATCTACTTGTCAACTATAGGATATATTAAACTTTTATAATATTTAATATGTTTTCCGGAGATGTTGTTCCAATCAAAATTGGCTTTCACTTCTTCTATTCCGCGCCTTAGTATTTCTTGCCTTTTGGCTCGGCCTAAATTTAAAATTGATTTAATTTTCACGGCTAGATCGTCCGGATTTCCGGGCATTGCCATAAAGGGGGCTAGGTCCTTCCCAATCGCTTCATTTTGACCGTTAATGTCGGTACAAACCACCAACGTACCACATGACCGGGCCTCGATAATAGTCCTGTTAAATCCCTCTCCTCCGGTCGACGGTGCCACGACCAAATCGGCCGTTCTGTAAGCCTGAATCAACTTGGCGTAAGGCATAATTCCAACAAATTCAATTTGCTTTTGTAATCCAAGGTCCCCAACCATTTCCTGCAAAGATTTAGTCACTTTGCCCTTGCCGGCAATTTTAAGCTTAATGTTGTTATCGCCCTCACTTATCAAGATATTCATTGCATTTATCAGATCGTCAATCCCCTTCCGAGGATCGTGTCTGCCGGCGAAGAAAACTATTTTTTTACCGTCCTTCATCCAGCTCTCAATCTTGGAACCTTGAAATGAAAGCTTATTGGTATCTATTCCGTTATAGATTACTCTGTAATCCGCCGGCAATAATTTTTTCCAGAACCTGCTGGTCGCCTGTGAAACGGCAATTCTTCCGTCCAAATTGTTGTTAATTGTGGAGGCATAACCCGAGCTTAAGCCCAGGAATGTTCGCCTGTTGAGTTTTGGGCGACGGATGAAGTATTTCATAATAAATTCCATTGTCTTTAGCGACCAGTTTAGGTCTTCCCGTCTGGCATGAAATTGCCCAATGATGATCGGTTTTTTACCGGTTTTCATGTTCATGACTGAAGAAATTATGGTATGTCCGATTGAAGGCACGAAGGGTTCATGAATAACGATAATATCCGGCCCGATTGCTTCCAATATTCTATTGGCTGTTTTTTTACGGGAAAGACTGGCTCTAAATTCAGTCTGATCGGTTGCAACCCTAAAACCCTTGCCCAAAACATAGTCAACCAGACCATTTTTTTGAGCTTCTTTGGAGCCGGGAGCAATTATGTAAACTTTGCAGTTTTTCTTTTCCAAAGCCTGTTTTAGGCCCAAAATGAAATCTCTTACCCCTCCGGGCTCCTTGGTAAAGGCGTATGATGAAACCAATGCGATTGACAAGTCCTGGTTACCCATCTTTATAAGACAAAATTATACCCCTTCTGATCTTAAACTACAATTTAAATTTTAAAACTGCTAAAATAAAACTATGAAGGTCAGATTATTTTTGGCTAATGTGTTTTTTTTGGTGCATTTTATTATCGTAGCCTTTTGGTTTGGCTTATTCTTTGTGCCGTCCTCCATCTGGCCCGCCAAAATCACCTTTCATTTCTATCTGACCGTTCTTATTGTTGCTCACCAATTTATCTGGGGATTAATCATTATGCCCTGGACTAAAAAATTCAGATTGGTCTGCATCCTGACAACTCCAATGCAGCTTTTGAGAGGACAGAAAATTTCCGATCCCAAAAACTATGATCATTCCTGGTTCAAGGAATTATTTGGTAAAGGCGGTATAAAAATCCCTCATGCAGTCTCAACCTTGGCCACCTTCACCACCCTAGCGCTTGTGACCTACCAATTCATCTTTCTCCGTTAATCCTATAATAATCCATCTCCCCAACTTGTCCACAATTTTCAATTTTCAAAACAGTGTATATAGTAATTTAGTGTTTTTAATCCATTGACAAACAACCAAGGGCTAGGTTATAATTACATCTCCTAAGACGTGAGTTGAGTCGCAACGAAATCCCGAGGCCTTAAGCCGAGGGACGGAAAACCCAATAAATCTCACCGAGGAGCCAATAGAATTCAGAATTAAAAGTTCAGAATTGTAAACGCTCGATAGGAGCGTTTTTTTATTATTATGGATAAAGTTTCGAGCCCAAACAGACAAAAGAAAGAAAAAATCGTCGCCGAGTTGCTTGAAAAAGTGAATCGCGCTAAAGGAGTGGTCTTCACCAGCTATCAAGGACTAACACATAAGCAACTTGAGACTATCAAAAAAGCAGTTCAGGCCGTAGATGCAGATTTTGTGGCCACCAAAAACAGATTAATCCTCAAGGCTTTGGAGGGGAAAATGAAGGTTGAGAGCGAACTCAGAGACGCAACCGCCACTTTGTTCTTGTATGGCGATCCAGTCATGCCTTTGAAGGCACTGGCCAAAATCATTAAGGAGCTAAATCTTCCGGTAATTAAATTCGGAATTCTGGATGGTTCTTCAATGACAAGCGAACAGTTACTGAAACTCTCTACCCTACCATCCAAAGAAACCTTGCTCACCCAATTGGTTGTCGGACTTAAATCTCCAATTTCAGGTCTCCATAGGGCCCTAAATTGGAATTTACAGAAATTTGTAATGACTTTGAAAGCGATTGAAAAAACGAAGGGGGTGAATTAATAAATGGCAAAATTAACAAAAGACGAATTACTTAAACAGGTTGAAGAAATGTCCGTTTTGGAATTATCTGATTTGGTCAAAGCCCTTGAGGAAAAATTCGGAGTCAGCGCAGCAGCACAGGTAGCAGCAGCGCCAGCCGCCGGAGCAGCCGCAGGAGCAGCACCAGCAGAAGAGCAAACAGTCTTCAACGTTGTCGTTACTAATTCAGGTGCACAGAAAATTCAGGTCATCAAAGCTTTGAGAGAATTAGTTCCAACTTTGGGACTTAAAGAAGCCAAAGATTTGGTCGACGCAGCACCAAAAGAAGTTATGACACAAGTAAACAAGAAAACTGCAGAAGAAGCCAAGGCTAAATTAGTAGCAGCCGGTGCTACTGTAGAGCTTAAATAAGATTTCTTCTCCGCCAGTTGGCGGAAAGTTTTTATCAAAGGTCCCGCCAATCCGGCGGGATTTTTGGTTTTAAGAGACAAATTTCTAATTCTTAATTTCTAATTTCTAATTAAATCCCAATTCCCAACTTAGAAATTAGGTTAATTAGAGCAATTAGGGCAATTTGATAAACTTACCCCTTGACAATGTTGCTATAGTTTGTTATTTTATATACGAATAAAGGATACATTAATACATTCTTGAGCCTATGATTAATCAAACTATATCAATCGACAATCTTCCCGATCTTCTGACAGTCCGTGAAGTCGCGCAAATTTTAAGAGTTTCTCCCTTAACAATCAAAAGGTGGGGCAAAAGAGGAAAATTACCCGCCATCAGAATTAATTCCCGCGGAGACAGAAGATACAAGAAAGAAGCCGTCCTCTGGTTACTGGGAATACAGCCGAAAGTCTAACTAGGATTCACACGGATACCACGCAGATTATCACCGATTATTAGTCCAGTGAATCTTTTTATTATCCGCGTAAATTATATTTCAGTAGCTGTCATAGAGGGCTTGAATTTCGATTGGAGATAAGGCGCGGTTATAAATACGGACTTCGTCAATAGCTCCAGGAAAATAATAACCTACGCTGGTATTAAAAGTGCTAGCCCCGATGAGCATATTTACAGTTCCCCTTTCAACGATATCGTAATCCCAAGAATTTGAAGTTTTCAATACGCCATTCCAGTACATTTTGTAATTGGGTCTATCAAACGTAAGAACGACATTGTCCCAGTGATTTAGAAAATCCGCTATTGGGATCGTGAAGGTTGGTTGAGCGTTGGTTCCTAACCAAGTCGGATCACCGCTCATTAGTGTAAAATATACTTTATAGCCGGTTGGACTGGACCAATTAGGCGTAGGGGCAATTGACATTTCATACCCGCTGGTCCCGCTACCGTCTTTCCGAGCATTACCCACTATTCTTGGGTACTGATTGGTCGCTTCTCCCCCCATTGGATAAAACCAAGCCGTAATTGTAAGCTTGTTGGTCAAGTTGAAATTAGATCCTTTTCCGGCATTAATATAAGCACTCGTTCCGTCAAAGCTATATGCCTTGTCGACTTGACCTTTGCGGTCGGTGGTCAGAGTCGCGCCGGTGATTACTCCATTACTACCATAAGGAGTTGAGTCTTTGGCATTGCCGTCAAGTTTCCACTGGCCGATAAGACCCTTTTGCAGATTCGAAAATACAATTCCGGGATCATACGAGTTATATAAATCGGATATTTCCGTTGATGATAATGCTCGGTTATAAATGCGCATATCATCAATTGCTCCGTTAAAATACAAGCTTCTGCCAGTGTCATCACCTATGGAAACATTATTTGTATTCTGCGAAAGAGCCATTGCGTTTGTAGTTGAGGTGTCGAAAGCTCCATTTTTGTAAATACTCCATAAATTGCTTGAATTTCTGGTAAATGTCCAAAGTTCCCAAATGCCGGCATTACTTGAGGAATTAGACGTCAAAGCGTCTGCAACCAGATCTTTTGATATCGTAAATTTCCTAGTAGTAGGAGATATCCATACCGCAAACTGATTCGCTCCTTTTGCAATTACCGTCGGCCATGAACTACCAAAGCTACCGCCGGAATTTGCCCAAAAAGAAATAGTAAAATCAGTCCCTAAATTTAAATTTCCGGCAGGAGATACGGTTATGCTGTTATTTGTTCCGTTAAAACTATATGCATTATTTGCCTCGCCTTTTCGATCGGTCGTTAAAGTTGCGCCGTTAACTGTGCCGTCGTTACCATTTGGGGTTGAGTCCTTGGCGTTGCCGTTCATTTTCCATTCACCAACAGCACCCTTTTCCATGGTTGAGGCGATAATTCCTCCACCGGGATCATACGTTTCATATGACGCGGTGACTTCGGCCTGGGAGAGTGCGCGGTTGTAAATGCGGACATCACTAATTTGTCCGGCGAAATTCTGTCCGATCTCAACATTCGAACTATTGACACTGATCGGACCACTCCCACCGGTCGTACTTTGCAAAACCCCATCAACATATATTTTTTGCGTTGTTCCGTCATAGGTCATCGAGACATGATGCCACGATGTATTATTGATTGGAGTAGTGACAATGTTGGAGGTATTAACGTATCCGCAAATATTTAGACTGCTATCTATCCCGACTTGATAAGCATCTACGCCTTTCCCGACAAGAGTTTTGGCTGAAGAGCATGGCGCATCCGCAAATGTCCACCCTGTTCCCCCGGTGTTACTGGAATGAGTGCCTGCATAAAATGTTGCTCCGCCCGTAGCTGCAACATAATTTATTGCCAGATAATCAGTAGACACAAATCCGCTTGCCTTGCTGATAGTGGCCGGTGTCGTCCCCGAAGTGTTGGAAAGCGTAACTACAGTTGTACCGGAAACGGGAATAGATAAGTTGTTGACAGTTGTCGTGGTACCATTAACAAACTTAACCGTCTTAGGAGCCTGGGAACGATCTACGGTAATGTTATTGAGGGTATTAGAACCATTGATTGTCGTGGCATAATTGCCTGTACCGGCAATAGCAAGACTCATACCGTTAAAGTTAGTGTTTACGCCTTGGAATGAAACTCCCGTAGAATCGTTGCGATTAATAGTAAGAACAGCCGTATTCGCTGTAAAGGTACAAGCCGTACTTATTGACATAGCGGTAGATGCTTGAGAAAGATTAATTTGACTACTACCCAAAGTCATAGTTGGATTACCGCTTGTAGATATATAAAATATGGTATTGGTCATAGTGTGACTATTGGAAATAAAGGTACCATAGTCAATCCTGAAGTAGTAGTTAAGTGTAGATGTTAAGTCATCAAGCAGGGTAAGTGTTCCTGATGGCATCTGTATCCACATTCCATAAACTATCTTCCCATTAGACTTAAAAGTTATTGGTGTTCTAGCCTGCCAGTATAGAATCCCATTATCCGTAAATGTGCCAACTCCACTTAAGTCTACACTACCAAAGAAATACAGATTAGCGCTAATCGACACTGTCGGCGTATTAGCCACACTATTAAAATTAATGCTTCCGTATCTTGGCTCGTCCATGGTGATTGTCTGACCGCCGGAAGTAATAGAATTGGACGTAAACAATGCAGTATCTTGTGGGAGAGGATAATTATTGACGTTCGGACTTCCATTGTCGCTGGTTGACCAGTGATTAGTTGCGTCTGACCAATTTCCACCATTGCCTACCCAATATTTATTTGCAGCAGCTGTGAAAGTAATTCCCGTATTTCCGCCTGCATTCCCTACCCTAGTATTTGTACCTACCGTTGGTGAACCTGAAATGGTTATGTCCTGAAAGTCAACGTCTTGAAAATTAGTCGTCGCCCCAGCGCAATTGATAGTCTCAGAAGTACCAAAATAATTACTCTTTAAAAATAGACGTGAGTTTGGACTAGCGCCTGTAATATTTAAAGAATGGGTTACCGTAAAACCATCCCCAACGTTCCCGTTTGTGTTAAAAATACCTACCCCGGAATGGACCAAATATAAGTCATAAAAAGTCCAATTTCCATAGATAGCTGCACTACCTGTTGCTTTCCAATACACTGCTTTACCGTTAGGGTCAAATGTTCCCGCAGTATAATATATATTACTTGTATTGTTTCCTGTATAGTGTAAATCATCTGATAACTTAACTGTAGTTCCAGCCGTCTCTATCTGTATTCCACCATTTAAGGTTAATCCATTTGTAGTAATAGTTTGAATTCCTGAGGTAGCCTTAAAATTAAGGTAGCCATTGAAAGTTCCAACCATAGCATTTATATAGACTAAATTACCATATAAGTTAATCGTCTGAGCACCTTTAATCTCCGGGGTATTTATTGCGCCTGTCCAGTCCATGTTTGCGCAATTGGCAGTAACATCTATCGTCACCGTTTGGCCTGCGCCGGTAAAAGAATTGGCGTCAAAGTGGACATTGTCTGAAGAAGTCGGAGCATTGGCTTTCGGAGAATTGGGAGAATTACCCGAATTTCCGGACCAGTGAGCGGCATAATCGGACCAGTTCCCCGTCCCCCCGTACCAGTAAAACTCAGCAGCAAAAGCATGGGGAACAAAAATAGCAGATATTACAAGAAAAAATAAAGAAATTAGTAGATATTTGTAGATATTTATTGGGATTAATAGAAATTTAGTTGATATTCGTTGAAATTTATGAATATTCATAGATAATTATTATTATTTGTCATTTTTTACTTTATATATTGCTGAAATAAAGTTTTGAAGTTTGATGGATGACTTTTTTGCTACGGATTGGAACCGACCGTATTGATCTTCCGTTGTCTGGCTTCTCTCTTTCATAAGATTTATCCAATGAATTGATTCGACGAGAGATCCTCTCCCATTGTAGAAAAATTTAATCCTGTCGAGGTAATGATATCTCCCATATCCCTCTGCTACATTTGCTCCAAAAGAATCAGTTGAGGTAAGAAATTGGTCGCCAACGACTTTTTTCTCTTGCCAACTTAATTTCTCATAGATTTCCCACGCAATTCGGGACAACTCACGGGCAAGCTGATATACTTCCAAATCTTCCAACTTAACATAATTTGTTTTCTTAGTATCCATAAATTTCCATTAGTATCCGTCTATTTCTAAATATCAATTAATATTTACTTGTATCCACAAATATCTATCAATATCTGTCTTCGTCTTCGACTCAGTTCGATTTTACCCAAAATTCAACCGTAACCGCGCCGGTTGGTTTTAGTACCGCAGAATCGGAAACAGTTATATGATCTGTCGTTCCGTTGAAATTGTAGGCCTTATTTGTTCCCCCTTTGCGATCAGCCGTCAAAGCCGCTCCCGTAACCGTGCCGTTGTTGCCGTTGGGAGTTGAGTCTTTGGCATTGCCGCTGAAAGTCCAATGACCGACCAAACCTTTTTGAAGATTGACTTCTCCCGCCGCCCCCGACCCCCCGATAAGCAAGGCAGCCGCTACGCCTCCTACTCCTAAAATGATAAGAATAATTACGATAAAAAGCGGTGTAACTACAAATTTCTTTTTCATATGCTTATCGGGGCAGCCCCGTTAGAAATTTCTGTATTTGCGAAAAAGAATTTCAGACGATTCTTAACATAACGCTTGCCCGGACCGGACTTAAGATATTGTTCGCGCATTTTCGCATCACGTTCATACATGCATGCTTCGTAATATATAAGACCAAGCGGTCTCCGTTTGCTTGTGGCATACACAAGACCCTTATTATGCTCCATCACTCTTTTTCGCAAATCCTTAGTATAGCCGGTGTACCACATGCTATCCTTCCTACTTTGCAATACATAAGTATACAAAAAATTCATATTTCTAACGGGGACCGCCTCCAAAATAAATTGCCGCGCCGGCAATTCCAACACCAAATATGATAATAAAAATTATTATGACCAGCGGAGACAGTAATATTTTTCGTTTCATATTAGTATGTCTGGTAGAGCGCAGTAATTTCGGCTGGAGACAAGGCGCGGCTATAAATACGGACATCATCCAATCCCCCATTGAAATAACCGGCAGAAACTGCACCAATATCAAAAGTTGACGCAGATACTCCCGTCGTGTCTACTATTGTTACAAAATGCCAATTAGTGTCGGGAATGTTGGCCGAAGCAGATGAACCGTCGACATAGACTGTGGCTGAAGGAAAACTTGTAGCTACAACATTGGAGCTTCCGTTTAACTCAATCTGTCTTGTTCCGTCAATGTTAATAATTTTCTTAGAGGCTGTGGTATTGGCCTGCATCCAAAAAGAGATAGTTTTGATACCGCTTCCCACATTTCCCACAGAGATATCGTTAGATGTCCCATTAAAACTGTAGGCCCTGTTGAGTTGTCCCTTGCGGTCGGTGGTCAGAACTACGCCATTAACCGCACCGTTATGACTGTACGAAGTTGAGTCATTGGCATTACCGTCGAATTTCCACCAACCGATAAGACCTTTCTGCGAAGTTGAAACCTGAATGCTGGGGCCGTATTCGTCATACCATGAGGTGATTTCCGATTGCGACAGGGCGCGGTTATAAACGCGCATATCATCAAGTTTGCCATTCATTTTCGATCCCATCAGGAGATTGGTAGCATTAGTCCCGATAGCTCCGGTTTTGGCAGTAGTTGTTTTTAAAATTCCATCAACATATAGCCTTATGTTTGATCCGTCATAGGTCATCACTACATGATGCCAGGCCTTGGTAATTGAAGTCGAGGTTGAAACGCTGCCGCTAATGTAACCCATGACATTGAGACCGCCATCGGTCTCCAGAGAATAGGCATCGTGTCCTTTACCGATAATTACTGTGGGCAAAGGTGTCGGTGTTGGTGTCGGTGTTGGTGTCGGTGTTGGAGTTGGAGTCGGAGTTGGAGTCGGAGTAATGGTTGGAGTTGGGGTAGGAGTAGGGGTCATGGTTGGACCCGTCGGAGTTGGAGTTGAAGTCGGTGGGACCGGAGTATTGGTCGGCGGTTCCGGGGTATCGGTCGGCGGAGGAGTCGGGGTTGAGGTCGGCGGGCACGTGTAGCCACAAACTCCGCAGTCTTCACTACAACTCCATCCGGCAATCTCTTCTATGCTATCGCAGGATCCACCCATTTTACTGTCTTCACAGTAATATCCTGAACCTCCACCATAGCAGCTGGCATCATAGTAACAGTTCCATTGTGCGTTTGCCAAAGAAACGATTTTGAAAGAAAAAATAAGCAAGACGGCAATTAAAATTAATAATTTTGTTTTCATAAATTAGCCACCTGTTCCATAGTATAGAAATCCTTCAAGTTCTTTCAAGGTACCAAGATATAAATAAGATTTGATTCCTGAAAAAGGATCAAAAATTGGAGGCGAAAATCCTGAAAGAGGGCCGGACGGAGGGTCATAGACCCAACCTCCAACAGTAACTGCGGTCGTCGGACTCAAGGAAGAACTGCTTGGAACCGTAACGACATCGGTTGTTCCGTTGAAACTGAGCGCCTTATTGCTTTGCCCCTTCCAGTCCGCAACTGAAGTTGTTCCCGTAGCGACTCCCGGGTTACCGTACGAACCGGAATCCTTGGTATTACCATCATATTTCCACCAACCGACAAGACCTTTTTGCAGATCGGAAACCTGAATATTGGAATTATATTCATCGTACCAATTAGTAATTTCCGTTTGAGACAAAGCGCGGCCATAAAGACGCATATCATCAAGCTTACCGTTCATGCTCGCTCCCATTTTGAAATCAAAAGCGTCAGTTGGAATTGCGCCCGTCTGTGCAGTGGTTACCTTCAAAACTCCGTCGACATATATTTTTATGTTGGACCCATCATAAGTCATAACGACATGATGCCAGGCCTTGGTAATCTGAGTCGATGACGAAGCATTGCCGCCGATATAACCTGTGACATTTAGGCCTGAATCGATTGCGAGAGCATACGTATTTGTACTTTTACCGGCAATGGTGACAGAAGTTGTTGTGAAAGTCTGAGTCGTGGCCCAGACAGTTCCGGCAAGATTAGTGGCGCTGGCAGAGAAATAATACTTTACTCCGGGAGACAGGCTGGAAATACTCTTTGAAAATGCCGCTATTCCCTGAGGCTGGCTCGGTGAGGTTGGGGCCGAACTGTAATCCCAATTGCCGGGAGTTGTTCCTCCATCATTGTCTCCCCAATACATCGTGACAGTCGGATTATCTCCTCCCGTATCGGTGATATTTCCGTTGAGAGTGGCGGTCGTAGCCGTCACGGAAGAAGCCGCGCTAGTCGTAATAGTTGAAGCACTTGCAAGCAGCGTAATGACTACTTTTCCTGCTCCGCTACGTGCCCCCGCCGTATTTGTTTGATTACTGCCTCCATTATACGATCCGCCTCCACCACCGTATGTTGATTCGGCGTTCCAATAACCATAAGCTCCCCCACCTGAATAGCCTCCTCCTCCTCCCGGTCCTCCCAACTGTCCTCCGCCACCCCCACCGAATCCTCCATAATTATTGGTTGAATAACAGGTATTTCCCTGACCTCCTGTACCGCCATTCAGAAAACTTAATCCTCCATAAGCCAGCGCGCAGTGAGTTCCCCCGTTCGCGCCATTGCCTGAGAATCCGCCTCCTGCTCCGCCCGCATATGTCCCAACCATGTAGCCTCCACTTCCGCCACTACCGCCCGAAGCCGTGCCATAAGTCGGACAATATGGACTATTTCCTGAAGTTGTATTATTTCCGCTGCCAATAGAGGAATATCTCGTACAGCCTGATCCGCTAAGGGTGGAATATCCGCCACCGCCGCCACCGGCAATAACCAGAGGCGTATTTGAAGCCGTCTGATCTACCACAAAAGTTCCGCCGCCGCCACCATTTTCATTTCCATTCGGGTCATTGACTGCTGAACCTGTTTCGCCCACTTGTCCAACAAGAACCTTGATGACATGTCCTGAAGTTAACGTGAATTGTCCACTAATATATGCCCCAAGACCACCGGCGACATTATCCGAAATGCCTCCGCCACCCTGCGCTCCCCACGCCTCAATTTTATAAAGACCATTTGACGGAACATTGTAGGTTTGGATTGTGCCCGTAGGTCCGGTGTTGGTAGGATTGAACGTGTACTTTCCGTCAGGCGCAAAACTGGCAGAGGAGATTGTCCACCAGTTTCCTCCCCCACTAACAGTCCACGTCATTGTCTTAGAGCCAGCAGGAGTTACCGGACCGTTGGTATCACTGCCACCAGTTACATAGCTATCTGAATCTGTAAACTTCCAGCGCTGTGTATCTGCTGGCGTCATGGTACCAAATGCACCTCCTATCGCCACGCTAAATACCCAAGAATTATCCGCTACGGTAGTTACGTTAATGGTAGGATTTCCACCAGAGTTGCTCCATGTTCCATTGTTGGCATCGGGCTGCGAGTACGCTTTTGCTCCTGAATACGAAACTACTCCTCCGGCACCACTACTAATTGTTCCGTTATAATTTACTGAAACAGTCTTGGAGGATCCAACTGTGGGGGATAAGAGATACCAGACAGAAGTCCATAAACCCGTTCCAACCGAGCCATCACCCCTAATTTTCAGTAAACTGGAACCATCGTACGTCACAGACGTTACATCACGGGAAGAAGAGGCATTATGTCCGTCTCCAAACACCAATAAATTAGCCTGCGCGCCACAAGTATGACTAAATGAATAACTAGATACCGCCCCTATAGCTCCCGAATTGCTTGTGTTGTCATATCCAATTGAGTGGTGCTTCGGAGGCAAAATGGGAGGAGGATTGGGCGGCAACATAGCAATTAATTGGATATGCTTGGGTTGAGGAGCATCTTTAAGAGCAAGAGATTTGTATTTTTCAGCAGTGGTTGTCTGCCTAAAGGTATCGCCTCTTGGTAATAAATCCCATTTGTATCCCTCATATTTTGATCCTTTGGTATAGAGATCCGTAGCGCCTTTGGCTGTCAAAAAGATATCGTAATATGCTTTCTTGTTATCAATAATTTTTACCAGTTTAAGTTTGGAAACATCATATTTCAGGTCTTTCCATTCAATCGGATATTCTGATTTGGGTCTGGTCCTGACATAATATCCTGTTCCCTGTCCGTCAAGGGCATATTGATTGGTATTCAAATCGCCGTCAGGAGTATCAAAGACTATTGTTTCATAAGAGGTAAGCCAGATCTGCTTATACTCACTCTCAAAACCTAAGAATGATTTAACTTCATTGAAAAAGCCGGTGATTTGATTGGAAAGTTCTTTGTCCCAACCCAAATCTTCGGATTTCAGATTTGTTTCGGGTTCTGAGTTTTGCTTGCCCAATGAGTCCCTCGACTCCGCTCGGGACACTTTCTCGCCGCCACTCGAAAGTGGAGGATCATAGACCCAGCCCCCAATCGTAACTGCAGTCGTGGGATTTAGTGACGCGCTATTCGGAACTGTAATTATATCTGTCGTTCCGTTAAAACTGATTGCCTTATTGCTTTGCCCCAGTCGGTCTGCGACTGAACTCGTTCCCGTAGCTATTCCGTCATTACCATACGCGCTTGAGTCTTTGGTATTGCCGTCAAATTTCCACCAACCAAGAAGACCGCCTCGTAAATCAGACAGCACCGGCGGCGCATAGGTAACATAAATAGAAGCAAGAAATTTATTCCCAGTCCAAATAGTCCATGTTACAGAGCTTGGGAATGTACCGTACGAATTAGAGGAATATTTCACGTCATTAGTTGCGCCAGAATCATAGCGGATCATTGGATTACCATTTGACGCTTCACTCTGCATGTAATATTGCACTGCAGATAATGTTGGAGAAGAAGTAAACGTAGCTGTCCACCATTGGTTAGAGGAAGAATTAATTGTTACCGCATTCGTTGTACTATTTGTGATTAAGTTAGCTGGAGTTGAATTATTATATAATGCCATCTTGAAGTCTCCCGAACCGCTTGGGGTCCGACCGTATACAGACATTGATACTCCCGTTCCGGCTGCTCCAAGATAACTATCACCACTTCCTGCCATAAGAGTATTTGAAGTACCCCAATCGCTTCCTCCGGCAGTAGTATACCCAAAATTTGGATCAATCGTTACCGGATATGTTGCCATATTTAGCCAAATTCGATCAACACTAATTGTAAGTGTTTTTGCTTTTGTGTTAACCAAAAGAGTTCCCCAAGTCGAGTTGCCGTTAGCATCGGCAACTTTAGGTCTGAATATCTGAAAAGCCTTGCCTGTTTTATATTCTTTTCCGCCAACATAATTCGGCGGTGGATTTTTATAATAAACCGCATAAGAACCTACAATATTTTCCGGACGGTGATTTGTTAATTTTCCATTCTTATCAAAACAATCCGTTTCCGTACAGCTGCCTATTCCGTTCTCCCCTATTTTCATTTCCTGATTTAATGGGGGTTGGTAGAAGAAATCAAGATTTTGAGTTTCAATCGGAAAGACTATCTGACTGGTAGCAGGCTTCGCATAGAGAATAGTATTAAACTCCACTCCCCCATCTTCATTCTGCGAATCGGGTTGTTTGGAATAAATATCAATATCCACTTTGGATGAAGAAGTAGCGGTTTGGGCAAAAGATATGGGAATTAATTTCTGCCAAGAGTTAAGCGCTACTGGCTTGTCTGCTGTTGAATATCTCAATTTATCGCCTATTACCGTCGGATTATCTCCGGTTTCAAACGGCATACGGATTTTGAAAGAAATTTCTCCGCCCATTTGTCCATCATGATATAAGGCTTGGGTGGAGAATGTCGTTCCGTTCCGATTTTGACGGTGCCGTTATCTTTCGTTTTGAAACCATAAACATCGGATGTCACTCCTTCGGATATTGATTTACCGACAGGGGTGATTTTAAGCAAACTAAGATTTTCGGGCTTAAGACCGGTTCCCGGCTTTGGCGAATTGAAATTAAAAACAAAGACAGTAAAAATTACAAGAGCTACAATTGAAAGAAAAATAATAATTGGTTTAGGAAATTTAGACATATTACAAAAATTCTTAATTTTTAATTTCTAATCAATTTGTAATGATTAAATATTTTAACATTATAGCAAAAAGCTGCTGGCTGCTTTTGGCAACTCTACTTTCCCCATTTCGCCCTTTTTTCCCATTACTCTCCTCCTATCAATTAACTCCGGATATTTACCCACAATGATGTCGCTACAATCTTCTTCCAATTCTGCATTTGAAGCAATTGAATAACCTAAGAAAGTATAGTATTCGGAAGTTGAATTGCGTTTCCAACCCTCCACTATATTCTGCTTTGTAGATCTTGCGGACCTGACCATCTGATCGGAAAGGGACAAAAGGGTTTTTGAATGGGGGTAAAGGGCAGTTAAACGGGAAGTTTCGGACTGAAGTTCATCGGCTTTCCTATAAACCAATAGCTTCTTGTAACCGTATGAATCAAGCGATTGTTTAATCATATTATTTGTTCCCTACTATCCACCAGTCAAAGTAGATATCTTTAATGTCGGCTCTCAGGATAGAAACCGTGAAGTCGCTAGCAGTCTTGCTGGTGACGGTCAGCTGATTTTTCGTTAAAGTTCTTGGCGTCACGAAAACGTTGTAATCCGTGGTGCCATAATTTATGGGTACTATTATATTAGTGAGTCCCGCGGAAATACTGGCCGTACCGGTTGTTTCGCCCAAAACTTCAAATGTATTGGCTCTGACCGTATCGGCAGTCACCGTTCCGGCCACCGTCACATTTCCCTGAGGATCAATGACGACTTTGCCATCGACGATATTTACGCCATAAAGTCCGTCTTTCTGCAGATACAAGTCGCTGCCCAAAGTGCTGATGTCCCCGTCCAAACCATGAATCGATAATAATCCCGCGTTAATGTCGCCGGTGACTCCCAGATCGGTAACTGTGGTTCTGCCCAAAACCATCAGATCCGCAGATATTGTGGCGCTTTGAATGTTGATGTTGCCAAGATCAAGGTTAAGGTTGGCGCTGTTGGAAGCACCCGGAATTTGATTTTGAACAATTTCAGTCAGGAAGGCTGCAGTTGAAGCGATTTGGTCAACCCTCTGAGACATGACATCCATCTTGGTTTGCAGATCATTAATTTTGGCTTGCGCGTCCTTGAATAACGGATCAGTTGAAATATCAAATGCCGGCTGAGCAGAAACTGAAGCCAGCTGAGTCTGCATGTTAGTTACCGTATTTGTAATTTGGGCCAAAGTTCCATCTTCAGCCATATATGTGTCAGGATTGTACCAAGAGATATTTACAGAAACCAGAATGCTTCCCTCTCCTTGCCCATCATATCCCTGAACGGCTTTGCCCAAAATTTCTCCGGCACTTGTCGCTTTGACCGCCACTCCGGAAGTTCCGGAAACTGTCAAGGGATCTCCTATATTTATTGTTCCGCTGGCGGTAGAGACTCTGGTCATAACTTGTCCGACCATACCGACAGTTATGGATCCGTCTCCGAGATCCGTTCCTCCCAAGAAGGCGGGATTTTCGGAGGCAACTCCAATAATCTTGCTGTTGTTGTTGTCGCACGGAACAGCCAAACCATTACTATCCAAGCAGACCGCTGATCCGAATGGAATCGATTGACCCTGATCTTTTTTGAAGTATTCAGCGAAATCAGCGATACCACTGGTCGCATAGGTCACACCCTTGTTCCAATTTGCCTGAACTGATCCGACAATTCCGATTCCGGCGGTTTCAAAACTTAAGAAGTGATTGGTGGGAGAAAGGCTAGTAGACAGATTTCCTAACTTTATGATTAGACCTGCTGCATTTGCGCTAGTGGAGGTATTATAGATCTGAGCGGCAGCTGTCGCGGGTTGAGAATCCTGAACATCCAGCATTAGATTAGCCGATGTTGTTCCGATTCCGACTCTACCCATGAATGCCCCCGCCATCGCATAATCAGGTGCGACAACAGTAGGCGTAATGGTAACCTGTCCGTTCCCCCAAGAAAGTGCCCCGTTATTCTGATTAGTTCCAGCATTATAAGAGCCTCCACCACCACCGGTGCCGCTCGCTGACCATCCTCCTCCGCCTCCGCCCGAATAGCCTCCTCCTCCGCCTCCGCCCAACCAAGATCCTGCTCCGCCCCCATAGCCTCCGGTAACACCATCTGCATATCCTGCTCCTCCTGTGCCACCGCCCGCATAGCCTA
>Ga0182027_10004066_pt1 | contig 22849 bp, 16 predicted proteins | sample 712E1DmetaG_FD_121300 | JGI IMG/M metagenome (GOLD analysis project Ga0182027, IMG submission 121300) | Permafrost microbial communities from Stordalen Mire, Sweden - 712E1D metaG (Illumina Assembly) | ecosystem: Environmental > Terrestrial > Soil > Wetlands > Permafrost | place: Sweden... | reverse complement strand
GGACTGGCGGCGACTGGAGCCTCGGTTTCAGCGCATCTCAAGAGCCGGCACGAAACGGGCGCGGTGTTGCGAGAATTTGGGCCGCCTCTGGTCGAACTACGGGCCGGCATTATTGTTGGTAATGGCAGTACGTCTTTTGAAATCATTCGCTGCCTGACAGAACGGCTGCCGGTCATGATCTGCCCTCGTTGGGTAGTAACAAAAACTCAGCCGATAGCGGTTAGCGACGTACTCGACTACCTCGAAGCTGCGCTTGACATGCGCGAGGTGGTGGAAGAGCCCATCGAGGTCGGGGGTTCGACAATCGAGACCTATCGCAGCATGATGCTTGCGTATGCGCGGCATCGTGGGCTCCGCCGATTGATGATGCGCGTGCCGGTGCTGACCCCGCGGTTGTCCTCCTATTGGCTGGACTTCGTTACGCCGGTGCCGCCAGCCGTATCTCGCCCGCTCATCGAAGGTCTCCGAAGCGAATCCGTTTGTACCAATGCGCTGGCCGCCAGACTGTTTCCTTCGATCCGTCCGATCTCGTACGCCGCCGCCGTCCAAAGAGCACTGGAGAGGCCCGCACCTTTGATGCCGCTACCGAGCATGGGAGAAGCGTCGCACCGGACATTTCGCGCCGAGGGGATCATCTGCGACGTAAGGGAAACGATCGTCGACGCTCCACCCGAACGCGTGTTTGAGTTGATCGGGAACGTCGGAGGGAAGAACGGGTGGTTCTACGCGAACTTTCTGTGGTCTGTACGGGGTTGGATCGATCGACTCATCGGCGGCGTAGGCATGAAACGTGGTCGGCCACGAGCGTCCGGTATCGCAACCGGCGATGTCATCGACTTCTGGCAGGTCGAACGCGCCGACGCGGCGAGCGCTGTGCTGCTCCGGGCAGAAATGAAGCTGCCCGGCGAAGCATGGCTGCAATTCAACCTCACACCCCAACACCATAACCGCACCCTTCTGCGGTGCTGCGCCTGGTTCCAGCCGCGCGGCTTGGCAGGAGAGATCTATTGGTGTGGGTTGTACCCAGTTCACGCGATAATCTTTTCCGGCATGCTTCGGACGATCAGGAGCCACGCGGAACAGAGCTCATAGGCGGGGGGCGCAGTCGGTTCGTAGAGCGGAATCCCGCACGTGGTCACTTAGCCGCAAGACTTTTTTAGGGGTAAGAACCGGGGCATCTTTGTGGGCCGGATTCCTTTGCAAACGAGTGGTCGGCCAGCCTTACCTTACAGGATTATGGAAGAGTTGCCCGTTAATCACGCGCTGGGGCCCCACTCGTGGATCAATTGACTCTTACGGACAGCTTCACTAAGATGCGTCCACCATTCGATCTTCGATTCCACAATTCAAACCCAGGCAGTCACGTCGGAAGGAGTTCGGGATGGCGGCACGAAGCTACGACATCATTACGGTGGGGGGCGGGATTGCCGCGTCCACCTTGGCCAAAGCGATGGCCGGTCGAGGCGCCAAGGTGCTGCTGTTGGAGCGAGAAAAGCAATTCAAAGACCGTGTGCGCGGAGAGGCTGTTGTGCCTTGGGGCGTGGCCGAAGCTAATGAACTCGGACTTTGCAGCCTGCTCAAGGAAAAGTGCGCCCATGAAGTGCCTCACGTTGAGGCTGGTTCGGGGCTACGAGACCTCAGAACGACGCGGGAAGTATCCAGAAACGGGCTTCGCGGAGATCGGCAGAGCGAACAGCACTCCGTGGCGCGACCTTTCCTCCAAGAAGACTTCTGGCCCGAACACACTTCGGAAACTGGTCCTCGATCCTTTCGCAGCGCAACAAACGCCAACTATGAGAATCACCAAAGAGGAACCTGCGCTGCATGAGACAGTTCCCGCAGTCGTTCCGATCTTTAGTTCGCGGTGCGGATTTTGCGATGACGGAGTCGGGTTTGGACCGACTCCGTCAATTTTTAGTTCGCCATAGCTGATTGAGCCCTAACTAAGGCGCTTCCCCATTTGCGGTCGTGGCTGATGTGTTCTCGTTTGCAGACGTAACATTGAGAACCACCGGGATCGTCATCGACTTCCCAGGGTTGGCGTACTCGATGACGTCGATCTCTCCAACGTAGGTTCCCGCCGCCAGCGTGCTCGCGTTGACGCTGACCGTTTCGTTGGTGGGCGTGTAACAACAAGCGTTGCCGGAAGGAGAGACGCTCAGCCAACTGCCGCCCTTGCTCGCCGCTGCGATAGGTGTGTAACGGATAGCTGTGCTTGTGCTGGCAACGGATATCACCTGCGGCGTTGGGTTCACGCCGACGGTGGTGTTGAAGGTGACGGTGGGGAGCTGAACGAAGACCGGATCGCCCACCGTGACGCTCACCGGAATGGTCACATTGCCCGTGGTCGCTTTGAGCACCTGCTGGCCGATGTACGTGCCTGCAATCAGCCCTTTTCCGGGTAGCTTCGAGGTCGTCACGGACACGGTGTACGTTCCCGCATTCACACCCTTGACCGGAAGCACCTTGATCCACTTGCCAGGATCGGCGGTGGTGGGCGCGACGGACCAACTCAGCGTCCCCGCGCCGCCATTGCCTACTTGGATCGTTTGGGATGGCGGATTAGCGCTGCTCGGCTTGAAGGAGAAACTAGTCTGGCCGGGGAGGTTGTCGAATAATGCCTTGCTCGAAGCCACGACCGCCAAATTGACGGGCACGGTCATGGATCTGCCAGGGTTGGCGTACTCGATGATGTTGATTTCTCCGGTGTAGTTCCCGGCTGCCAGCGAACTGCCGTTGACACTGACCCTGACAGGCAGCGACGTATAGCAGCAGGCATTACCGGACGGAGAGACGCTGAGCCAGCTACCGCCCTTACTTGTCGCCGCACTCGCGCTAAAGCGAATCGTGGAGCTATCAGCGGCCGGTATGGTTAGGACCTGAGGCAGCGGATTGGCTCCTCCGAATGGCATGACGAAGCTGATCGGATTCACTTGCGCGAAGACTGCCTTGCCCACCGTGACCGTCACTGGAACAGTGGCGATGCTCCCTGGAGCCTGAAGCAGCAGCTGACCAGTGAAGGTCCCCGCCAGGACTCCTCCTCCCGGCAAATTGAGGACGTTGACTGAGACGGTGATTGCCTTGGGAGCCGTTGTGCTCAGCGGAGTGGCAGTTAGCCAGAGGCCGCCGTCGGCGGTGGACGGAGTCACGGTGAATTTCAACTTGCCGGTGCCGCCGTCTCCGACGAGCAGCGTCTGGGGAGTCGCCTTCTTGCCGGACTGGACCGAGAAACTCAATTCGCCGGGCACACTGTCGAAGAATGCGCCTGAAGCGGCGATAGTCAGGCTCACGGGAACGGTCATCGAGCGGCCGGGGTTGGCATACTCGGTGATGATGATTTCTCCGGTGTAGGTTCCCGCCGCCAGCGTACTCGCGTTCACGCTCGCAGTAACGGCCAGCGGCGTGTAGCAGCAGGCATTGCCACTCGGAGATACGCTCAGCCAAGAGCCGCCCTTCGCGGTTGCTGCACTGGCACTGAAGCGGATCGTGGATTCGTCGGTGGTGGAGATGTTGAGGACCTGCGGCAGTGCATTTGCGCCGCCGAACGGCATGGTGAAGCTGATGGGATTCATCTGCGTGAACGCAGCCGTGCCCACCGTGACCGTGACCGGGATGGTGGTCGTGTCCCCGGTTGTCTGGAAAACCAGTTGACCCGAGAACGTTCCCGCGACCTCTCCGCCTCCCGGCAGATTTGCGGCCGTGACCGAGATTGTCGCAATGGAAGGAGCAGTTCCACTCGACGGCGTCGCGGCAAGCCAGGCTCCGCCATCGGCGGTGCTGGATGCAACGCTCCAGCTCAATGTGCCGGTCCCGCCGTTCCCGATTTGTACGATCTGCGAAGTGGCAGCTCCGCCCGTCTTGAAGGAGAAGCTCAATCCGCCCGGCAGATTGTCAAAGAACGAACCGCTGGCGACGACGGTCAGGCTTACCGGCACGACCATTGATCGTCCAGGGTTGGCGTACTCCGTAAAAATAATCTCGGCTGTGTAGGTTCCCCCCGCCAGCGTACTGGCGTTCACGCTGGCAGCAATGGCTAGCGGCGTGTAGCAGCAGGCGTTGCCCGAGGGAGAGCCTGATAGCCAGTTGCCGCCCTTGGCCGTCGCGACGGAAGCACTGAATCGCATGGTCGAGTTATCGATGGTGGCTACGTTCAGAATCTGCGGTAGCGGATTCGCTCCCCCGAACGGTATGGTGAGGCTGATCGGGTTCAGCTGGGTAAATGGCGCCGCTCCAACGGTGACCGTCACTGGAATGGTGGTGGTATCTCCACTGGTTTGGAAGACGAGCTGGCCGATATATTCGCCTGCCACGGCTCCTCCTCCGGGCAGTTGACTGACATTCACCCCTACCGAAACGGGCGAGGGCGCAGTTCCGCTAGTCGGAGTGCCACTGAGCCAATTTCCGCCGTCGGCGGTGCTGGTGGCCAGAGTCCAGTTCAGCGTGCCCGAACCTCCGTTCCCGACCTGAACGGTCTGCGAGGTTGAAGTCGTGGCGTTGGTTTTGACTGAGAAGCTCAGCTGCCCAGGAAGATCGGCAAAGAACGCCCCGGACGCAACGACCGTCAGTGTGACCGGCACAACCATCGCCCGGCCGGGATTTGCGTACTCGGTGAGGATGATCTCTCCGGTGTAAGCTCCCGCCGCAAGCGAACTCGCGCTCACACTGACCGTGTTCGCGAGTGGCGTATAGCAGCAGGCATTCCCACTCGGGGTAATCGACAACCAGTTGCCACCCTTCGCGGTCGCGACCGATGCACTGTAGCGGATGGTGGAGTTATCGTTCATCGCGACGTTGAGGACCTGAGCTAGAGGATTGGTTCCTGCGAACGCTATGGTGAAGTTGAGTGGGTTTATCTGGGTAAACACCGCAGGACCGACGGTGACTGCCACCGGAACGCTGACGCTGTCCCCTGACGTGTGCAATAGCAACTGGCCCAGGAACGTGCCAGCGGAGGCACCTCCTCCAGGCAGGTTGTTTTTGTTAATGCCGATGGTGACGGTGGACGGTGCCGTCCCGCTCGACGCGGACGCGCTCAACCAGTTTCCATTATCCGCAGTGCTCGTCGTCAGGGTCCAGTTCAACGTGCCCGACCCGGCGTTCCGAATCTGGACGGATTGCGAGGTTTCGCTTCCCCCCGTCTTGAAAGAGAAGCTGAGCTTCCCCGGAAGATCGTCGAAGAACGTTGCGCCCGACGCCGCGACCGTTAGCGTCACCGGGATGGTCATATTGATGCTGGAGTTGGAGTAGTTCGTAATGACGACTTGCCCCGTATAAGTCCCAGCCGACAGATTGCCGGCGGTCACAATGACCGAAACCGCAAGCGGCGTGTAGCAGCAGGCGTTGCCCGAGGGAGAAACGGATAGCCAACTGCCGCCGCTGTTGGTTGACGCGGCCGTGCTGAAACGAACCGTAGATTGGTTGGTATACGCTATCGTCAGGACCTGGGGCAGAGGGTCGGCCCCGGCGAACGCTTTGGTGAACGCCAGTGCGGGCACCGTTTGGAACGTCTGCGCGTGGAGCGCGCTCGGCAGGCCAATGATCAAAGCCAACGCGATAGCGACGAAGAAAACACGCAACGAAACGGATTCCGAGACACGATTACTCATTTGAATGCTCCATTTCCTGGCGATTTGCGTTGCAGAACAGCCCGGAGGGGAGCCCCCTGCTCCGCCTCGACCCCAACACCTGTCTGTACGCACTTCGCATTGCGCAAATCGGCGTGCAAAACCGTCATGCACTTTCAAGAACCGCGAAAAAATGCTGTTGGAAGCCGACCGCCCATGATGGGTAGGGAGGGAAGACGGTGGGGCGCCGCGCGTCCTCGCCCGGTTGGACGGACGAGACGCGCACCCCTCCGGCGGGTGAATCGGCGTGTGCCGCTCACCGTTTAGCGTTGGGAGGGATTTGCCGCGGCAGTCTCCAGCTCAGCGCGAAATCGCGCGGCCTGCTGTGGTTGATTCAAAGCGCCATACTCAGCCGCGAGGTCTTTTCGCGCGGCACGAATGAAACTGGTCGAGGGGCTGCTTTGCTTGATCAGGATTTCATAACCGGCCAGGGTCTCGGGTTCCGCGTCTCTGTATCGATTTTGGCGGAGCAGCGTTCGGCCCAGCTTAATATGCACGATGCCGAGGTTTACGTTGTCGCCGGGCAGCGTTTCTTGGTAGCGTCGGACCACGTCGCGAAAGAGCTGCTCCGCGCGAGGATAGTCCTTCTTGTCCATATAGATGCCCGCTAGGTTGGACAGGGCGATTGCCACTAGATAGTGGTGATCGCCATAAACTGCGCGATAGATATCAGCCGAGCGGCGGAATCGAACTTCCGCTTCATCGAGTTGGTCGCGCATGGAAGCTACGTTCCCCAACTCGTTGAGTGTTTCCGCCACCGAGGGATGCACCGGACCATACACACGTTCCTGAATGGCAAGAGCCTGGTCGAGCGCAGAGACAGCCTCGGCGAACTTATTCTGATACGTCAGGGATTCCGCCAGGGCGGTCAGGAAACCAGCCGTCTTGGGGTGGTCGTTGCCGTAGTAGGATCGCGCGATATCGAGTGCTTGCCGGTCCAGCCGTTCCGCTTCACTGTAATAGCCCAAGTCGCGCTGGGCGGCGGCGAGACTTCCGAGATCGTCGGCGACTAGCGGGTGGCGTTCACCGTAGATCTGGCGGTGCATTTCCAGTACGCGAACATACAAGGATTTGCAGACATCGTAGTGACCGGCGGAGTAGTGTGCGTCCGCCAAGGCGGAAAGACTGGTGGCCAGATCGGCGGCCGCCCCGCCGGGAGCCGACTGCAGCCGCACGGCCTCGTTCAAAGCGTCGATCGCTGGATTGTAGGAGCCGCGTTCGGCCAGCACTTTTCCGAACGCAAGAGTCGCTTTCGCAAGCTCTGGATGGTTTGGCGGCAAGTGCCGCTTGGCCATTGCCAGGCCCTGCCGGGTCAGTTGCTCGGCCTCCTTCGAGATGTGCCTGATCCGATCGCAGCAAGCCTAGCGCCGTAAGGCCTTCGGCTACTTCCGGGCTATCGGCTCCGAACAGCATCTTGCGCTGATCGAGCGCCGACCGTAACAGCGCGTCTGCTTGCTCGAACTTGCCCAGTTTCTCGTAAATGACGCCTAGGTTCTGATAGAGATCGGTTTGCACCTTGGGGTCACGGGTGAGGGTCTTTGCTTCCTGAACGCCGCGGTCAACGATTGTGACCACGCGCAAGGAATCGGAGGGGCCGGCCGCCGCGTCTCCACCCTGGAAGAGGTTGGTCATGAATTGCTGAATGCGTTGCGTGCGGGCCGCTTGCGCGAGCGCCGCATCGCGTGCCTTCGCCACCCGCACAGTAAAGAAGGCGACCAATCCGACGATCACCGCCAAGACTACCGCGGCGGCCGACACCGCTCGTCGGTTGCGGCGGACGAACTTGGCGGTCCGGTAGCGCAATGTGTCTGGTCGCGCTTCCAGGGGCTCACCTTCGAGGTAATGGTCAATATCCCGCATCAGCGCTTCCACTGACCGGTAGCGGCGGCGAGGATCCTTATGCATCGCGCTGAGACAGAGCACATCCAGATCCGCCCAAGCGGTCTTGTGTACTGCTAACGAGCAGGAGATCGCCTCCGGATCGTTGCCCCGCTTGACTGCCGCTGACGGCTTGCCAGGTTCGTGCTCCGTAATGATGGTGGCAGCTTCAGCCGGAGTCAGATCGGAAAGATCGAACGGGAGTTGCCCCGTCAGAAGCTCGTAAAGAACCACTCCAAGGGAATAAACATCGGTACTGATTCCGACTCGATCGCCGCGAATTTGTTCCGGTGACGCGTATGCCGGCGTCATCAGTCGTAGCCCAGTCATCGTCTGGTCCACTTGCAGGTCCAGACTCTCCAATTCTTTGGCAATACCGAAATCGAGCAGACGGACCGAGCCATCGCTTTTGACAAGGATGTTGGACGGCTTGAGATCGCGGTGGATGACGGCGTGACTGTGCGCGTGTTGCACCGCCTCACACACCGACCGAAAGAGCTGGAGACGCTGCTCCACCGAGCACGCATGGGTTCGGCAATAGTGAGTTAGTGGAATGCCATCGACGTACTCCATGACAAACCACGGAGTTCCGTCCTCCAGTGTGTCGGCGTCGTAGAGTCGCGCGATGGATGGGTGATTCAGTTGCGCCAGGGTCCGTTGTTCGCTGGCGAAGCGTTCGCGGCGGGCCGGGGATAGCCAGGCGTCGCGCAGGATTTTGACTGCGACTTGGGTGCCCAGGTCCTTGCGTTCCGCAAGGTAGACGATTCCCATTCCGCCTTCGCCCAGCAATCGCAGGATTCGGTACGGGCCAAATTCTTTAGGAATCAGAGGAGCGGGGAGGGATTCCGCAAGCGTCTCCTGAGCGATGTCAGCTAATTGGCGGTCGAGCAGCGAGGAACCGCTCGCGTCCTGATCCAGCATGGCCAGAACCTCGCCGATGAGTTCCTCGTCGTTACCACATGCCGCCTCCAGGAGTTCTTTCTGCTCGGCTTGCGGCACGCCTGCCGCGCCGTGAAAAAGACTCTGGATTCGGCGCCAACGTGTACTGTCCATACTGCAGTTCCTGCCTATGGCGGAGTGCGAAATCACCCGGCCCGGCGAAGCGCTTGCCCCAACCACGCCTTGGCCGCTCGCCAGTCGCGCAGGACCGTGGCCTCCGACACGCCAAGCAGACCTGAAATCTCGCTGATTTCAAGCCCGCCGAAAAACCGGCTCTCCACGATCTGCGCCTGCCGCGGGTCCAGGCAAGCGAGTTCGGTCAAGGCCGTGTCCAGCGCTAACAGGCTCTCCTGGCGAGTGGCTGTGCGGTCCAAAGAATCGTCAAAGGAGACGAAGACTGCTTCCCCTTGTCCGCCCCGCTTATGCGCGTTGCGCCGCCGCGCTGCTTCGACCAGCAACTGGCGCATAGCGCGGGCCGCGATGCGCTTGAAGTGCAGACGAGAAGTGGCTGCGATACCCGGCTGCTTCGCCAGCTTCAGCCACGCCTCATTCACCAACGCCGTGGGACTGAGAGTATTGCTCGGATCGCCACGCTTGACGCTCGAGGCCAGACGGCGCAACTCCTCGTAGGCCAAGCTGAAGAGTTGGTCGAGAGCTTGTCTTTCCTTAGCGGTCTGATCCGGTTGCACCCGTGCGAACGAGCGTGCGCTCAGAGAATTTCGAAGCGGCATGACGGTTGTTCCTCACCCTTTGCGCAATGCGAGATGAAGGCCCCGGGAAGCCAGTCGGAGGAGGGTAGAACAAAAATTGGGCTTCCAATGCACACGAGCTTAGCACACCTCGCGAGCGCTCGTACAAGTATGTTCGTTTTCCCCGACCCACCGGAAAAAGCATGAAGAAGCGAGGCAAAATCCTGCGCGATCCGGGCGCGAACCCCGGTCTGCTGATGATCGAGGGTCGGCAGTACCGGTTTTACCTTGAAGCCGTCTGGACGTCGGAAGTACCTCCCAAGCCCGGATTAGCCGTGGACGTGCAGTTCGATCGCGCCGGGCAAATCCTGGCCATCGCTGCTGTGTCCGAACACCCACTCGCCGATAAACCAGCGGAGCGATTCGCAAGTACGGCCAGAGCGGCGGCGATGACAATCCTCCGCAAGGTCGCCACCAAGTGTGGCATGCCGAATGTGTTGCGGCGTTAAAGGCTGTCAATCGATTGATGTAACTGGGCCAGGCGACACAGAACCATTGACCGCATGTGCTCGCCGCTGTCTCGAAACCGGCTTCGACACCAGCCGCGACTGGGAAACTCACTCCCTGACGGGTATCTCGCTCCGGATTTTGAAGTGCACCAGAATCGACGCATGTCCGACAGGGCATCCCAGCAGGAGGCCTCTTCCTTGTCCTTTGAACGAGTAGAAAACATGCGCGATTCCGGCCGGATCAATCCTCTTCACTTCCGGCGGGACTGGGTCGCGGGTCTTATCCGTATCGACGAATTCGGCGGTGGCGGACAGGAGTTGCTCATGCAGCGAAGGATCGAGCGCGATCGGAACTTGCAGGTCATCGGCGGAATTCGTGCGGTTGCAGGCGACACTTAGGCCGGACAGTTTGTTGTCTCGAACCGATTCGACCACGTCGAGGATGGGGTGGGCGCGGTAGACCTGGGCGAAGAAGGTGTAGGGAGCGGCCGAGCGGTTGGTGGGCTTCACGATATCGAGGTGGTCGGCGACGATTCTCTGCGGCGGCGTATCCACGTCGCACCCGTAAGTCGCGCTGTAATAAGTGACGACTCGCGTGTGGGCACGCAGGTAGTGGCCGACGCCGGCTCCAGCGGCGGTGTCGAGCGTCTCGCAGGCGCAAAAACGATGGATCCTGGACACGAATTGCGTGCTTCTCCAGCGCTCTTCGAGGTCCATCAAAAAGCTATTGTCGTTACTTTCCCGAAGATCGGTGAGGAGAGGATCGCTATCGTAAATTTCTGCCAGGTTAGCGACAAACGATCCCTGATGCGGGGTGGCGTAGGAAACAATGAACGGGACGTGTGCGGCATCGGCGGGATGCATGAGCAGCATCTCCTCGGTGAGGATTCCGCCCAGACTGTGGGCAATGAATACAACTTCTCTGTGCTCCCAGACTCCTTGCCGCTTCAGCCCCTGCCAGAGAATCTCAGAGAGTTGGACCGTGGAAAGCTGTCCGTGGCGTGAGGGCGTTGGATATTCGGCGACCACGACATCGGACTTTTGGAAATGTGGATCGGTCTGAATGAGTTGCGGCCAATAGGCTCCGTTCGATGCACGCCACGTGTCACGAGCGCCATGAATGCCATGGACAAACACGATCACCCGCGGTTTGAGATCGTCGGCGCGGGCCGGGAAGCAACCCGCGCCGACTGCAACATAGCTTAAGAACAAGACCCAAAGAACGACGAAGGTACTGCGCACGACCAACCTTTCTGCGGTGTCCGGTGCTGACAATTGGACGATGCTGATTCAAGCTTAGCTCTTTGGGACGAATTTGATGAAGAACACTTTTGAAATCGAAGCGCACTGCGAGAAAACAGGCAACCTGCTTCGCGGATCAACAAGGAGTTGAGGTACAAACATGCACCCCGCCTCCCGTGGATTGCTCGCCGTCTCCAGTACACAATTCGCTCACCTGCTGTGGCCGGGAGCTTCTTCCGAAAAGGCCTGCGAGAAAGAGTTCACCGACTATTACGACATAGTGCCAGACTATAAGAATCCCAAAGGAATGGGAGGAGCCGGGAGAGATGACCACCCGGACAATATTCAAGCGACACATTGGTGGTGCAATGAAGAAATAAGGATCAACGAGAATGGAGTGACTAACGGCCGATCGGTCGACTCCGATGACTGAGTTGCTTCGCTCCGGTCGCGCTGCGCCTCGGCAGGGACGGCGGAGGGGTGCAGAATAAGAAGGTTGATATAGCCTTGATCATGCCGGGCATAATGCCCGCCACTACAACGGAGTTCGCCTCTTATGCACAAGATCACTTCGATATCAGCCGTTTCCCTCTTTTTACTCCCGTCCTTTGCTTGGCCGCAGGCCCCACAAACGCCGGTTACTACAAGGGAACCGAGTGTCGCCGTCGGCAGCCACGGCGTGGTCGTTTCCGGCAAAGCTGCCGCCACTGCGGCAGGCATTAAGATTCTGGAACAGGGCGGAAACGCCGCCGACGCAGGCGCCGCCACTCTGCTGGCACTGTCCGTAACCTATGTAGGTGCGTTCTGCGTCGGAGGAGAGATTCCCATTCTGGTTTACAGCGCTGACCACGAAAATGTGAAGCTGCTGGAGGGACAAGGGGAGGCCCCTCGCGATCCCAAAGCGATCGCCTGGTACATGGAACACGGAATCCCGGATGGTGACGTGAAGGCAGCCGCCGTGCCTGGCACCATAGATGCGGTCGTCACCCTACTGAAACTTTATGGAACCAAAAGCTTCGAGGAGGTCGTGCAGCCAACGCTGGCCATTCTGGATGCCGGTGGCCCCAGTTGGTATATCGATACCGGCAGCGGAAAGAGGATCGAAACCGGCGTGAACTGGCAGGCGGATATGGCGGTGACCTTTCGCAAATTGGTAGAGTCCGAAAAGGCCGCGAAAGGTACGCGGCAGCAGAGACTGCAAGCAGTCTCGGACCGCTTCTATCGCGGCGACATCGCCGACGCCCTGGAAGCCTGGTATATCGACAAGGGCGGTTTCCTTCGCAAGTCGGATTTGGCCGCGCACAAAACTCCCGTGGTGGATCCTCTCAAAACGACGTACCGTGGCTACACGGTCTATAAAGCCGGTCCGCTGACGCAGGGTCCTTATCTCTCACAGACGCTGCGCCTGCTGGAAGGCTTCGACCTGAAGAAGATGGGCTTCAATTCGGCGGCCTACATCCACACGGTGATTGAAGCGGAGAAACTGGCGCTAGCAGATCGCGACGAGTATTACGGCGATCCGAACTTTGTGAAAGTGCCGATGCAGCAGTTGCTTTCCGATCAGTACACTGAAATGAGGCGCAAGCTGATCGATCCGAAAAAGGCATCTCTCGAGCTCCGGCCAGGCGACCCCTACACCATGAAACCGACCAAGCCGCCCACCATCACCGGACCCTGGCATGGCGGAACCACCGTCATGTGTGTGACGGATAAGTTTGGGAACGTCATCGCGGCCACTCCCAGCGGCCTGTCAAGCACAGCTGGCGTGGCTGGACGCACGGGCATTATTCACGGAAGCCGGCTCAGCAGCCTGAACACGTTTGTGGGAACTCCCAACGTAATCCAGCCCGGCAAGCGGCCGCGAATTACGCTGAGCCCCACGCTTCTTTTCCATAACAACCAACCCGTGATGGCGATCTCGGTAGCGGGAGGCGACCAGCAGGATCAGGCAGCCATCCAGGTCATCCTCAACTATGTGGACTTCGGCATGACTCCCGAGGATGCGTTCAAGGCGCCGCGCTTTTCTACCGAGCATTTCATCAGCTCCTTCGGTCAGGACCGTGCCAGCCTGGGCAGCCTCTCTGTGCCCAATACCCTCCCCGAAGCAGTGCAGGCCGACTTGAGGGCTCGCGGCCACGTGGTTGCCGCCAGCCGCGCCGGAGTGGGGGGGGTGGCGCTGATCGGCATCGACCCCAAGACCAAGCAGGCCACCGCCGTGGGTCCGGCAGCCGGCAAAATCAATTAGACTCCCCGTCGGGTGTACCCCCGGTGCTGGCACTCGCGGAGCCGCCACAACTGGAGAGTCATGGCTGACTGACGGCCGATCAGCCAGCAAACCTCGAAGTCCGCGGAAACATCCGATTCAACACTGGTTCCCGCCGAGGATTGCTATGAGACTCCTTCGCAATGAGTACTGTCCGATTCATGGATCGTTACTTCGCTGTGGCCCGGAGCCCCTCTGGAAAAGAGTTGTCTGGCCCGAGATCATAGGATTCTGTTCTTGACTAACTTGGCTTCGTGTTCGACCAGAAGCAGGTCCGCTTCCAGTTCCTTCTCAATCCTGGCGACGCGGCTGTGAAGGTCGTCCTCTTGTGTGGAGCGCCACCCCTTGAAGCGCCGTCCTTTGCAAGTCTGAGATCGGCTTCCGTTCGGCGCCGAGTAGTTTCGCATGAACATTCGGCGCCGACTGTTCCTCGATGATGGAAAAAGCTGGTTTTGCTATCGGAGGCCGGTCTTGGCGCGGGTTGGCCAATGGCAGTGCATCCGCCAAGTCGAGCGCCTTGGTTTGCCGTGCTCCCATTTCCTTGGGGCAAATCATAACAATTGCCTGACAGAGTCGACGTTCAAATTGCCGACTATTCGTGTCGAAGTGTCTGCATAGGATCGATCTTTGTTGCGTGACGTGCAGGAAAGTAGCTGGCGCCGAACGTGACGGCCATCAGGAGCAACGACACCAGAACGAGAGTCGTCGCATCGTGAGCCTTCACGCCATATAGAAGTTGGGCCAGCAGAGGCGTGGCAGCGAGCGAAACCGCTAAGCCGATGGCCACTCCGATCAGTGAAAGAACCATCGCTTGCCGTAATACGAGTTTGAGGACCTGGCTGGGCTGTGCTCCCAGTGCCATCCGCAGGCCGAGTTCATGAGTGCGTTCGCCGACCGAGTAGGAGATCATCCCATAAACTCCGACCATGGCAAGAAGCAGCGCGATGGCGGCAACGAGTTCCAGTATCTGGCAGAGAAAGCGCCACGGGCCCGCCGAGTTCGAGACCGTCTGGTCCACCATTGAGATTCCAAAAACGGCGGACTCGGGAGCAAGCTCGGAGATCGTCCGGCGCACGTCCTGCATGGCGGCTTTCGGTGCGGAGTGGGTACGGATAATGAGGCTCTTGTGAACCCGAGTCTCCGTCCAGCCGGAACGGATGCGGACTGGCATTTGTAGATAAGAGATGTAGACCTCGGGCTCGCTGGGCACGGTCAGCGAAAACTGGTGTACGTTCCCAACCACTCCGACAATTCGCCGCGGCTTCTCCTCGGGCGAATCGTCGAAGGTGATAGTGCGGCCGATCGGATCATCGTTTGGCCAGAACCGTCGCGCCATGGCTTCGTTGATCACGGCTACCCAGACGTTACTCTGCGTGTCCTGCTCGACGACGCCTCGGCCCCGCAGCACGGGAATGCTCATCAGTGGAAAATAACCAGAACTGATCGACTGCCTCAGAACGGATGGTTTCTCAGAAGCGGTCGATGAAGCCTGCCCGCCGATGGTAAAGCCGGGTGAGGCGTATTGTGGCGTTTCGAGAAGCGGGAGCCAGTCGGCCAGGGCTGCATCTTCAACCCCAGGTATGTTTCGGGCGCGCTCCAGCACCCGACGACAGAAGTCACCGACGGGCGGAAGAATGGAACTCAGCCCGGTAGTGTCCTCGGTGGTTGAATCCATGTATTTATCCCCGGTCAAGCGAACTTCCGCCGTCAGGAGATGCTCGGGATTGAATCCCGGTGTCGTGCGCAGAATGCGCACTACCGTGTTGATCATCAGTCCAGCGCAGGTGAGCAATACGAGCGCCAGAGCGATCTCAGTTACGACTAATGTGTTCCTGGTGCGATGGCGGGAAACGGTTGCTGTGCTCCGTCCGGCTTCGCGCAAGCATTCGTTGACGTCACTTTTCACGGCGCGAAAGGCGGGAATCATTCCGAAGGCAATACCGGTGAGCACGCAGGTACCAAAAGTGAATAGCAAAACCCGGCCGTCCACGACGGTGCCCGCCGCCTTCGGAAACCAAATCGGAGCCGACACATTAAAAACTCTGACGCCCAGAAACGCCAAGACCAGCCCGGCAATTCCTCCAACCAGAGAAAGCAACACGCTCTCAGTGAGTATTTGGCAGACCAAGATTCTTCGGTTCGCTCCTAACGCGACCCGCACTCCAATCTCTTTCCGGCGCCCATCCCCGCGAACCAGTAGCAGATTGGCGACGTTGGCGCACGCAATCAATAAGACCAGTCCCACGGCTCCAAAGAGCATGTAATAGACAGAAGCCGACCAGCCAAACAGGCGTTTCTGCAAAGGCTCGACCCTTACGCCCAGGTCTTTGTACGCTTCCGGAAAAGCCTGTGCCAAATGTCCTGCCGTTACGTCCATTGCGGACTGAGCCTGCTGAATAGAAACGCCTCGTTTCAGTTTTCCAACGACGGTAAACCAGCGCGTATCATCGACGCCGGAACCCGCCGGATTTCCCTCTCCGTGGACTATGTAAACCTCTGGAGTTCCCCAGCCGAACAGATCAAACCCGGGTTCGAGGACGCCCGCAATTGGTGCCGAAAACGTGTCGACAAAGATCTTCTGGTCGAGCACGTTCGGATCGCCCGCGAAATGCCGCTTCCAGAACTCGTAACTGATCAAAACGCCGGAGCCGGGCTTGTCGACGAGGTCGACCGGGGGAACGGCACCGAGGAAGGTCTTGATTCCGAGCAACGGTAAGAGCCGAGCGCTTACGTGCTGCACGCCAACGCGTTCGCCCGATGCCGCGCCCGACATGGCTACAAAGTCGGGATGCGAGACAAACTCCAGTGCTTCAAACACACTATTGTCGGCTCTCCAGTGAGCCACGTCCGTGCTCGAAACTGGCTGTGACCGCCCCGGATCTTTCCGCTCGACATTGGACACGGAGATGAGCCTGTCCGAATCGGAGTAAGGAAGCGGACGCAAGAGAACTCCGTTGATAACGCTAAAAACCGCGGTGGTGGCCCCGACTCCAATGGCCAGAGTTAGGACAGCAACCAGTGTGAATGCCGGGCTCTTACGTAGTCCACGGACCGCGTAGCGCAGGTCTTGCACGGAAGCTTCGACCCATCCATTCATAGGCTTGGTTCTCGTTTCTGATCTGCAAGTCGCCGGACGCGGTCAGTCTACACCTGAGCGACTGTTTCGAGACTTCCCGGTACGTCGTAGGTATTAAAGCCGCGATTACACTCACAGCCGCACTCCTATTGGATCAGCCAAGGCCGACAGTGACGCAAAGAGCAGGACAACGCCGTAGAGTACGCATGGGAGCAGTTCCACAGCGCCTATGGCCCTCAGCCCTCTGTTCGCCGCACGGGCCGACTTGTACGGTTTTGGCGGCGCAAGGTGAACCGGCAGGGATGAGCCAATTGCCTGAAACGTCGCGTATGAAATCACAGCGCTCGCGTCGCATCGCTCGTCGCATCTCCCCTACTCCCCTGATAATAGACACCTTCCGAGAGAAAGTGTTCCGGTGTTGTTCGTAACTGTCGGAACCAGGGATTTACCGCCAATCATCGCGGTCGGGTCGATTTGGAATATGCGATAATCCACTGCTTAGAGGCGGTCGAGGTTGGGGGGTAAATCGTGAACCCTCCGTGTTCATTGCAGCGTGAGGCAAAATGAAAACCAGTCGGCACAGAGCCAGGCGATCGCTCGCTGGTTCAAGGTCACATTTATGGAAATCCTGCGTGGAATCTGGCGGAGAATCACAATACGCATAACCAGATCTTTGATCACAATGCGCTTACTACTGTCCGCCGTCATGGCTCTGCCGCTGGCTCTGGCCGGCACAGTACCGGCCCAGACTGGCGATCCTGTGAGCGTTTCCGAAACCCTCCCTAAGCACCGCGCGCCACATGCCCCGCTGCCCAGTAGCCTGCCCGCACCGAAGCTGATTGGCGACCCCGCCACGCGTCTGCTGCGCAGCTACAGCGGCACGCCCATTGATGTCAAAACCTATCACTACAACCTACAGCGCACCGGATGGAACCAAAGCGAAACGGACCTGACCCCCGCCACCGTCGCCTCCTCGAAATTCGGTCTGATCGCGACCTTAGATGTGGATGGCAACGTGCTGGCCCAGCCGTTGCTGGTCTCGGGTTTCGTCATGCCCGACGGCAGCACCCATGATGTGCTGATCATCGCCACGGGCCACAACAGCGTCTATGCCTTCGACGCGCAGACATACGCCATTCTCTGGCAGGTCAACCTGGGAACGGCGCAAGCCACCAACGATGTCGGCTGCGGTGACGTGCAACCGGAATATGGAATTTCCAGCACCCCGGTGATCGTCCGGACCGCTGCCAACGCCGCGAAACTCTATGTGGTCGCGGCCACCGAGCCCTCGCCGTTGCAGTTCATGACGAAACTGCACGCCCTCAACCTCGCCACTGGGGCCGATGCCATCACACCCAGCATCGTCGCCCCCTCGGCCACACTGAACGCCGGGTCAACCGTTGCCTTCGATCCCCAAAACCAATGGAATCGCGCCAGTCTCGCCTACAATAACAAGGGCTCCCTCTACTTAGGCATCGGTTCGCACTGTGACAATAATTCCAGTGCGATAACCGGCTGGCTGCTGCGCTATAGCACGAGTCTGAAGTTGCAAAACGCCTTCCACACCATCGAGACGCAAGGCGGCACCGAACTGGCGAGCATCTGGATGACCGGCTTCGCCCCGGCGATCGATGCGAACGGTAACGTCTTTGTCGTCACCGGGAACGGCGATTTCATCCCAGGCAAGAAGGACTGGGGCGAAAGCGTGCTTAAGCTGCCGCCCGCCCTCACCGGTGTGACCACGTCCTTTACCCCTTCCACGTACAAACACTTGAACAATAACGACGAGGATTTCGGCTCTGGCGGCGTCATGTTGCTGCCCGCCGTAAAAGGCCAGACCGCGCCGCCGCTCGCTGTTGCCATGGGCAAATCCAGCATCCTGTATCTGCTCAACCAAAACAGTCTTGGTGGCTTGAAGAAGAACGATGCTGGCGCACTGCAGGCGCAAAGCGGCGGCGGCGGCGGCCTGTGGGGCGGTCCGGCATTCTACAACGGTCCCTCCGGCCCCACCGTCTTCACCCAGACAGGAGGCGATGTGCTGCGGGCCTGGGCGCTTGCCGCCGGCAGCACTCCTTCGCTTACCCATCACGTCAGCGGTACTTCCAATGCCGGCTATGGCGGTTCGCTGCCGATCGTCTCCTCCAAGAGCGCGGTCGCCAATACCGGGGTGGTCTGGTTGATCAATCGCGCGAACGAGCCTTTTGCCATCGAGGCCTACGATGCAGTGAATCTCGGCGCTCCTATCTTCACAGCGCAGATCGGTACATGGTCCAACGCCGCCAACGGCAACCCGTTTCTGACGCCAATGGAAGCGAATGGGCGCGTCTATGCACCGGGCTACAAGGTAGTTCAGGTTTACGGCCTCATACCGTAGGGGACGCGCCCCGTGATCGGCACAGGCGATAGCGCTCCGTCGAAAGACATGCGCACCTCATTTAGAATCAGTGAACCTCAGCAGCCTGTTTTTCATTCCTGTGGGTGGGCCGAAGGCCCATGTGAAACTCATTGAGAAATGGCCGACCCCCGTCTGGGTCAGCTGAGTGTAACTGCGATTTATCGCCAACTGACGCCGAGCAATCGGAGGTGTGACCGACATCACTGAAATGGCTTAGTGCCGAGCCGAAAATCCCTTCCAGAGGTCCTTGGCCTTGGTGAAGGATGTCCTCTATGAATCGTCGCGAACTTCTGAAATTATCGTTGCTGACTTGCGGAGCGGCCCTAACCAGTTCGGCGCAAGGCTCGGGATCTCCCAGCCCACTTCCGGCGGATGATAACGCGTCTGCATCACCAGTGCTGGAAACAAGTCTAGGTAAGCTCCGAGGAGCTTTTGCCAATGGCGTGTATTCCTTCAAGGGCGTTCATTATGGGGCTTCGACAGAAGGTGCGAGGCGATTCCAGCCGCCGCTGCCAGCAAAGCCGTGGACTGGCGTTCGCGACGCGCTCGAACTCGGACCACCTGCGCCACAGTACGACGGTCTTTTAGACATGGGCCTCGCAGATGAGTACACACCGCTGTTCCAGTTTGTCGGTCCTGGAACCATGAGCGAAGACTGCCTCGTGCTTAACATCTGGACGCCAACTCTGCGCTCAGGAGGCAAAAGGCCTGTGATGGTCTGGCTGCACGGAGGATCGTTCGTGGTTGGCTCTGATGGCGTTCCTATGTATGACGGGACCAATCTCTCAGCCAAGCATGACGTGGTTGTGGTTGGTGTAAATCACCGGATTAATGCGTTCGGCCATCTATACCTGGGCAAAAAGGGCGGGGAGAGATACGCCGACTCGGGCAACGTGGGGATGCTCGACATCATTCTGGCGTTGCGGTGGGTGCGCGACAACATCGCCCAGTTCGGCGGCGATCCCGGGAATGTGACCATCTTTGGCGAATCCGGTGGAGGATGGAAAGTCAGTGTGATGATGGCGATGCCTGCTGCTCAGGGACTCTTTCACAAAGCCATTGTAGAGAGTGGCCCCGAGTTGCGCGTGAGTTCCGCGCAGGAAGCCGAGGCACTTTCGAAGAAGTTTCTGGACCTACTGCATGTGACGCCGGACCGGCTCGATGATCTTTTAAGGATTCCCATGGAACAATACATCGCTGCTCTGCACTCAATGGGGCCAGATGTTTTCAGTTGGGGTCCGGTCGTTGATGGCCGCTCGCTGCCCAGAAATCCCTTTGATCCCGATGCACCAGCGATTACGGCGGACGTGCCACTGCTGATCGGCACGACAGCTAGCGAAACCACGGTCCTGGTCGGCGCCGCCGATCCCCGGTCTTTTTCCCTGAACGAGGCTGACATGCGGGAACGATTGAAGAAGTTCCTAGAACTCAGCGACGACCCAAAGCTCGATGCGTTGATCGGCACCTACAAAAGGAACCGCCCGAACGCTACACCGAGCGACATCTATTTTGCGGTGACCACCGACTCCATGATGCGCCTAGACTCAATCACCGAGGCCGAACGCAAGGTCGCCCAGCACGCCGCCTCTGTATTCATGTACATCTTCGCGTGGCCGAGTCCGGTACTCGGCGGCAGGCTGAAAGCCGCGCACGTTGTTGACGTAGCTTTCGTTTTTGACAACGTGGACAAAGCCCCAGAGTGGGTCGGAACCGGGCCCGACCTGCAGCCGCTCGCTGATAGGGTGAGCAGGTCATGGGTCGCGTTTGCCCGCAGTGGCAATCCCAATCATGCTGGTCTGCCTCACTGGCCAGCGTACGACGTCGACACGCGAGCCACTATGACATTCAACAATGACTGCAAGGTGGTGAATGATCCCGGCAAAGAAGAGCGGCTGGCCATGGCCGCCCTGCATCAGACGTAGCCAAATCGAGCCCGCATCCAAACAGAGATTTCTCAACTAATGTAACCAGGCGATTTCGCTCATCGACCTTATTTGCGGCAGCCGATTTGCCCGGGCTTTGTCTGCGTCAATGTTTCCTGCGGCGTAATCGTCGGTTGATTTCGTCTGCGGAGAAGGATTCAGGATCAAAATCACCGAGCCACGCACAGGCTTCCTCGTGCGGGTGTTTAGTGTCCTGAAGGGCTGTGAGAAGCTCAGCAAAAACTTCCGAACCGCCGCAGTCTTCGGGTGGACAGGATCGTTTTCCCGCAACGCAAATCTGGTGAAACGATTCATCTCCGAGCAGAACTTCTTCAAGAAGAAGCTCGTGCTGCCAGCCGTCCCCGAAATCATACTCGTATAACAACCTCGCCCCCACCGTCCAGATCAACTCCCCGAGCTCGGTCCGGTTCTCATTTGCCACCTTGGTGCCGACTACATGCGTTAGATCAGCACGCTTTTGCTTTGGCAAAAGAAATTGATGAAGGTGGGTATTGGTCCATCCCATCACAGTCTGCAAGGTCCGGTGGAGATCGCGAAGCGTAATCTCACGCGGAACTAGAATGCGCCTCCAGACCGGCGGGCTTGTACCGAGGAGGGTCACTTTGATGGCATACACTTCCACGCGGGGTTCGGGCTGTCTCAAGCGGCCGTGTCCTCCGCCAGGAATTTGGCGAAGGAACGGATCAACTTCAGCTTGTCCTCTCCTAAACCGCGCAGCTCTTCTTCACTGAGTCGGTTTTCGTACAAGAGTCTCCCCAACACATCTGTAAGTCGCGAACCGCGAAAGTCGTATTTTCGATCGATCTCTTTACGGCGTTGGGTGAGGTAATGTTCGAGGTCCCACAAGTCCGACGACTGCTGGATGTGGCTGGCCATCTTCTGTGTTTCCTGAATCACCTCGTGGAGTTCTCGCCCCAGGGCAGCGTCGAAGGCTTTGCGGGCGACGATCTTTTCTGACCTCGACCAAATCGGTTTGTTCTGGTAGGGATAACGGTCTTGAGCCGCAGACGGGCTGGTCATGTTCCAATCCTCCGTGGCCGCATTCTACCCCTTGCCCGAATGCCTTTTCTACAGCTTCGCTGGCCTCGTCCGCCGGGACAGATTTCACCTGTTTCGCCTGCTGCTGCCCATCCGTTCTGAGGTCGAAAAGGTCGTTCACTGGATGCCTGAGATTTTGTTTGCAGCCGAGATAGCGTTCCGTGGTCTGCACTGATGCATGCCCGAGCAAGAACTGAATCTGCTCTAGTTCACCGCCGCGATCGTGGCACAGCTTCGCGCAGGTCCGCCGCAGGTCGTGCGGTGCAATGTGCTCCAAGCCTGCTCTCTGGCAGCAGCTTCTGACCACGTACCAGACAACGTTCTGCGAGAGGCCGCTGCCCCACACCTTTCCCCGTCCGGCGACCGCTCGAAAGATTTTGCCCTCACCAACCCCAGCGGCTCGTGTCCATTGATCGAGAGCGACTTTCACCCAGTTCGGAATGGGCACGGTGCGAATGTGGCCACCTTTGCCAATCAGATCAACCACGGCCCAGTGTCCTTGGCGCATCTGAATGTCATCCAATACCAAACCGACCAGTTCCGACCTGCGAAAGCCACAACCGAACAGCATGGCCAACATCGCATAATCGCGCTTGCCGCGCATAGTATCTCCCCCCGCATGCCTGAGCACTTCCGAACTCTGCTCTGCGCTCAACCAATTCCCGGACCGGAATCCGAGCTGCTTGACTCCCTTGACGCGGCTAATCCCTGCGGCCAACTCAGGACTCAGCAACCCGGCGTCGGCGGCTTCGTGAGCCAGGCGACGCACGGCTGCAAGCTGCTGGTTGATAGTGTTGGCCGCCAGATGCCGCGATTCCAGGTACATGCGATAGCGCACGACGACGATGCGGTTGAACGCCAGCCGAGGCTCGGAGCAGTACCAGGCGATGAACTGGTCGATGGCGTACTCGTAGACTCGGCGCGAAGCTGGCGAACCGAGGCTGTTGAGAACTGCCGTTTTACAATGATCCAGGTCTGGCAGGCGGAGCACTCGCCGACGATAGTTCGGCTTGACTCTTGGTTTGCCCATGACGACGGCCTCCCTTGCCGCAGAATTGGAACTACAGCAGACCGCCTGGGCAATGCAAGCACTAGGTAATGGGTCTAGGAGGGGCTTTGAGCGCTATCGCCTGTGTCTGTTGAAAAAGTCCCTCAGTTGATGCTTGCGGCGATGCAACGTTCGAGTTATAAGCAGGCCAGAGTTCGCGATGCTGCTGTTTACCGCTACATTCGGAGGCCTGCTGCTTATGATG
>Ga0182027_10004065_pt1 | contig 22850 bp, 18 predicted proteins | sample 712E1DmetaG_FD_121300 | JGI IMG/M metagenome (GOLD analysis project Ga0182027, IMG submission 121300) | Permafrost microbial communities from Stordalen Mire, Sweden - 712E1D metaG (Illumina Assembly) | ecosystem: Environmental > Terrestrial > Soil > Wetlands > Permafrost | place: Sweden... | reverse complement strand
TCTCATCATGCGATCGGTCGGCATCCATGACGCCGAAGATGTCTCCCTGGGCCATAAGGAGACCGTCGATCACCGCCGAGCTCAGCCCACGTTCATTCATGCGTCGGACCACGCGGGCCCAAGGGTGTCCTTCCGCATAATCGCCGGCAATCTTCCAGGTCTGATCCGGGGAGTTATCGTCTACGATAATAATTTCATGCGTCAACGGTCCGAGCGCCTGATGAGTGGCCTCCAGGAAGGCAAGAATATTCCCAGCTTCATTGAAGGTGGGCACCACCAGTGACAATTTAGGCAAAGAAACACTCATTAAAACACCCTCCAAAAATCCGCTAAATCGTCAGACATTTTAACATAACGACCCCCTGCTGACCTCATGAAGTTCGCTCATAAACGGTCCAGTGCGGCAGCTGGTAAATGATGCGCTGGAATTCCAGCGCACGGTCGGGAGCGATCGGGCACTCGTCGCGTGTGATCAGCCACGCTTGTCCGGCCGGCAATGATTGTTCCTGGGTTAAATAGTAAAAACTTTGAGTATTGCCGCTGTAATATTGGAGCGCACCCGTCGCTTCTTCACAAGGCGCCATCACATAGACCTTAACGGAGAGATTGGGAAGCCGATTAGAGAGCCATCCGGCCATAGTTCCGATCTCTGATTGCCGCGCAAGCCGAGGGATCGCTATGCGAAAGACGACAAACCCGGCCGCCAGAGTGGCCACCAAAAAAGCGGCAATTTCGCTGCGCCTTTCTGCAGAGCGCGCCCACAGCAGAAATGCATTTCCCAAGAGAATAAGGCATCCGGTAGCAAACACCATGGCGGGAGCCCATAAGTAAGTTTGGATGCCCCATGGGAGCAAGGCGCCCAGATAAGCCAGAAGAGTCACTGGCCACAGGGCCTTGCGCAAAATCGAGGCGCTTAGCCAGACCCGCTGGCTCTTTTTTTCGGCAAAGACGAGCACAATCAGCGTACTGAGAGCTAAAAGGATTAATGCGTACGCCCAGAGAGATTGGTGAAAAAGAATGCGCAGCAGGTGCGCGGGATCCGTGGAGTATTTAGCGCTATAGGAATCTCTCCTTTGGAGAAATGAGCATGACATCGTCCCGGCCACAGCGATCCACAGCGCCGCAAAAAAACACCGATGCGTGATCGAGAAGGTGGGCATAAAGAGCAACGCGATGATGGCCCAGGGAGCCAGCGCAATGGTCGTTGGTTTGCTCCAGAGACCCAGTATGAAAAAAGCCATCGCGGCGGTTTGTTGCACCCAGGCGCGTCGCGGTCTGGCGCCTAAGTCGTCGAAACCTTTATCCACCAGCCAAAGAGACCAACCTCCAAACAACAGCAGGAATTTTTCCTGCAGAGAAAGATAAACCACGAGATTATAAAGCGGTGTGGCTGATAAAAGGAGAAGGCCAAAAGCCAGGACCGAACGGATTCTGCATTCGGGAGGAGACTGGCGAACAAGGATCATCCCCCATGGAATGAGAGACAGAATGACCAGGCTGAAATTGGCCATATAAAAAGCTTTCGGCGAGTGCAGGAAGATATGGTAAGCCACGTAGACAAAGAAAGTGTAGACCGGGCGGAACCAAAGCACCCGGGATTCACGCTGCAAAACATACCACAAAGATTGCCCCACCCAGCGGTGGCGGACGGAGAATAAATTCGTCGCGTCATCCATCAGGCCCCAGCTCATGGGGTAATGAACAATGGCAAACACGATGGCCAAGAGAAGAAAACCGATCCAAAAAGCAGAAAGTCTGCGGGCTATTTTTACGGCATCCATGAGTACGGTTCCAAACTGTCGCCTGGTGCGCGGTCATGCCATCCGGGAGTGCGGTAAATATCTTTCAGGAAATAGCCGCCCAAGACGAGGGAGACTCCGACCAGGCAAATCAACCCCAGTCGCTCGGACAAATGGCGAGTGATCCAACCCTGAAACGAAAGGACAGCATAGGGGATTGCAAAAAGATTAAAGAAGACCACTGGTAGCGTGTTGTACCAAAAAGGATAACTCCAGAAAAAGAGGTAATTCAACCAGTAGAGAAAGCCGGCTGCTCCGAAAAGGGATAGAAAGGGTGCCACTTTGGATTCTTGCCCCCGCCACCGGTTCCAGAGCGGGTTGGCCGCCGCCCAAAAACAAAAGCTCATCGAAAAAATAATGTGCGACCAGGTCAGGCATCCGAAACCGGAATACTCGGTATGCCGGATCCGGACGGCTTGCGTTGCCTTATCTGGGCTAGCGGACGGCAGATGGAGCATTTTCTGGCCAATGGCGGACATTTCGTCAAAAAGAATCGAAGGAGCTCGCCAGGCATATGCTTTGAGTTCTTGAGTGTCGTTGAAGAAATGAAAAAGCCGAGCTAAAACTGTTAAAAGGACCGTTGTCGGGACAAAAAATAAAATGAAGCAAGCGCCGGCATGCGCAACTCTTGCCTTCCAGGACGCAAAACGGTTTTCGATCACGACCTTATAGAGCATCCATCCGGGCAGCATGGCTAAAAACTGGCCCTTAAATGAGTAAGCGCATCCCAGCATCAGGGCCGCGCCATAAGGATGTTCACCGTTGAGCAAGAGCGCTGCCAAAAAACACAGAAATCCAGGCGTCATTCCGTTAAATTGAATGGGGTAAATCAGAATGAGAGGAATGGAAATCCAGACGCTTAGGACTAGCAGCACACTTAAACCCAGGATAATCCAGGACCGTGAAAGCCGCTCGAATTGCCGCTGCAGGAGCCAGAAAAGCCAGCCGATTATGATCGCCATGTAGACAAAGTGGTAATAGCGCATCGGCTTCAGGGAATGTGAGTAATAGGCAATGGCGGCTGAGACAAAGACGGCGTGCGGCCCATTCTCCACAAAGGGATCACCGTCGGCTATCGAAAGGTGGCCTGCCTTGAACATTTTATAAGGCACGCCCATGTAAGTGTATTCAGAGATGCGGTCAACTCGTAAATGGGGTAAGGCGACCGCAAAGACCATCGTAATGACGGCCAGCAATACAATGAGCGCAGCGATTTGACGATGGATCAATTTCATGTCGCAAGACCTGATCGCGCCGGAATCAAGAAGCCTGTCTTATGTCTTCCGGAGTTTTTTGAGGATAACATCCACCAATTCCCCAACGTTGGCCAGTCCGGCGATTTCACCCATTCCGAACTTAATGCCCAACCGCATTTCTATGGCCACAATCAGGTTGATATAGGAAAGGGAATCCCATTGGGCGACGTCCTTGGCGGAGAGTTGATAGCTAAGTTGGAGCGTTTCATTTCCAAAAACCGAGCGAAAAATTGGTGTGATCTCCTTGTAGACGGCGTCCCGGTCAGCTGGTGGCATCATCGTTCCGTGTGACCCTTTCCATCGCTTTCACTTGAATATGGGTTTTGATTCTATCAAATCGTCTTAAATCCAAAATCCAAGATGTGGAATCGGCAGTCTGCTTGCTTTTTGGCGCAGGAGTGACAGGCTCAAATCCGAGTCGCGGATAATGATCGGCCACCATGCCGTTTTTCGCGGTCGGGATATAGTCCCCACGCAGGTAAACGGCGCCGCGGGCTCGGGCCAAACCCACTAACACATTGAGCAGCTGCTGCTCGACTTGCCGGCCCAGGACCCGGCAGCTCATTAGCCAGGTGTCGATCACCATGGCAGGCTGTTGAGATTCCGTGATTTGGCGCGCGATGATGACGCTGATCAGGCCATTGTCCCCGAAACGGTCTTGTAAGCGGGCCTGGAGTGTGAGGAGATCGGGGCTCTGCAGCATCAGCCGGACCTGGGCTTCCGTATAGCGCCGGGTGGTCAGATTGTATTGCTTGCTTTTATTGATCAACTGCGCCACGCGCGGCAGCGACGTCTCATCAAAGGGACCCGCCTCCACGGTCATCTGGAGGCTTTTCAAAAAGTCATCGAGATTGGTCATCTGGTCTGCCAGTTGCGTCCTTTTGGCATTCGCCACGTACTGCTCCGTGCGCAAACGATCATCAGGGGTCAAGCGGATGGCTTCGAAATATCCCGAATCCGAGAGCGCGGCGGTGAACGCGGCGGGATCTTCGGGCAGTTCCAGCACGGCCACCTCCGGAATCGATTGGCGAATAAGTTCTCGTTCCGCTGGATTGTCGTCTACGAAAACGAGCGAATCAAGACCAATATTGAGTTCCGAAGCGATCCGCCGTACATTTGTCGCTTTATCCTGCCAGTTGGCGACGAAGCAGGAGATGTCGTCAAGTTTGAGGACCATTTCAGGATGCTTTTCGAAAGGCAAACGCGCGGTAGCGGCCTCGTTCTTGCTGCAAACGGCTAATATCACCCCGCGCTGCCTGAGCTCCCGGGTATACATTTGGAAAGATTGATACGCCTCGCCCGCACCATTGCCCTGTCCAAGAACGATCCCGTCGAGGCCGTCATCACCGATGACTCCACCCCACAAGGTGTTGTCCAGGTCGAGCACGAGGCATTTTTTAGAATTTCCGCGAATGGCAGCAAGAATCCGGGCCACATGATCCCCCCAGAGAGGGCCCAGGCCCGGAGGCACATCCTGTTTGGCGTGGTGCCACCAGCGGGTATCGCACCAAAGACGCTTTCCGACGCTTGAGGCCAGCCAGTCCTGATCGAAAACCAAAACCTTATTTTCGGGAGCTTTTTGCTTCAGGGCTTCATTAAAGACCCGCAGCAAATTTGCCGGAGCCGCCGGCCAAATGGCATCGGCATGACCCAGGAGCACTTCCGGCGGGATGACGATGGTCGATTGGACGATCACCGCCCCGGATTCGCGAGCGATGGCTTGCCAGAGCGAAACAGTCTCATTCACTTGCTGGTCCAGCGTGCGGCGCGCCATCTCGATCGGCGTAGTGGGAGGCATCTTCAAACCGGCATCTTGCGCGTGCCGCATCAACACAATGACATCTGGCTGAAAGCGGTATAAACCGGAAGACGGATTAAATATTTCCTGGCGGTACTGATTGAACGCGCCCGTATAAACGTCGACCAGGATCTCGCGGCGAAGGCATCCCACGCGAATGGAGGCGATCAAATGGTCGACTGTGGCGGATGACAATAGAGCCAATTTCAGATGGCGGGTTTTTGGTTCGAATTCAGGGGTATCCTTTCGCCATTGCTGGAGTTGACGGTCTAGAGTGGCGGTTGACACCAGGTCGAGATCATGATTGGCCAGGAGGCTAAGCGCCTTGATATTCTTTTCCGGATCCCCCCGAAAATGTGTGGATTCCTTTAAGGCCTTCTCGAATTCGGGCGATTTCGGCAACCAATAGAGGTTATTCGTCATGGCTTGATGGCGGACACTACATCTGAATCTTTCGAACAGCCGATTTGGAGAAAATCAACTTCCTTAAAATTCAATTTGCCAGGGTCCTCAGGAACCATAGCATGTCCGGTATATTGCGCAACAATCGGCGAAAATACCTCCGCGTTCAGATAAGGGATTAACGCGGAGTGCGGCCTGTTTTTGAGAACCCATTGAAGCATTCGATAATGCATCGTGTTCCCGGCATGGAACCCGTCGATAAATTCGCAGTCCGATCCGCCCAGCGATCGGGCATCGCGAAAATCATAATACTCGATATCCAGGCTCCTCAAATAGGTATTCAGCCGATCCACGTATTGATATTGCTCCGACATTTCTTGCATGCAGCGAAGAACGGCCGGGGCCACTGGCGGCAAAAAGAGAATGAGCTGGACCTTGTTCTGACGGCAAACAGCAATAATCTCGCGCAACTCGGAGATGCGTTTCGCATCGATATCTGTGCCGTATTCAAAACGGCGCTTGCCCTCATGGATGCGTTCCAGCGTATTGGAAAACTTCACATCCTGCACGGATAGGCCTTGAAAGAAGCCCCCGTAAAAATAAGATCCGTCCGGATAAAACCCCATAGCGTTTTCAATGGCATTGATTCCCATCGCCGGCCAGCGTGTCCCGCGTGCCGACGGAATATCGCCGAGCACGATCTGCGCATAGAGCCGGGGAGGCACCTTGCCGGTCGCGAGCCAGGCAAATGGGCTCAACAATTTATCGCGTGTGATTTCCGTTTCATCGTAGAAATGGTCCGGATAGGAATCCGGCTCGAAGAAACGGCTGTTGAACAAATAAAACTCAAGGACCATCAGAATCAATTTAGGTCGATGAAAACGGAACATCTCGTCTAAAAACATCCGTGTTTCATTTAACGTATTGGCCGCGCCGCCGGCATTGACGAAAGAGGCGCGGAAAGCGCGGGTCTGGAACTGCATGACCCGGGAAGAGCCGACAGCGATCACGTCGGGACGCACGTCGCGCACCAACTGCAGCTTGTACCGGAAAAACGTGCTGTTTAACCCGGAACCGTAAAGGGTTCCCTGGTCGCGCTGCCGGCGGATTAACTCAGGGTATCCGGTTATTTCGTCTGCATGGCGCAGGAAGATAAAATTGGTGCATAAAGGCACACTCAACACGAGAAGGGATAAGAAAACAACTCGTAGATAGCGCCGATAGGCGGTGTCCGGACAAACAGCGGCGGATTCGTTCAAGTTACGCTCCCGGTTAAAATTGAAAGTAGAGGAATTCACGAACGCCCGACAGCATGCTCAATACCGCCACGACTCCCAGGACCGCCGTCGACACCGCCCATGGAATGGAGGGCTGCCAGCGAAACGCTTTCCACCATGAAGCGAAGACATCCCCGGAGGGGAGCTGAAAATCCGTCGTATGGTCTTGGATCCAATAATAAAGATTCGGCACAAACCAGGCGATCGCAAACAGCGAAATCGTCCACGGCAGGACTTCATTGGTGTTCAGTCCGCTTTCCGGTGTTACAAATCCTCGGAACTGAATTCCGAGCGCCTTGAGAAATGCGGCATGCGCAGCCATGCCGTGAGGGAGCGACAGGCCGTGCGAACCGAACATGCTCCGGATGAGAAACCAGGCGGTTTTCACATCCGGCGCCCTGAAAAATACCATAGCTATCATCACAGCCATTAAAGTCGCGAGGCGGGCCACCTGTCGCCCTGCCTTCGAACTTTGCGAGGGATCTTGTCCCATCCGCCGCTGCACCTGGTGCCAGGCGTGATTGATCACCAGGTAACTCCCGTGAAGCATCCCGAAAATAATAAATTGCCAGCCCGCCCCATGCCATACTCCTGAAACAAACATCGTCACGAGCATCGGGAAGGCGACCAGGACCATGAACGGTTCGATGTCGAGAGAGGTTCGGCTCATCAACTTCTTGCCGGCGGCCAGCCGGCGCCTTGTGATCGATAGGACTATGGGATTGTAGACATAGTCTGTCAGAAAGCGGGTCAATGTCATATGCCAGCGATTCCAGAAATCGATGACGTTGACCGCTCGGAAAGGGGAGTTAAAGTTCAAGGGGAGGACCAAATTGAAGAGGAGTGCCGACCCGATGGCCATATCAGAATATCCTGAAAAATCAAAATAGAGCTGGAGCGTATAAGTCAATGGGCCGGTCCAGGCCTCGCCGGCGGTGAGTGGGAATCGATGGGAGGCGAGGCTAAAAACTGTATTCGCAAACAACGCGAGATGATCCGCCAGGACGGCTTTTTTAAATAAACCTACTAAAAAGATCGTGCATCCGAGAGCGAAAGAACGCGGTCTGAAACGAAAAGAATCCTGATTTGAAAACTGAGAAATTAATTGACGGTGATGGACAATCGGGCCCGCGATAAGGTGAGGAAAGGTCGACACAAAAAGGACGTAATCCAGAAAGTTATACCCCGCGCATCGGTCCTGACTGCAATCGATCAAATAGGCGATCTGTGTAAACGTAAAAAAGGAAATAGCCAGCGGCAAAACAATCGACCTTCCTGGAATATCTTGATGGAACACGAAATTAAGATTTTCGATGAAAAAGTTGGTGTATTTAAAGAATCCAAGCAAAAGCACATTGAATAGAATTCCCGCAAGGAGCGGCTTCGTCATCGATAGATTGGCCAGCAGGCGGTTGCGGATGATTCGGCCGAGGAGAAAATTGACACAGACAGATAAGAGCAGAATGAGGAGATTGACTGGCCGCCACCAGGCGTAAAATACCAAGGAGGCGACTGTGAGCCACAGAAGGGCTCCGCGTTTCTGGTTTCTGGACCCAAGCCAATAGAACCCGGTCACGGTCACGGGCAAGAAAAGGAAAATAAATCCGAAAGAATTAAATAACACGATAATTTGCCGCCAAGATCATACACGGCAATCCCTTGCGACTGCAATTGATGCATGATCATCCGCTTTCGTACAAGTCTGCTATAATTCTGCGCTCAAAGCATGACCCTGAAAAACATAATCAGGCCGTTCGTACGGCTCCTTAAGGCATCCTGGGTATTCATCAAATCCACACTCCATCTTCCCCAAAAATACGAAGATCATTTCAAACGCTTATCTGCTGAACCCCAGCGGACGGATATCGAGGTCGACGGCTTTTCCAAGTTAACTCCGGATCAATTGGCGGCGGTGAAGAAGGGCGTCTATGACGATGTCTTGAGCTATGCGGGAGAAGGAAAAGTCCTGGATTTTGGGTGCGGAACCGGAAGGCACCTCCTGCATTTCCCTCCCGCAAGATACCAGCGGAGCGGAATCGACCTGAACGAAGGTTCCCTGGTCCGCGCGCGCGCCAAATTACCCGGCGCCTCCTTTTTTAATGTCAACCTCCTGGCAGATCACTCGTTTATCACTGCGTCGAGAGGGCATTACGATTTGATCTATAGCGTCAGCGTATTGGAATATTTCCAGAAGTGGGAATTGAAAAATCTTTTCATGAAGTTCTTTCAGCTGTTAAAGGCTAACGGCGTTGTAAATCTGCTGTTCCCGACTCCTCAAAACGTTGTGGATAAATGGGCAACCGATAAATATCGGAAATATTCGGTAAAGGAAATCAGCGGGTTGCTGATGTCTTCCGGTTTCACAATTCTGCGCGCCGATCAGCTCCCGGGAGTGGTTTATACCGGAAGGGTTCTTGCGCGAAAAGAGAAGGTCACTGAGCCGGCCACTTGTGAATCTCCTGATCAATAATATCCCCTGGATAACGGCACCCTTTTAGAGCCATTCTCATTTTCTGGATAAGGGAATAGGCTTTCATCATCCGCTGATTGTGGACGATTTTAAACATAAATCCCTGCTTCAATTCCCCTCCAAATCGTTCTTTGAAGGTCTGGATCCCTTCGTATTTGCTGCCTTTGTCGACGTTGATCCTGCACCCCACAAAACTGAATGAACGCACGCCGGCGGATTTCATCCAGCGCATGGCTTCCCAGTACAAGAGGATGTTGGAGCCCTTATGAGGGGAGGAGGAAATCCCGCCATAGAAGGTGTAACTCATCCGCGTATTAAAAAGAATAAGGACTGTAGCCTCTGGAATGGTGCCCCTGTAGGCCACGAAAACCTTAGCGAAGGGCTGCAATTCTTTAAGCAAGGTCCGATAATATTCCTTGGGTTCTATTCCCGCTTTTGCCCTCGACATGCTTGCTGCCAGGAGGTTGTAAAAATCATCCAGAAGCTCTTCGCCGCCGGCTTTCACGACGCCGCCCGCTTCTCTGCATTGCCTGCCGTATTTCTTATAACTGGTACTGAAACCGGCCCAGATTTCCTCTTCTGGCTTTGAAAGATCAAGGATGTAACTTCCGAAAGGGATCCTTAAGGAGCCGGTCGGACAGGTCGTGAAGAGCGCCGTGACCGGTGTTTGCCTGATCCACATCGTTTCAAATTTCTCTTTCAAACATTGCACGGCCTGATCCAGGAAATTCTTTTCCGAATCTTCTGAATTGAAAGCGGATATTGAAAATGGCTCTGAACATAGTTCCGCATATTTGAATATCAGCTTTTTGGTCATGATGGCGGGCACGACAAAATCAGAGTTATAGAGATAGACCAATTCCTTGTTTTGGCCATGGATGAACCGTCGATACTGATCCGTATAAAAAACATTGGCCGCATTCAATGACAGGAGAATCTGTTCCGGCAGGTCTTCCCATTGCCGCGCGAATGATATGTCCATCAATGCGTTGGATGATTTGACTGCTGCCATAAACCCCGCGTATCGATAATGACCTGGCCGCGACGCCGTTTATCCGGAAGCTGGCGGAACTCCCGGTGATCGACCAGCAGGACGAGAACATCTGCCTCGGCCATCGTTTTGGTCCAGGGAACCAGAGGAATACCGGGGATCTTTTTGACATACGGATCAGAGACCAGAAGACGTCCGGGAAAAGCACCTAAGAGATGCCGCACAATATCCAGGGCTGGGGACTCGCGAATGTCATCGATGTTGGCTTTGTAGGTCAACCCCAGACAGCCGACAGTGATTGACGATTTCTTCCCGGCTAATTGAAGAATTTTCCTGGCGATATAGGCCGGGCGGGCATCATTCACCTCGCGCGCCTGGCGGATCAGTTTGGCGGTGTCAGGGAAGCGCTCTACCAGGAACCAGGGGTCCACCGCGATACAATGTCCTCCGACGCCGGGTCCGGGAGACAGTACTTTAACCCGCGGGTGCTTGTTCGTCAGCTCGATCAGCCGCCAGGGATTGATTCCTGAAGCTTCGCAGAGAGAGCTTACTTCGTTGGCAAAAGCGATATTCACATCTCGGTAGCTGTTCTCGACGAGCTTAACCATTTCCGCGGTTTTCAAATCCGTCAAATATATTTCCCCCTTCACAAAGGAGCGATAGAGCGATTGAGCCGCTTCGGCCGACCGCTTATTCAGTCCTCCGATGACTCGATGATTCTGTACCATTTCGGTCAGGATCTTCCCCGGAAGCACGCGTTCCGGGCAATGTGCGACAAAGAGATCGCTTCCGATCCTGAGCCCGCTCTTCCTGAGAATGGGAACGACCAATTCTGCCGTGGTATCCGGAGGAATCGTGGATTCGACGATGACCAGATTTCCTTTACGCAGAAACCGCACGATCGATTCTGACGCGGACACGACAAAGGAGAGATCGGCTTTCTTGGTGAGGGGATCCATGGGGGTCGGCACGCAGATCATGAACACATCTGCTGGCACCGGCTTGCCGCGAGCGATGAGATGTTTGGATTTTACCGCCGCGCTGACGACGGTATCCAAATCGGGCTCGATGATATGAACGTTCCCGGCATTAAGTATTTTGACGACACGAGGGTTGACATCCACACCCACTACGCTGTGTCCTTGAGTGGCCAGAATGCTTGCCGTCGGCAAGCCGATATATCCTAGTCCGATCACACAGACCTTACTCATTGGAGTACCTCCAGGCAGGCGCGCACGATGGCCGGGGCCGAGATGCCGTATTTTTCATTAAAAACCGCGCGCCTGCCGCTTGTGCCGTCCAGCGGTTGGGCTACTCCCAGCCGACGGACCTTGCAGCCGAGCCCGTGGTCCGCCGTCGTTTCCGCTACCAGGGATCCCAGCCCGCCCACCGTGTAATGTTCTTCGACGGTGACCACCTGTCGAAAATGGGAGAGGTGCTCGGCCAGGTCTTTGCCGGGTGGCGGGTTTACGCTGGCCACAATGACGAGCGAGACGGAGACGCCTTGCTTTTGCAAGTCCTCCGCTGCCTTCGCGGCTTCCAGCGCGATACTGCCCATGGCTACCAGCGCGATATCTTTGCCATCCCGCACGAACTGGGCCTTGCCAAGTTCGAATTGACCGGTGAGACCCGGAACAATGGATTGATCATCCTTGCCGAAACGATAATAGGTCGGCCCCGGCTGATCCCATGTGGCGCGCAAGGCGCTCCGCGCCTGTTGGTGATCCGCAGGGACGATGACGCGCAGCCCCGGCTGAATGCGCATGACTCCGATATCTTCCAGACTGTAATGGCTCGGCCCTGAAAACTCGTAATCAAATCCGCCGCCGATGCCCAGAATTCTCACGGGCAGATGGTGGAGGATAGGACCATTCCGGATGAATTCGTAGGGTCGCAAGGACGCAAAGGGCGCGATCGAGTAGACAAAGGGAATAAATCCAGCCTCGGCCAGGCCCGTGGCGACGCCGAGCATGTTTTGCTCGGCCACGCCGACGTTCAAAAAACGATCCGGGAATTTCTTTGCGAAGGGTTCAAGGATAGAATAGCCCAGGTCGGCCGTCAAGAGAATGATCCTTCCATCGACGGCGGCTAATTCGGAAAGCGTCTGAACGAGGGCCTGTCTCATGATGGAATTTCGATCTCCGCGAGCGCCCGGCGATACTCTTCATCCGACATCGGCCAGTAATGCCATTTGATTTTGTTTTCCATAAAAGAAACACCTTTGCCGAAAGTGGTGCGCGCGACGAGGATATGCGGTTTTTCCCCCTTCAGACCTTTGACGGCCTTCACGATCGCGTCCCCATCGTGTCCGTCGATGTCGTGCGCGTCCCATCCGAACGCTTCCCATCGAGCCCTCAGGGGAGATAGGTCCATGACGTCTTTGGTGTACCCGAAGGCCTGCTGACCGTTCAAATCGATGAAGGCGATCAGATTAGACAGCTTATGGTGAGCGGAGAACATCGCGGCTTCCCAGACGGATCCTTCGTTGCATTCGGCATCGCTTAAAAGTGCGAAGATGCGCCGCGACGAACCCTGCAGGCGGGCGGCCAGGGCCGCTCCGGCCGCCATGGAAAGTCCCTGACCCAGCGAGCCCGTGGAAAAGTCGATCCCCCTTTGCCTGTGCTCCGGATGGACCCCGAGCAGGCTCTCGTTGCCGCAAAAAGTGTTAAGTTCCTCTTTGGAAATCAATCCTTTCAAGTGCAAAGCTGAATAAAGCGCCAGCGCCGCTTGTCCTTTGCCAAGAATGAAGCGGTCGCGCTGCGGGTCGTCGTGCGCCGGGATGTTCAGGATTCGCCCATATAAGGACGAGATAAGGTCGGCGATGGACAGGCAGCAGCCGATGTGGCCCACATTGGCCCGTTTGGACTGTTCCAGAATGATTCGACGGATGGCCTGGCCTGTCATTGAAGGATTGACTTGAGGGTTTGTCACGGACGCTCACCGGCCTGCTTGGGTTCACGTGCGATGGCATAGATGTTGCCGGCCTTCAGCGCCGGTGACAAGCGCCCGAGTCCCGTCAACTTAAATAGGGACGACACAAAGGATTTTAATCCCATCGGTATGGGCAACATATAAAGCCAATAATCCAGGGGATAGCTGTTCTCCAGATCCCCGATCACCACGATGTCCAGCCCGGCCTGTGTCAGGAGGCGACTCAGAGTCTTTTTGTTGAACAGGTAAATATGCTCAATGTCGATGATGGGCGATTTGCTTCCGAGCAACCTGGCTTGGAGGGAAGCGGCGTTATGGCAAATGAGATAGACCAGTCCCCCTGGAAGCAGCACCTCACGGATCGATTTCATGATGGTTTGCGGTTCGGTCAAATGGTCGATGGTTTGAAACAGGCAGACGAGATCAAAACGGTGCGGCGGGAATGTTGATTGGCCATCAAAAAAACCCGACTGGATGCAGTCTCGAACCGAGAGATCGGCCTTTTGCTTGGCCTCCAGGCTGGGCTCCGATCCGACGACCGACAGAAAGCCCTGTTTCTTAAGTTCTTGCAGAAAGAAACCGCTGCTGCAGCCGATTTCGAGGGCTGCCGATCGTGGTAAACCGGACAGGTGACGCTCGAGCGGACGCCAATAATCCCGGCGCAGGACGTCCGCGTGCTCACCGAAGGTCACGCTGCTTTTGGAATAGAGGTCAAGGAGGATAGTATCCGGAAGAATTTCACGCGAGAAAACTAGTCCGCAGCCTCGACAGCGGACCATTTGATAATGAAAATGCTCGGTTTCCCGGCGAGCGGAGAAAACCGCCGGCGTCAGATCCTTCTCTTCAAAGGTCCTTGGATAAAGATCCGAGAGTTGTTCCTGCGCTCGACAGAACAGGCAATGCTTGACGATCATCTTCATGCCGTCTTAAGAAACGGGCCTTTCGGTCCGCGAAGCCAGAAATTCGGCCAGCTCATCGGACTGTGCGAAGCGCCGGGAGCTGTGGCGGATGGCTTTTCGAATAAATTTGGGCCGATGTTTGGTTTCCTCAAGCACCTTACCCAGATATTCCCCCAGGATCGACAGCCCCAGGAGTTGAATGCCGCCAAAGAACAGGATGAGCACAATGACGGTCGTTAAACCGGGAGGCACCTTCAGGTTCATCAACCGGTAGACGATCTGAAAGACGAGGGCCACAAACGAAAGCAGCGTCATGAAAAGTCCGCCGTACAGGAGCAAATCCAAAGGCGCGAAGGTAAAGCTGAATAGGCCTTTCCGCGCCCACCAGATATTCTTCGTGAGGTTGTTCGTGCTTCTGCCGAAGAGGCGTTCCGGCCGGACGTAATCCACGCTGGCTTGGCGGAATCCCACCCAGGCCCGCAGGCCGCGCAGAAATTGATCCGTTTCGGGCAGAGCCAGGAGTTCCTTCACGACCCGCCGATCCAGCATGGAGAAATCTCCAGCATCCAGGGGGATCGGAATATAGGCCAGCCAGCGCAGGGCCCGATAAAAGGCTTTATAGCAGAGGTTCGTAAAAAAAGATGTTTCGCGTCGGATACGCCTGCCATAAATGACTTCATAGCCTTCTTTCCACCGGCTGAAAAAATCGGGGATAATTTCCGGAGGGTCCTGCAGGTCTCCGTCCATGAGGACGACGGCATCGCCCGTCGAGATATCCATGCCGCTTAAAAAGGCGCTCTGGGAACCGAAATTGCGGGAGTGCTCAACGGCGATCACATGGTCATCTTTCGCACAGATCTCCTGTAGAACTTCGTCGGTGGTATCCGGGCTCGCGTCGTTGACGAAAATAATTTCGTAATCGACGCGCAACTTCTCGAATACTCTGGTCAGCCGCTCATGCATGACGGGGATGGCCAAATTATCCTTATAGCAGGCGATGATCGCCGACAACCTGACCGGCCGTTCGACTGCGTTAACGGATTGGATTTCCGGAAGCCCGGAACGGCCCTTGAACCAAGCGGTCGTTTTTTCCAGGCCCTCCTTGAGGGTCGTTCGCGACGTCCACCCAAGAAGGTCGCGCGCCATACCTGGATTCCCGAACCAGCGCTGGAGATCCCAGGTCCGGTTCGGCATACTGGACCAATGAGGCTCCTCTGAGATCCCGAACGAAGTCCTGGCCATCTGCGCCAATTCGCGGATGGTCGTAGGGGTTCCGGACGCCACGTTAATCGATGCTCCGGGTGCCGCTTCAACGCCGCGTGATGCGGAGAGGACCGCGGCTTCCACCGCGTCATCGACGTACACAAAGTCGCGGGAAATCTCAGGATCGACGAAAGGAGGAAATTTCTTTTTGAGCCCTTGTTGAATCAGGGTCGGGATGAGTCTGTCAGGCTCTTCCCAGGGGCCGTAGACTGAATACATCCGGAGGTTAATCAAGGGGAGTGTCTGTTTCTTGGCCAAGTACTGGATCATATAGCTGGCCGTGACCTTGGACACAGCATAGTGACTGTTTGGCAATAGTTTGGAATCTTCTTTGGGGGCTTGGCAGTTCCATCCGTATTCTGAGGACGAGCCGGCGTGCACCAGCGCGGAAAACCCTTTCCTTGCGGCGGCTTCAATTACGTGCAGAAGGCCGGAGACGTTGGTTTCGTAAATCAGTTTCGAGTCGTTCTGGCGGGCATAGGAGCCATGGGCGGCAAAAAAGAAAATGGTCTTAAACGCCTGCTGAGCGAAAAGTTTTTCAACATCGCTCTCATTCGTGATGTCGCACCGGAGGATATTTTTGGGGTCAATGTCGATCAGCCGCCAGGGGATGTAGCGCTGGTGCGTGATGCCGTAGCAGTCGGAACGGCAGGAAAGGACGGCTCGTAGAAGGTTGGCCCCGATAAAGCCTCCAGCGCCAAATATTACGATGGGACCCTGAAGGTTACGAATGGGTGATTGCAGATTCGTGCTCATCGAGCTGTCGGTGGATTATACTGATTGTGCTGAAAGGTTACGAATTCCGCCCAGCGCTGGTGGATGTTCGACCAATGGTAAGGTTTAAGAAGCGCAGGATCCAGAGTTCGTGATCGTACCGCCTCGGGATGGGCCAAATGGGTTCGGAACCACGAGATAAGGTCTTGAGCGCCCGAACAGACCCATCCGGCATTCAGCCGGTCCAACAGTTCCACTACCAGCGGATCGGAAGTCAGGGCCAGGATGGGCTTGCCGGCGCCGAGATATTCGAAGAGTTTACCGGGGATTGCGTATTCACTGCCGGTCGTGTGAGTGATGAGCAGATTGATATCCGAATCCTGCATGGCTTCCAGGGCTCGAGCATGTCCGACGGGACCTTCCCAATGGATAATGGTCCCTGATGAAAGCGAATCCTCCTTCGCTCGGATCGCTCGGGAAAGATCTTCCCCATGCACGGTCCCGACAAAACGCACCTCGAGCCTCTTCGCCATGTCGCCATTCTTCAGGACTTCTTCCAGAGCCGACAGGAAGACGAGTGGATTCCGATCCCCGTAAAAAGTTCCTACATGGGTGATTTGAATTCGATTGCCATCAGGCCTGGGAACGGAGTGGTGAGTTGCCGGATCAAACCCGTTGGTAATGACAACCGAGTGGTTCTGCACAATGCGTGATCCCGGGAATGTCTTCCTATAGAGTTCCTGAATCTTGGTGGTCAGGAAGATCAATTGATCGGCTCGGCTCAATAAGCGGCGCTCCAGAACATGATAAAAGCCCTTCCTGAGGCATCCCCAAGGATAAAGGCTGTTCATCGAGAATGGATCACGGACTTCGACGGTCAAGCGGACTTTATTCGGAAAAAGCAGTTTGACGCCGAAACCGATCACCCAGGCTTCGACCTCCGGAATGCTGGAGACGACATAAAGCTCATCCACCGCTCTAGCAACCCCCCAACCGATCCATGCGCCCAGAAACGGAAAGAGCGCTTTGCGCCCAAGTTTGCTCCGGAAATCCGTTCGATTGGTAATCGAGGACAAGCTGTGAATGTGGAGATGGGGATGTGTCGGGATGGATTCGTCGCCCAGCCGCGGGCAAATAACATGGACCCGGTGCCCTTGTTCCAGGAGGAACGGGATCAGGTGCCGAAGCCGATTGGCTGCCATCGTTGTTTCTCCCAGGCCGTGACTGGAGATGATCAGGAGGTTTCTCATGCCCACCCCGATGTCTTCGCTTTCGATAAGACTTTCTCGAGCTGGCGTAGTCCATAAGGAGACAGATATTTGGGATGTCCGAGAAGCACCAGTCGCCGCCAACCCCTCTGAACCTTTCTGGACAGCTCACGATGAATCACTTCTGCGGGCCAATAGTCGTAAGTCAGAACGGCAGGGGTTAGCCGCAGACGATCGGTCCAAAGTCTTTTGGAAGCCTGCAGTCCCTGTCCATCACCCCAGGGGTTATTACTCGTCGGGGAAAGACGCCGTTTGAGCTGCGAAGCGATCTTGTCCACGAGGGTAGCCTCGAAAGTAAGAATTGGGATTTCTTCGAACGGCCCGTTTGGTTCTTCGATGGTCGGCTCTTCGCCGAATCGCCAACAATCCTTGTCGGGAGCGCGAGTAAAGTCATAATCCCGTACCGCATCGGCATGACGGAGTCCGGGAGCTACCGAGGAATCTATCGTCAGTCCATTCTCATGAAGGGCCTTCCGGATAGCGGCGAACGGCTGAACGCAGAGCCCTCCGGCCCGGAACGCGGTGACGGAATAATTTGAGATGACTTCCCGGCCGATCTCATCGAGCAGGCCCTTGGAACGCTTGACGCATCCGGCGATCGTGTCCCACCTTTGTGCATCGGGATCAGCAGAAAGCTGTGGCAGGCTGTAGCGCTCATAGGATGGGAAGGTCCATCGCCCCTTCAGGCATTCAGCATCAAGCCACTGTGTGTGCAAATGCAGTTGAAGTGAATGACCGCGCTTGAGCAGATCCTGAAGGTTATGCTTGATCCGATCTACATCATTGCGAAGGATCGGAACGTTTTCAGATTCCGTCATCATTCGCCAGATCATCAGAATGTCGACGAAGATAGTCAGTTTCCGATCATAGCGCTCCAACAGTCCGGCTAAGCGCTCCAACGGCGTGAAAATCGATGCATCCAGACTGCCCGAAGAACCTCCCAAAAAGAGTTCATAGTCGGCCGTGATGAACAGAGACGGTTTGTTTCCGGCCATTTCAAACGGCGGCCGCATCAGGATCCTCCTTTGGCTCAATCAGGTCGGCCAGCTGCTGAGCCAGGCGCGCGCGGTTGAACGGTTCGGGATCGACATACGGCACCGTGCTCTCAGCCGATCGGAATCTCGCCCAAAGAGAAAGAAGAGCTTGACGAATCCCCTGGGCATCATCCTCATCGGCGCAAACCGCAATTCCGTTATCCATGGCGTGACGGCCCGCACCCCGGCAGGGTCCCAAGACGAAGATCGGGCGCCGGACATTCAAGTATTCAAAGTATTTTGACGGGTAGCAGCTGGTGTAGGGATCCTGGTCGATGGAAAGAAGCAGGGCGAAAGAATGATACATCGCGGCCAGGGCTTCTTTGTAGGGGAGCGGGGCCTTCTGCTGAATAACATCCTGCAGACTATGCGACGCGATGAGATCAAGGAAATATCGCGGCAGGATTCCGTAAATCCGGCAAACGAATTGGTGCCGATTAATCTCCCCCTCTTTGACCAAGGCGGCAATCGTGTCGATCAGGACTCCGATATTCCGTCCTTCGCCGATATGGCCATAGTAGTCCAGAGTCAGTTGAGAGAAAATCGGCGGATCTGCCGGCGGAGAAAAATCCTCCGAATCAAAGCCGTTATAAATGACACTAGCCTTCTCTTTCCAGGGGCCCTTTTCCAGACAGCGGCGCATGTGGATCTCCGAGATGAAGACCAGCCGGTCGGCTTTGCGGAGGATCAGGCGTTCGGCCCATGTTTCGAAGCGGCGATGCAGAGGCGTCGGGTAGCGGTGGTTCATGTCTTCGATCCAATGATCCTGGAAATCGGCGACAAAATGCAGTCGACGGAAAAGGAGCTTCAACCAGACCCCCGCCAGCAGTTGCGAGAACGGCGGGCTCGTAATCCAGACGTTCCGAATCTCCGGATGGCGCCAGAGATACACGGTTGAATAGACGCAAGCCCAGGGAAGCCAGAGAACGTAGAAATCAATCGGAAAAAGCAGCCGCTCGAGCCGCTTGCGCAGGCCCGGTCGATACACGACCTCAAAAGTATGTTTCCGAAACGGCTTCAAGGGTCTCGACGGTGACGATTTCTTTGTCGGCTTTATCGCCGCCGACCACCGCGCGGCCCAGCGAAGGAAAGCCACGTAGACATCCGGTAGAGCCAGTGGGATTCTTTTGACTGTCGCGTAGCGGTCATAATCCTCTGCTGTCTGATCGGGCGGGTCCATGTAGAGACGCCTAGGCGTGATAATAGTTACAGACCACCCGAGTCTGGACAGGTATTTGGCCATCTTGGCGACGCGGATCGTCCCCGTGCTCCAGAAAGGCGGATAGTAATAGGAAATAATCAGCATCGATTTCGAGTTTGTGGATTTCTTCATGGCCGTGCTGCGTCCTGCTTCTGCCGTAGAAGAAGCAGGAGATCTTTCGGCGATCGCAGTTTCGCCGCGTGGTGTATTTCTTCGGTCGTAAAAAAACCGCTTAGGTAGAGCGCAGCCGGGTAGAGAAGCAGGCAGACGACCTTTCCGGCCAGGTACAAGAGCAGGCTTGGCCGATGGCTGGATAATAGGGAGAAAGCTTCCAAGGACAGAAGGTGCACCGCGAGGATTTTAAACAGCCGTCCATACTCGTATCGGATCGGGAAATAACGCTGCGCGAAGGCGAAAGAGAGCCCCGCCCAGATTCCCAGGGAGATCAGCGTCGTCCAGGCCGCTCCCTGGCTGCCCAGTCGTGGAATGAGAAGGAGGTTCAAGCCCAGATTAGTGAAGGCCGATATAAAAGCGATCAGGGAAATCAAGGACGTCTTGTTGCGATAGCTAAGCACCAGGATGAAAGGACGGTAAAGGGTGGCCAGGAGAAAGGCAAAGGCGATCACCGACATGATTCCGGAAGCGCCCGCATAGGACCGGGGCATTAAAATCCTGACGATCTCTTCCGAGAATAGGGCCAGCGAAAAACTCGCGGCAGAGACCAGAAGCAGGCAGTAGGAAACGAAGCGCGCATGTGTCAGCGAGAAAGCGCGCTCGTCCCTGTTCATCTCCCGATAGAACATGGGCACATACGTCGTGAAAATGGAATCGCTCAGCAGGGACACGCCCATGCGGGAGAGGTCATACCCCATGGAATACACGCCTCCGGCGGCGCTCATATTGTAATACCGCAGCAGGAGGCGGTCTGAGAGATTGGTGATCCAGCCCAGGCCGGAATTTGGAATCAAAGGGCCGGAGAAACGCAGTCCCCGTTTGATCACCTGCCAGCTCAGCGAAAACCGGATTGCCTTCCGCCGAGCCAGGTAGATCAGAATGATGACAGCCAATGCCGTGTTGATGAGTACTTGAGAAAGGAGGCGCGCCTCGATGCCCATAGAGGCATAGCGGACCAGTGCGACGGTCACAAGAAAGATGAAAAGAGACAGAGTAAAGTTCATGATGCCGACGAACTTGGACTTTAAGTCCATTTGCAGGATCGATGTGAGCAGAATCATGATCGCCTGAAGATTGGCCGTTAAAAGCATGAGGCAGAGGAGCGGCCAATAGGACGTTTTCACCAACGGCTGCAGAAGAAAAGATTGGAACAGAGAGAGCACGCAGAAGCAGACGATCCCCCAAATGGCTACGAAGATGAGGTAACTAGAAAGGGCGATCTGAAACGACAGCGGATTTCCCCGGTCTTCATAATAGTACCGGCAAAGCGCCGACTCGAGACTTAGACTGAAGACAATGCCAAGGAACTGGCCCGCCGATGTCAGCGCAAAGTAGAGACCGAGTTCAGAAGGACTGAAAAGGCGGGTATACACCGGCACGCTGATCAGGTTCAAAACCGCTACCGCTATTCCTGAAAAGGCGTAATTTGTGCCGTGTCGCGACAGGCTGAAGGCTAAATCTCGAAACTTCATAAGGGGATGAATCGTTTAAAGGGGATCATGCTTTTGCATGAAGGCATCCATCGATGCGTGGATGGACTCATAAGTGGATCGCAGCGTTTGTCGCCGGAAGCGGTTCGATCCGGCCAAGCGCTTCAAAACAGGGTGGTGCAGGCCAACGTTGTCATAGAGAACCGTGCCGGATCGCCTGGCGACGCTCCGCAGGAAAGAACGGATAAACGCCCAGTCCAGATGTGGACTACCCCGCAACTTTGTATCCCTCATGAAACGGTCGGTTTCCTGGGCGGAGCGAAGGGCGTTTAAACCGTCATCGCCTCCGGCTATCTCCTGGATCAGGCGCGCCCGTATCTGTTGTTGTTCCGGCTCGATTTTTCCAGAATTAGTCAGGTACCGGCGTAATCCCGCGATCGTTTCTTCGGCGCTCGAAACACAATCGGCGCCCGCAACCGTCGGGAGCAGGATCGGACGGATGCGCTCGTCAAGGATCGGCGCAATGACCGGCTTTCCCATGAAAAACGCCTCAAGGATCGTCGTCGAGTTGAACGCCATCCAGACATTGGAAGCAGAAATCAGGTCGGGGGCAAGTTCTTCGTCCTTCAGCAGCAGAACATTCGGCAGACGATCGAGTCCCTCGACCTCCGAATTCCGCAGCTCTCCGGCGGGATGCCGCTTCAGAACAAAGACGACGTCCGGAAAGGCCTGGATCACGTCCGCAAGCCAATCGCGCACGGCGTCCTTCAGGTGCCGGATTCTCTCGCATATGTCGTCGGAATAATGCGCATAACGATAGAGCATCATGGAAGGATCAAAGAAGGGTTCAAAAGACCAGCCGGCATAGGTAACGACCTTTTTCCCCGGAGGCAAATTGTATTTCATGAGAAATTCCTGCTTGCTCATGAATGAAGTTGTTCTGTAAATGTCCAGCCTGTGAATGCCGCAGACCCGATAGCGCGATGGATCTTTCCCCTGCTCCACGCACATTGCTTTAGAGTATTCATTGGAGATCAGGCTTAAATCTTCATAATGCACCTTGTCAAAATTCCACCCCCAGACCATTTGCTCGGGATAAAAATTAGGCATATACGACGCTTCACCTTCGAAGGTCATGAGAGGATACCCGCGGCGCTTGATGTATTTAGCTGCCATGATGTTCTCCGGATTGGCCGTATCCGACAAGCCAACCAGGTCGGGATTGATGACGTCAACGAGGAAATGATCCTCAATTTTGGCCCAGCGGACGCGCCACCCGAGGCGTTTGAGATGATAAGCAATGAGCGAAGTGCTCACGACTTCCCGTTTCGTCTTGTTTTCCGTTTCGTAGATCATGAATAAAACCAGAGGACTGATTTTTGGAGGATGGGTGGGCATGATCAGGAGACCGGGCCTTCTTGCTGTCCGAGCTGACTCACACGCGCGTGGTACTGTTGAAGGAGCAAATCTCGAGAATAATATTTCTCTCCACGGTGAATCGGAACCAGACAGCCACCGAACCCGCGTTTATAAAAGGCGATTTGCATTTCCTTGGGAGTAGCAATATAGGCCATTTGCGGCCCAAAGAACTGCCAGCCCATCTCATAATGCGTGATCCCTCGTTCTTTTAAAGCTTGTATCAGATTCCATTGAACGAAAGGGCCCAGAGGATATTCAGCGTCGAACTCCGGGTCTTCACAGGACGAGCCATAATAGGCCTTTGCTTTATAGAGCACGATCAGCACGGAGGCGATCACGCGCTCTCCTGAGAGCGCCTGGCCAAGCAGCCCGTTTCCGCATTCAATCCATTGACGCATCATTTCGAAGGTTTCCAAAGGGCGGGTTACACGTCCGGCATCTTTGTGATGGAGTTCCCGGTATGTATCGAACAGTTCCGGCGTCACGGTCTTTTGGTCAAGCAGGCGGAACCGGTATGATTCCTG
>Ga0182027_10004064_pt1 | contig 22868 bp, 15 predicted proteins | sample 712E1DmetaG_FD_121300 | JGI IMG/M metagenome (GOLD analysis project Ga0182027, IMG submission 121300) | Permafrost microbial communities from Stordalen Mire, Sweden - 712E1D metaG (Illumina Assembly) | ecosystem: Environmental > Terrestrial > Soil > Wetlands > Permafrost | place: Sweden... | reverse complement strand
TTTTCTTGCCGCTTGTTGTAAAAGCGGCCTTAAACCAGAGCGTATCCTGGTTTTGCAATGGTGTCAATTTTTTCAAAATCGTATCGATGTCCGTAGTGCCATCCGCGGAATTGTAAACCGATATCTCGATTGAATCGACATCGGAAGGCAGGTTCGAAGTGATCCCGACCCTGATCGTGTTGCCGACGGTGTCTGTTAGCGTGTCGGCGCTTATCAAGCCGCTTGAAGATTCCAGCGTCAAATAGGCTTTCGTATTTGATGGATCATATGGATTGGGCGGGGCGCTGACGCATGAAATAATTAAAAAAAGAAGGGTTACAACGGCAAAAGCCGACAAACTTACATACCGCATTGCACGTGACATACGGGCTCCTTAATTTCGCACCCTGAGCGGAGTTGAAGGGTGCAACAAGTTAAACTTTACCTATGACCCACAAAGCTTGAATGCAGAAAATATAAATTATCGCTTTTATGCGGTATGTGACGCAGATCACAAAATTTGTTTTTATTTAAAATCAACGGGCTCCCATAATTGGCCGTAATTGAACAAATCGCGGGCGACCATCATGTAAATGACCACCCGTTTCTTGTCGATTGAATTTTTCCGGGCCCGGTACATCTTGTCGCGTACCAGCGGCCCTCCGCCCCAGCTCGTGATGATGTCGACGGGAATGCAAGTGGCCGCCGCGATGTGCGCGCCCACACCGGCGCCTTTGCAATCGACCAGCTCGAACACGCCGGTAAAGCTGTCGCCGATAAGCAGTATGGGCGCATTGGGATTGTTGCCCTTAAAAAGACTTCCGTCGGGAGCATGCACCTGTTTTGCCGAAAGCGAATCCGCTGGAAATGACGTCCGGTCGGCCTCAGGTAATTTGTCAACAATGTCGCCCTGGCGCGTGAACACGGTGTCGACGATGGAATAGCGCACCGGCGTTTTTGACGCTTCGGAATACCATGTATAGCGCTTTATCCTGTCGGCAATGAGGTCCGCGGCGATTTCAAGGCCGCGATCAGTCCAGTGGGTATCGTGCTTCTGATACAGGGCCTCTTTTGATTTCGGATCGTCTCGCTTTGCGGAGAGAAACGCCGGAAGCAGGTCCATGACTTCGATATCCACGCGCTGAAGGTCGCGCAGGAACTTTCTGCCGTAGGGGTTGATTATGGTCGCCGGGTCTTGAGGCGCGTTTACGGGCAGGCGCTCGAAATAAATGTCGGATTTATTGGGCACCGCCACAAAAATAAGCGAGGCATTGTGCCGCGCCAGATAGTTCCGGAATTCCACCAGGCGCGGCAATGGGTTTTTATCGGCCGCCTGCTTGATTAAATCTCCCCCGCCGAGATAATCGATCTCCTTCCGGAAAAACAGCCATCCGTCTTTTCCCATAAATCCCATCTGCGCCGGAGGGAGTGCATTGACATACGAGGCAATTGACGCCCGAAACTGCCCGTACTTTTCCGCCCACGCGGGATAATCGCCGAACGCCCTGGTTTCAGCTTCGAAACGCGCGTCGTTGGCCCTGAAATTGTCGGACGTTGCGGTGTCGATTGCACCTGGCAAGGAAACAGCGTCCGGTCCGCCGGACTGATCGGGAAGCGGCCGCCCATCTCCGGCGGCAGGTGGAAAATCGACCACAAATACGTTATAAAGTTTTTTCCCAAAGGGTTTCGCGCGGATGACCACGAGCGGGTCCTTGACCACAAGCCCTTTAAGTTCCCGCTTGAACTCTTTTTCCGTGTCTTTATTGGGCCACAACTCCTGCCCACCAAGGTCCACAATGTCGGTATTGAGCTTGGGGTACCAGTACGACGCAAGCACGTTCGCCCAATCGACAACCTGGTCTTTTGTCAATAACTTTCCGCAGTAATCGGTCCTCATCCAGGTAATCGCCGAATCAAATACGTTCCGGGGAACGGACGAACAGTTGAGTTGTCCGTATATTTTCTTGAACCCGTCCTTGTCGTCGTCGCCGATACCATCGAGGAATTTCACCCAGGGCTTGAATTCGATCTTCACCCACAGTTCGGTGTTTTTCCCGCTGCCATGCATATAAATGCCGGCGATTTCCTGGTACGCGGGATATATTGACGCGTCCGCCCACTTCTCCCCGGAGACCTTTTGCCCGATCTTCGCGAACTCATCGGTCTTGATTGCTTCCCAGAGCCTGTTTTGAAGCGCGTCCCAGGCCATGGGCGCGTCCTTTTCCGCGTCAGTCAGCGGCGTTTGCGAAAGAGAAGCGCATTGATTGGAAATCGCGCCGTTAAACGTGCAATCGCCGAGACCCGGTTTTTTAACGGGCGCCCTGGGATGCATGGGTTGCGGATCGAACCTGACCGGGTTCGCCGCGTAGGCGGCGTAGTCGAGGTTGGCCAGCGTCGGGATTTTGATTTCGCGGACCATGACGCTTGACTTTATGCGATTGAAGTTTTTGTTGAGCGTTTCAAAAGGCGCGGAAAGGGCAAAATTGCAGATAGTCAAGCAAAGGAAAATGACGATGTTTTTTTTCATGGCTATTGAATCCTGTTTTTTATTTAACCAAGCAGATATAATAGGTTGGTCGGGTGTTTCCTCAAGCGCCATAGGGATGCTTTGAGGGGTCCCAGGCGCGAAGGGAATACCCGACCAACCTATCGGATTTCTAACCTGCCTAAGGGCAGATAAGTTACTGTAGTCAGGAATTATCTACGCGAGCCGCGTAGATAATTCAGACACAGTAACTAATCTTGTTTCGCCGCCAGCGGAACGTCCTTCCAGCCCTCTTCGCCGAAGCGGAAATCGCGCTCAACGATCTCCCAGACGACGAGCTTTTTCCCCTTAAGAAGGTTCGGCCTGCGCGCAAGCGAATATCTGACCAGCGTGGACGCGCCGCCGTCGTTGACGACCGAGGCAATGGGCTGCGAAAGCTCAAGGGCCAGGTGTGATATCCAGCCCGCGCCGCGCGGTTCATCAGTCTGGTAAATGCGCGAAAAACTGTCGCCGAGCACCAAAACCGGGGAGTTTTTGAAATCGTCTTTATAGAGCGTGCGCCCGATTTGATTGCCCGCGCTGTCCCGGACGACACGATATACCTGAAAGCATTTTGTTTTCTCCGGCGCAAACGCCGCCGACTGCGTGCGCATTTTATCAAGCGGTAGCGTAGTCATGACCGCAACGTCGCCGGTGCGGTCCACGACGACCGAGTCAATTGCAAATTCGCTCTCCCCCTGCCTGTACCACGGATAGCTCTTTATGCGCTGCGCCACCACATGGGCCGCCAGCCTGACGCCGCGTGCCTTCCAGTGCGTGTCGGAACGCAGATACATCGAGTCCCCGGAGTTTTTATCGTTGCAGCGCTCCTTGGCAAAAGGCCCGAAAAGATCCACGACATCAACGCCTATGCCCTTCAAATCATCGATCATGCGCAGGGAATGGCTGAACATCCCGGCCTGATCGGGCCGCAGTTTACGCGAAACACAGTCAGGATAAATGCTTGGTTTACCAGGGACAATCACCACCAAGAGGTCTGTTCCACGCACTGCTAATTGGTTCCTGAAACGCGCAATTGCCAAGACCGGATTGTCATTCATGGGCTTATCATTGGGATCGACGACAATTGAGCGTGGATCGCGTACATAAGGCTTGATAAGAAAATCCACGTCCTGTTTATAAAAAAACCAGCCGTTTTGCCCGAGCACGCCTTTTTCTCCAAGGTCCCTGAAAAGAACATACCGCACGTATTGCATCCGGGGCCGGCATGCCGACGCGAAAACGGAGCTGTTTTCCAATTCTTTTTCAAACGGACGCAAATACCGGTCGTTCCAGAAAATATGGGGGAGGTTTTTCACGCACATGACTGGCACGTCAAGCAGCGACGGGGAAGGATTGTACCGCGCGATCCGCTGCGCGGCCTCACGGACAATCTCCGCCTGTTCTTTACATTCTGCAATACTGCCGCCCTGCCGCAAAACCATGAGCACGGAGCTCCAATGGGAAAACAGGGTATCGAATGTCCGAAACCGGCCGGACGTTGAATCAACCTGCACGTGCCTGTTGACGGTAAAGGATGTTTTCTTCATGTCAGCCAGGTCCGCAAGCGCCGCGTCAACAACCTGTGCGGCATGCGTGGCGCGGGCGTCGTCCGGCGCGGAAATGTCCGCGATCAGGCTGTCGATGAAAAGCGCTTGCTGTATCGCAAGGTCATGGATTTTCTTTGCATTGCGATACGGAGTGATCAAGGCGTCTTCCGCAATGTCTAATGCCTGAATGCGGGTGTTTTTTAAACGTTCCGCGATTGCCTGCGTGACGGGCACGGCGTATATAAGCGCCAGGAAAAAACCGATGAAAATGAAACATTTCGTTTTATTCATAAAATCGTGTTCAGAATTGAAAATATAAAAACGGGTTATAGGTCTGCGTAAACATCATGCAGAGCGCCAGGACCAGCACCGCGGCGCACAGCGCACATTTTGGGGCAGAGAGTTTTTCCACCCAATGGTGCGCCTGCAAAGGCTGCCAGACGAACGCCGCGCACAGCAGCATTTCAAAAATATGCCGTGGAGTAAATATCTCCACGCTTAGCATCGTTGAAGATACTCCCGATTGGCCCAACCCGACCATCGCCCCCCAGAAATGTACGGCCTGACCGAGGTCCGGCGCCCTGAAAAGCACCCAGCCGAACAGCACGATCACAAAAGTAACGGCGGTCTGGCCCCAAACGGGCATCCAGCTATACAATGATTTTTTGCCTTGCATGCGTTCCAGGATAAGAAACACACCTTGATAAATTCCCCAGAAAACGAACGTCAGCTTCGCCCCATGCCACAAGCCGCATAGGAAAAAAGCGAGCGCCAGGTTCAAATACGTGCGGCCCGTGCCGCGGCGGTTGCCGCCCAGGGGAATGTACAGGTAGTCGCGGATAAAGCTTGACAACGAGATATGCCATTTGCGCCAGAACACGGTTATGTCTCTGGAATGATACGGGCCGTCGAAGTTTTTCATGAATTCTATGCCCAGCATGCGCGCAAGACCAACCGCCATGTCGGAATATCCGCAGAAATCAAAATAGATCTGGAACGCATAGGCCAGGACGCCCCACCAGGCGTTGACGAACCCCGGCTTGTCGGCGCCGAAAACCGCGTCGGCTATGGGCGCGACGGAATTTGCCAGTATGATTTTCTTGCCGAGCCCGAGGCTGAAGATTGCCACGCCGCCGGCGAACTTCGACAGGGTATGGGTGCGAAAGGCAAGCTGCTCGGCAACGGTGTTATAGCGGATGATCGGCCCTGCGATCAGGTGCGGAAAAAGCCCGATGAAGCACGAAAACGTGGGCAGGTTGCGCGCGGGGCGCGCTTCACCTCTGTAAAGGTCGATGGTGTAGCTCAGCGCCACGAACGTATAAAAGGAGATCCCCGAAGGCAAGAGTATATTCAGAATGTGGAAATAATTATGGTTGCCGCCAAGCGCCGCTACGATCGCGTTGACCCCGCCCATGAAAAACATATAGTATTTAAAAAAAACAAGCAGCCCCATATCACCGACGATGGCCGTGATCAGGGCGGCCTTGCGTTTCCATTGCACCTGCCCCGGCTTGGTAATGATCTTACCGCACACATAGTCCCATGTCGTGGAGGCAAGCATGAGCACCACGAACCACGGCACCAGCCACCCGTAAAAAACATAGCTTCCGATGGTAATGAAAGTGTTCTTGGGGTAAAGGCCTTTCCACTGGAAAGGCAGCGCGTAGTAAATCAAAAGAAATGTTGGAAGAAAATAGAAAATAAATATATGTGACGAAAAAACCATTCAACGTGACTCCGTCGGTTATTATTAATTCGTCACTGAAAACAATTTGGATTTATCATAGGGCTCCGTGGCATCATATTGATGCACTTTAATTACGCATTTTGTTGAAACTTCGGTAGTAGTGGGCAACCACGTCATTTCCAAAGTATCTATTGGAAATCCATGACCTCCAAGCCCCATTAGCAATTCTGGAAAAGTATTGCCACCGTCAAGCGATAAATCAACCTCAACCAAATTAACTTGCGTAGTATCGTTTATTTTCCACTGGACCGTTACGGGGCTGCCCACCTTGAAAGTCGCCCCGGCAACCGGCTGAAGCAATTGGAGCGGCCCAGGCGGCGTGGGCGTCGGGTTCGTGCCGTTGTTGCAGCTCATGGCCACCGTCATCAGCCCAAGCATTGAAGCGACGCATAAGGCGCTGAATTTATTCATTGATACCTCCTAAAATAAAAAGTAACAGCTTCACCTGTGGAATCAGGTAAATCTTATTAATCCTGTGAATCCTGATCAAAACATCGTGGTTTTAATTCCGACCGCAAAAATCCAGTTATCATTAAGCAACTCCTTGACATCGGGCGCATGCCACCGGGCGAGCGATTTTTCATCATACGGATCATTCGGATTGGGAGATGACCGGCTGCATATGACTTTATTAACGGCCAGATAAATCGGATATTCCGGTCGCGAGAATTCAAGCCCGTAGTGCAGCGTAACGCTCCACGCCTTAAAATTCGGATCGGGCACGGGATTATAGCTGCTTGCCGAATAATCGGGGATCCACGCGACACCCAGGGGAATAAAAGCCTTTGCGCCGAACGAGTGCACATAGTGTTCCTGTCGCCGGTTTCCATAATAAACGGCGGCCGTAACGCTTGGAGGCGTGTACCCGCCCAAATCATTTTCACCGTAGGGTTTAAAATAATATTGGAATCGGTTTTTCTGGTCGTCGGTAAGGTCGTCCCACACACTGTTTATGGCGTTATACTGGTCCGATCCATTGTTGACGAACTGGTTTTTCCCCTTGAAATTCACGGCAAAAGGCTGATTGTAATACGCTTCGACGATCCACAGGCCTTTTTCAACGTCGATCGAGCGGCTTATGCCCAGCGACGCATTAAAAACCCCGCTGCCGCATTGGAGCGTCGTGGGCAAATAGAGCATTTCGTTTTCCTTACCGCGTTTGATATCATACTGGCCCGTCGGAAGTGTCACGTTGAGGGACAACGCATATTCGCCTTCCATGCCGATATTTTTGGAAACATCAACCATGATATCGGCCAGCCCGCCGCTTGTTTCGGTTTTGTCGTCATAATTGGTTTGCGGTTGCAACTCACCTGTTTTCGAAACGATCGGGATGGTCAGCCCCAGATTGGTCGTCCAGGTAGGCTTCATGCTGAGGCGTGTTTTCACTTGCTGGTATTCGAAATTTTGTCCCAGGGTAACCGACCCCATTACTTCGGCGTCGATGAGTCCGCCGGTTTGCCCCTGCCCTATCCACTTGACGTCCGCGGCCGATCCTCCGGAACCGCCCGCTCCGCACCCGCCCACGCGCTGCCATGGCGTCAAATTTGCCAATGCCTTATCCGTGTCGTGTAATCCTGAAAATTGCATTAAAAATGCTGTAAGTAAAGCTACACACAACAAGAGTATCGCCCCCGAGACAAATATCATGGCTTTAGTTTTCATGCATTATTTCCCGATCCAAATATAGGGCCTGGATTCTATATTGAGTTTCCCTTTACCTAATGTGAATTTTAGAAACGTCTTGGTCGCCGTATGGTTTCCCATGTTTTTAATGATAATGCCGTCGGCTTGCGCGTCGTTGATGACTCCCACGGCGACCGCGAATTGCGGATTGTTTGACCATTCGGGAGTCTGCCATTCGCTATAGCCGCCGTAAACCGCGTTTAATTGGCTCAATGCAACATAGTCCCGGACGGTATTAGTATAATCAACAATGAAAAGGACGGAATGTTCGGCCAAGGAACTATCAGGATAATCGGCAGCACCGATAAACGGATTATTCATGCTCTGGACCCCGTTAAAATTCAAAAACATCATCCATCCCGGATGCGCCGTATCGGGGTCTATGGAAGGATTGCAGGTCTGAAAGCCCTTGTTAATCGGGATAAGCAACGAATTGAACACGTCATAAAAAGCGGCGCTCTCATACCCGGTACACAGATATTGCCCATTCGCTGAAAGCCCGCCGTTCATGGGATACGGCGCAATGACCTGTGAAGGGCCCGCAACGGCCCCGTTTCCGGTCAGGTCGACTTGCCGCTTAAACGTTTGACCGATACCTTGGTTAATACCGCCAGTCGTGGGGACCAAAATAACATTCGAATAAATTATATACAAACCGGTGCTGTCCTGCCACCAATGAGGTTCCGTGCCATTAGCGTCGACAAGAACGGGGGTTGCGGCAGTGTCCAGCCGCTGGATATAGGACCCATTGATCGTGGCGCCCTCGGTCAAATAATAGGCCACGAACGAACCGTCGGGGGAAATACGCGAACGGGCGCAATTGAAACTTTCCATCCCTTTAGGTTTTTTTAATTGCTGCGGGAGAAACGCGGAATCGTTATAGTTGTTATAGTCAATGAAATAAACATCGCTTACCGTTGTTGTTAGGGTAAACGCCAGTTTGACGTTTGCGGAGCTATTTCCGATAAAATTCAGCATATCGGATTTTGACGGGAAAATGAAATTTGGCGGCGGGAGAATAAATTGCGAGGGTTGGTAGGGGAAATTACAGGACGCAATCAGAAGTCCCACACTCAAAGCGAAGAAAAGGGCATTTAACGTTTTCACCATGTTTTGCTCATACGGTTAAATCAATACCCCGGATTTGCTCCAGTGTATCGTCCCGCCGCCTCACCGCCAATAAGCGCATTTTTACCCGGTGGCGGTTTTTTTTCAAGGACGTTTTAAGTATATAAATATAAGGCATACCATTGATAATTATAGCATAAAAAAAGCTATGATACAAATTTAGGGCCTTTCTTATGCATAACCATTATTTTGCCTCTCAGGTATCGGCTGCGATGCCAACGAACGCAGCATCGGAGACATTGACAAAAAGGTCTCTTTCCCCATTCGGCCGGTACGCTTGTCAATATTTTTTTTGTGCATATTGTATTTCCTTACTCTGTATTCCAATAATTATTTTCTAACGATAATATTTATGTACTCACCCTTAGAAAAGGAAGGTTGTTTCCATGAAAAAACGGTCTTTTAAAACCATTGTCGCTCTTGCTTTCCTTGCTTTTATTACTGGCAGCGTGCAGGCAAGCGATTGGGCAACCGGCGAAGGAAGCTGCTTCTCAAAGAACAGCAAGGAAGTCAGCGTGGGATTGAGCATGTTCGATTTTGGTTTTTATGCCGCGTATGACATGGGCTTTCATGACGCCATATCGGGCGGTGTGGTAACGGGCTTCAATGGGTATTCTTCGGGGTATTACTCATACGGCGAAATTCCAATCCTTGTAAGGGCCGCGTTCCATCCCTTCAACCTTACAGTGCTTAAAGATAAAATCAGCGTCCGCGATAAACTTGACGTATATGTTGGCCCATCGATGGGCTATGAAATCGGCTGGGTTTCATGGAAAGACGGGGCAATTGCTGGGGAAACTTTGGGGACCTATGGCGGGTTTATTTTCCGTGAATATATAGGCGTTCGATACTTTTTTAGTCCCAAAATAGCCGTAACCGCGGAGGATTGCGCAGGGTTGGGCGTCATTAATATCGGATTGTGTTTCAAGTTCTGATTTTTTAATCAGCACTTAATATATGCAAAGGGCATGGATATGAACCATGCCCTTTGCAATTTTTCCGGCTTTTAGCGTATGATATTTTACGGACTGGGCCTATCGTTTGAAATTAAATCACAGGCTGATCTTATTCCCAATGCACAAGCCTTTTTAAAATTTTCAAGGGCGTTCGCCGAATCGCCCCCCGCCTTTAACGCCAGCCCCCGGCCGTAATATGCCTGCGCGTAGCGGGAATTGAGCGAGATAGCACGATTGAAGCTTTCGATTGCCTCACGCAAATTGCCCATGTCCTTTAAGGCAACGCCGCGGTTATTGAATGCCTCGGCATAATCCGGTTTAAGTTTAATCGCCCGGTCATAATCTTCCACGGCCCTTTTAAGGTCGCCCTTAAAACAGAGGGCGAGCCCGCGTCCGTAAAAGGCCGAGCCGGCTTCGCCGGATTCAGGGTCAAGGCGTATTGCCCGACTGTAGGCTGAAATCGAGAGGTCTATTTCACCTTTATAGCAATATGCGGCCCCCAGATTATTGTATGCCATGGCATACCTTGGAGCCAAACGGATTGCCTGAGAAAAGTCCTCCACGGCCCGGTCGAAATCGCCCGCGGTTTTAAAAACGATCCCGCGGTTCCCATATGCCTGCGCATATTTAGGATCGAGCGCTATCGCCTGGTCAAAATCTCTAATTGCTTGGGCATTGTCGCCAAGTGCGCCATACGCGTTGCCCCGGTTATTGTAAATCGGCGCATACGCCGGATTCAGCTCGATGGCCCGGTTATAGTCCTCGATGGCGCGTAAATAATTATGCTCCGAAGCATAAGCAAACCCTCGATTCGTGTACGCAACGGAACTCGGAGATGTTTTTATAACGTCGTCCCAGAGAGTGAAACCATCATGCCATATAACGCAGCGATTATAGGTCAAACAACTTAAAATAACTACCACCGCAATGCAGCCCGCCACGATTGCGGCCCGCGCGGCCTTTTGCTTTCGGAATGCGTTCTTGAAAAGAAAAGAGCATATTGTTGCCACCAAAAAATAAACACCGATCAGGGGAATATACATGTAGCGGTCGGCAACATTTGTCCAACCGCCCGATGACACTAATTGGAGAACAGGTAATAAGGTGACAAAAAAGAACAGCGCGCAGAAAATGAAGGTTTTTGAAGATCGGCGGCTGAAATAAACCGCCGCCGCAATGCCGCAAACCGCCGCCGCGGAAAGCGCCATTTTCATCGTCAAACCGGCGGCATGTTCGCCGGTGCTGTACAAAGCACACAAGTGGATGGGAAGAACCGTTTTTATCAGATAAAAGCAAATGTTGTAAGCCGGGCCAAGAAAGATTTGAATGGTTGTAAAGTGCGGCCCCTGGTTCATTGAATCCTGTCTTGAAAAATAAGCGATACACATAAAAATGGCGGAAAGGATAAAAAACGGCGCTTTTTCAAGCAGGGCTTTTTTATCCAGCTTGCGGCCCATCAAATAATCTATCAGGAGCAGAACAAACGGCAGGCTTGCAGCCATGCTTTTTGACAAGAGGGAAAGAAGGAACGACAGCATGCATGCGGCCCAGTGCGCGCGCTTGCCGCTTTTCCTGAAATGGACATACGAAAGCAGCGAAATGAAATAAAAAGTCGCCGAGAGGACTCCTTTTCTTTCGGCAATCCAGGCAACTGATTCTACTTGTAAGGGATGAACGGCAAAGAGTACGGCTGTCAGGAAGGCTACGAAATAATTCCCGAAAAGCGCATAGATCAGCCCGAATAATAGCAGCGCGTTGACAACATGGAGAATTAAGTTCGTGAAATGATACAAGGCGGGATCCGATTTAAGAAGAGAATACTCTCCCATAAAGGAAAGCATTGTGATCGGTAGGTAATGATTGAGGTAAGTCGACGTGAATACGGTGGCGATGTGTCCGACGCTGACCCCATGGACATCGGGGTTCAGTTTAATATACCGGTCATCGTCCCAGTTGACAAAACAGTTATGAAGTGAAGGCAAAAAAGCGATGAACGTAATGCTCGCGATGATACAGCAACAGAATATGAAACGGCGGTCCCTCGATTGCGGCATGGTGGCCTTAATAGCTTACATTCAACCGGAACGCCCACCACCAGTCGCCTTTGCGCTCAAGCACGTCTTCGGTATATTGGTACTGGAGGTTATTATTTATCGGACGCATGTGATCACGCGCGAATTGCAAAATAATTGAAAATTTGTCGACAATGGTCTTTTTCATATAGATGTCCCAATACAATGGATACACCTTTCCCGTTCCACCGCTTGGAAACAAAGTCGGTTCCGGCAAGGGCTGGCTGTTTTGGCCGAATATATAAAGGCCGCTGTTGGGATAGCGGTTGGGATACCATTCGAGTTCCCCCGATAGAACGTCAAGCACATTACATGTCGGGACATTGAACCCCAGCATATACAAGGTCCTGTCGCTTCTATTTGCATAATAATTTCCGATGCCGCCGGCCGAGGTGTCGACCGTAACATCATAGTTATTATAATTTTCCCACCCTGTAATGCACACTTCCCCGTATAACCTAAAATCGTTTTTTCCGAAACCGTCCCATGGAATTAGCGGTTTGGGGTCTATGGCGAACCGTACCATGGGTTTTGTCCCCGCGAACGTATAATGTTGAACGCTGTCATTTGCATCAAGGTACTGCGTGGCGGAGTTCTGCGGGGTCGTTATCTTATTATCAACCGGAAAAAGATGGGCAAAGCTGACTCCCGCGCCCACTTCAACTATTTTAAAAATGGAATAGCTTACCAGATACGACAACGAAAAATCGACGAGGGGCGGAATCAGATTTGAACTTGTCAATAAAATGTCCTGATGAAGGTCGTTAAAAAGCGTGCTGCTGGCATGGACACCCAACAACCGGGCATACGGACGATTGAACGTATTGATCACGTATACCGGATACGTGCCGGTTCTGAACAAATAATCACCCAGATCTTTTGCGTCCGGATCGGTTTTGAAAGGAAAATAGCCGAACCCTAATTGTAAATAAGGCGTTTCAAGATCCCCAATCGAATATACGGCCTCCGCACGGTCGGGATAAAAGGAAAATTGGGGCTGGTGACTTTCCCATATGGCCCACTGGTCATACGGATAGCTGAAGGCCATTTGGCACTCAACGGTCATGAACAGCCGCATCCTTTCACTAAGAGCAAGCTGATTTGCATAATTAAAAAGAAACCGTTCCTGCCACGATTTGGTTATTTCCTGGCCATTCGTCGAGTTCGGACCGTTTTGGATACCCTTAACTATTTCCCCACCCTCCAAACCAAGAAAACCGGATTGCTTCAAGTCCCAATTATGGGTGGTTGTAGTATCCGCTAAACAGAAACTTGCCAACCAGAGAATGTTCATCCCAACAAATACTTGCCGAACCATATTTTTCCTTTCTTATTCTTGCAAAAAAAGCTTTAAGATCTCTCCAGAATCAAAACTCGTGGGACGGCTCGACCCGGGATTATTTGCTGTAATCTCCAGAACGTTTCCGGATAAGACATAAATTGCAGGTATTGTTTTACCGACATAGGAAGCAGAGTCGCTTTTCGTTATTAAAATAGTTATTTGGGCAGGCAAAGCCACGGTATCAAGCGTAAAAGTTCCGTGATACATTTCATTTGAATCTGCGGAAACAAAAATAGAATCAACAGCCATTTTATAGGTATAAAGGGTTTGATCGGTTCCATTCATATTGGTTCCCGTCCACGTCCCTTCAAGTTGCGTTTTTACCGGGACCTTTGGATTGACGGGATTGCTGCTTTTGCAGGAGATGAACATGCCGAAAAGCCATAGTCCGGTGATTAGCATGACGGTTTTTTTTAGCAATTGCATAGATCTTCCTTTGCAAAAAATATTTAATGTGAATATGCGTTTAAAATAGTAATCTATAGGGGCGCTTTGCGGAATGCCCCTGCGAAAAAAGGATCTTTTTGAATAAAGATGCGTATTGCCTACCATGGTGATTGCAATGTAATGGTCCCGGTAAGCGGAAGATTCGCCGATGACGGACCGACGTAAACGGTATAGTCATCTGGCTTGACATAAAACGCTTTCCTTGTCGTGTCCCAATAGGCAAACTCCCTCTCACGCAAAGTAAACGACACGGTCCGTGTAGCTCCAGGGGCGATGGTGACGCGCGCAAACCCCCTCAGCTCCTTCACGGGGCGCGGCAGATCGGGCGCGTTTTCATGCACATAGAGCTGCGCCACCTCATCTCCCGCAATTGCGCCGGAATCGGTGATGTCCGCCGAAACCACGACATCTTCACCAACATAGCAGGGACTATTGCTTATTCTGAGGTTGCTGTATTGGAACTTCGAGTAGCTGAGTCCATGGCCGAAGGGATATAGTGGCTTCAAATTACACCGGTCGTCATAGCGATATCCTCTGCCGGTATCGGGGCCTTCATAGGCAACCACGGAATTTGCCGAAAAAAACGTTGGAAGCTGGCTTGCCGCGGTGGGCCAGGTGGCCGAGAGCCTGCCGGACGGGTTTACATCGCCGTAAAGAAGGTCCGCCAACGCGTCTCCCTGCTCCTCTCCCGGATACCACGCGACCACCACGGCCGGAACATTCGACCAAACGTCTTGCACGGCGGCGCTTCCCCCCGTCAATACGACGACGCATTTCTTCCCGGCGGCCACTATGGCATTGACAAGGGCCAACTGGCCGCTGGGGGGCTCAAGTGTTGCCGTATTCCGATCGCTCCCCTCGCCTTCGCCCGACACTCCTAAAACCGCTATCACCGCGTCCGCGGTTTGCCATTGCGAGGAATCGAGAACATTGCCCGCCGCGAGTTTTGCGATTATTCCCTGCGCAGGCGGCACTTGCAGATACGGATATGTTCTGCCGCTGCCGGACGCGTCGAGCCGCGCGATATTAGCATATGGGCCCACAATGGCGACGGTTTTGCTTTTGTCCAAAGGCAGCGCGGGCGCCGTTTCAGTCCCAAATTTTTCATTTTTAACCAGAACAATCGACTCGCGCGCAATTTGAAGCGCGAGCTGCTGGTGCGCCGAACTCTTAAGATCGGAAGTGTATTGGGTAAGAGCAGTTCCAAGTTTACCGATGACTCCCGCCCATGTTTTGGCGCGGACCACCCGCTTTGCCATATCATTGAGACGGTCGGCAGACACCTGATTTAACGTCACGGCGTTAAGAAGCGGCGAACCAAAATAAGTGTCTCCCGGCATTTCAAGGTCCTGCCCGGCATTGGCGGCGGCGACAGTTGACTGAACGGAATTCCAATCGGAACCAACAAATCCTCTGAAGCCCCAGTCTGTTTTAAGGATATCAGTCAGGTTGTGCGCGTTGTCGGAACAAAAAAGACCGTTTACCTTATTATAGGCGCTCATGATTGACCAGGGCTTGGCTTCCCTGACGGTGTATTCAAAAGGCATGGCATATATTTCCCGTAAGGTCCTTTCGCTGATGTTAGAGCTGTAGGCGTTGGCGCCCGACCTGTTTGTTTCCATGTCATTACATATAAAATGTTTCGGCATGACTATACAATTCACGCTTTGCACCCCACAACAATAGGCAACGCTTGTTCGAGCGGCAAGATACGGATCTTCCCCGAACATTTCCCAGTCCCTTCCGCCGCGAGGATCGCGGACCATGTTTATCATTGGGGCTTCAAAGATATACTTATCCTTGGCCCAGGTTTCCTCCCCGAGGGCCGCGCCCAGCTGGTAGATGAGCGCCGTGTCAAAGGTACACGCAACCGCCGCAGGGCTGGGAAAAGCCGAGGCCGTGCCGCTCGCTCCGACGCCTACTCCCGTTGGTCCGTTGGTCATATAATAACCGGGAATATTCAGACGCGTATTGTCGGGCGACACACGGGTGCCTGTCCCGTGCAATTGGTCCACTTTTTCCTGTGCTGTCATGAGGTTTAGGAGGCTGTCGGTGATTTTTTCAATCCGGCTCGTGTCCGCGACTATGGTTATGCGCGCGGTGTATTGGGCGGCGGGGTGCCCGGTAATTTTGCAATTGAAATATATCGAGTTCTGGCCGTTGATCCCATTGACAAGGCTTCTTGTTCCCGCGTCACCCGTCACTTGATACGGCATTACGGAAGCCCCGCCGCCAGCCGGAACGAAATCAAGCGCGACATTCAACGAGTCTCTGTCGCCGACCGTCAGGAAATAGTTGACTTTTCCATAAAAATCATACACCGAATCGCTGCCCTGGACGGTGATGCTCCGCAATTTGATGATTTTCACCGGGACCAAAACGGTGTCTATTGCCGTAGGAGCCGCCGACAATACGGCATAAAAAAGAATAACCGCTAAAGATAATGCTTTAATCATGGTGATCGTTCTCCCTTAGTAAACAGCGATTTTGATGTTCTTTTTATATGAACCGCAGACAAGTTTCGCAAAGTAAATACCGCTGCCGGCGCGCTTGTCCGCCATAACGTCCCACCGAACGCTGCCTTCGCGGGACGCCACCGGAAAAGTTTTGAGTTTTAAACCCGCCACGTTGAAAACGGAAATGCTTCCTTTTTCAGTTGTACCCGGGACCGTCCACGAAAACTCCACGAACTTTCTGCCCGCATAACGAGTCTGTGAAACGAACGACAGGTCTTTTCCTGTTGAAGAGATTTTCCACGTTACGCCGACGGTGGTCGGAAACGAAAACGGCACGCTGCTTTTGATCACGGTCTCGGAGGCTTTTGCGCCGATCACACATAGGAATAACATCAAAATAGCAATGGACTTCATGAAGGCTCCTTGATGAATAAGATGAAGCGCGCCCCGTCTGCCTCATCGGAACCGACAGAAAGAGGCGCGAAGAAACATCACATGCAATATTCCGTTCCGGTCATTCCACGGATTACCGTATTTTCTCCTGCAGGTTGACTCCCGCGCCGCTGATCCGTACAATATCGACTTGCGAGCCGGACACATTCGCGTTTGCCGATGTAAATTGCTTTACCGAATAGTGTTTTCCGGCCATAACGGGCACTTGCTTAGTGGAAAGCAGTTTTCCGTTCAAGGAAAATACCGACAGGTCCACGTTCCCGCTTGTCGACGGAGTAAAAAACAACCGGTTATTAGTCACTAAGCGGGACTTGGGAACGGCTTTGATCGCCGCCGGACTTATTTTCGAGACCATCCCGACTACGTCAATATAAAAATGTCCTACGTCGCTGGTCAGCGCCGTGGCGCCGGCGGCGTTATGAATGAGAAACCTCACCTCACGGATATTTGTTCTGTCCGCTCCGGCGGGAGCGGGAGGGAGCGGCATGGAAACGGTCCTCCAAGCGGTGTCTGAGTAAGCGCTGTGATAATTCGACGGCAATGTACCGATACTGTCTATAAATGCCGGAGCGTAGCGGTCAATGGCCTCGCCGAAATAAATATCCACTTTATGATTTTGCAAAGGACCGATGTATTTAATGACCAGGGAATCGGCAATGACCATCTGCGTTGCCGGCGGTATACCGATGTTTATGCTGTCTACCCAGTTCCAGTCGCGGTCTTCCCACATCATTTTACATTCCGCGAAACCTTGGGTAAACTGATAGGGAAAATCGAAATAGTACATAATGGTGCTGTCGGTACTCATTGCATCATCACGCAATTCGGTTATGTCATCCTTGGCCAGCCCGAAGGCCACCATATAGGGCGGCCCTATGCTCGACGTATCGACAAGTTCAACGCCGGAATACAACGGTTGGCCGTAATCATCGGTATACATCCAGAGGCCCGGCGGGGCCGTGACTTGACTGAAAACGATTCCTGCGCACATGAGAAGCGCAAGCGTTATAGCATCTTTACGAAATCGCATGAATCCTCCCTCAATAAAAAGTTGTTTTAATAAAAATGAATAGATCTTTTTTTAACTAAACCGGCGCTCCAGAAAAAAACAAGAACATCATTATTGTAACTATGAAAAAAGAATTTTTCTATTTATTTCATCCGGATTATCTACGCACAGCGCGCGGATAATCCGGACGAATGGTTGGTCAGGCAAAACGTGCGGTTTCAGTCCTTGTTAAATTCTTTACTGAACGAACAAAACTTCCTTTTGCACGTTTTGTTTGTCTTTAAGCACATTTACAACATACACGCCGCGGGCCAGTTTGTTCGTTGAAATCGAAACAACGTTGGAAACGTCTTTTTGCTGACGTTGATTTGAAAAAACGGTCCTTCCGAACAGGTCGATAAGGTTAACGCTATAATTTGGACCGGGCAGCGTAACGTTCACCCTGTCTTTATATTTTTTTATAAAATTCACGCTGACCACGCTCAGAGCCGCCGGCTTTTGAACGCCGGTGGCGCCGGGACCGTAAAATTCGGCTTCGTAAATCGAGAGGCTCCCGCTTGAGGCCGTGAGCGTGATGGCGCTTCCCGACGTGGGAGTAAACGTCGCATCCTGGTAGCCGAGACCGCCCGCGGTCGTTCCGCTCCATACCTGCGTCGAACCCACGGAAACTTTCCATGAATTATCATTTTTAAAAGTCGTAAATTTAATATGGACCGCGCTGACCATCTGCGCGGAAGCCAGATTATACGTTATCGACGCCCCGGACGAACTCGTCGTTTCATTGTCATCATAGGTGTTCGCCCCCGCAGTGGAGGTCACGGTCAACGTAGCGGGTTCGGGACTGAGCAGCACGTATGGCGGCAACGGCGGCAGGTTAAGCGGCAGCCCGTCGTTGGGCATGACGGTCGTCAATCCATTGGTAACGGGCACGGCCGTCGAGGTAACGCTGGCCGATGCCCCGGTAAGACCGGTGGACGAGGCGGTGACCGTTATGGTCCCCGGCGTCGAGGACGCCCGCACCGAAATCCTGCTTATCCCGCATTCAACGGGAAAACTTGTCGCGAGAATGTAATTGACCGGCGCGGTGGTATGGTTGCCCGCCATACCGCCACGATACTCGCCGGGCCCGGTGACCGCGTACGTAATGGTGTTGCTCGCCGTCGGGCAACGGTTTCCGGTAGCGTCAATCACTTCGGCGTCAAAGAGCGCGATGTCCGCGCCCGTGGCCAGCAGTCCCGCGGGACTTACGCGGGGCGTCAGCCGTATGGCCGCGGCTGCGCCGGCCGTGGTCCGTTGATCTTGCGCCATCTGGACGCCCGCGGCGTTATACCCGACCGCCTTGATGGTGCCCGCGGTATAGGGCACATTCGGGAACGTGAATAAAAATTTCCACTGCTGGGTTCCGAAACCCTTTGAAACGTTATTGAGGAACAATTCCACTTTGTCGCAATTGGACACCACGAACACCGTGTCCTTAACGCCATTCGGGGTAGTCGCGGGATATGTCCAGTGGCCGACGATATAAACGTCTTTATTGTCAACTTCGACCCAGCCGTCCCAGAAACACTTGAAGGCCCCGTACGAGTCTTTCGGCAACCGCATCCCGTCCACGACGCCGCTGCGGCGGTAATTCTCATTACTGCGGGCGAAGGTCGTGCCGTCGCACATTTCGATCTTTACGCCGCCCTGATTATATCTGGTATAAGAGTTATTTATATCGCCCGTGCCCGGCCTCTCCGTCCAGTACTCCCACCAACGATTGCACTCTTCCCGTATATACGCGTCCTGGTTCATGTTATACCCGGGTTCCGATGCCGTGCCGACATCGTTTACATGGTATTCGGGAGGCGAATATTGGTCCCACCACCTTCTCGGGCTTTCATTCCTGCTGTATTCCATCATCCACATGGGTTTGGTCCGGCTTTTGTCCACGTACATCATCTCGCCGCCGTATTGGGCGGCTTTGCTGGCCAGCATGCCCCTGCAGCCGATCACCTTGCCGCTGTTAGGGTCGTATTTGGCCAGGGTATCGACCATTTCCCCCATCTGCTCTTCCGTGATGTCGGAATTACCCGATTCATACCAGAACACGCTGGGATCGTTTTTGCTGTAAACAATGGCGTCCCTCATCACCTCTTCCCGCTGGTTCCACTGGCGGCCGGTTACGTCCGCTTCCGCGTCTCCCGCGGGCATCGCATACGACAATCCCATCCTGTCGGCGGCCTCTATTTCCGGCTTCAACGCAGCCACCTGCATGGGCCTGACGGTATTCGCGCCCAAAGCCAGCATCAGGCTGTCCTGGAACGTCACCATCCACGCGGGAACCCCGTCGCCAAGCGCGGGCCATGGGTTCTGGCTCCTCCACGCAAAGCCTTTAACATGCAGCATCCGGTCGTTGATTTTCGCGATCCCGTTGCTGAAATCCATCTTCCTGAACCCGGTCCTCGTTTTCATTACGTCGGTGACGGTCCCGCCGACCAACAGCATGGTATAGACGTCATACAGATATCCATAGCCTATGTTCCAGAAGTTCAAACCCGTCACCGCGCCCGTTGCTGTGACCGTGGCTGTGGCCCCGGCGGCAATCGCCTGGCCGGCCCCAGTAAGCGTTTTTACAAGGTTGCCGTCCTTATCCACGATATCGACCTGATAACTTACCGTTTGCGAAGCGGTTGATTCGTTTTTAACCTGCGATGTGGCGTTTATGGTCGCGCTCGCGCCGGGTATGTTGTAGTTCGTTCCGTAAATGGCCGTTCCCACGGTTTTAAGGTTTGTGTACAGCGGCAGGGTCTGGTAGCATTTAGGGGTTATATGCAGATACGCGTTCTGGGTAATGCCGCCGAAATTCGTCGTATATGAACCCCGGTTCCACTGAAAATTGGTGCCCGATGATGCTTCCACATAGCTATAGGAGTTGTCGGTTCTCACCGCAATCACGTTATCGGTGCCGTCGATATGAACATAGGGCGTTATGTCAAAACCCGATGCCATGACGCCGTTTTCCGACAGTCCTACCGAGTCGCCGTTACAGAATACTTCTCCCGCCTGCCGGATTTCTTCAAACTCCAGGAACACCTTGCTGCCCGCGTAAGTCGCGGGAATCGAAAAATGCTTGCGGTACCACGCTATGCCCGTTGAAACGCTCTTGGCAAACGCGTCATCCTGGTTCCAGCAATAAGGCAGGGAAACGGTTGTCCATGAAGCGTCATTGTAGGTCGTGGCCTGGGCGCCGGTAACGTCCCCCTTATTGAGCAGCCAACCTATGTCGAGGTTATATTTTACCCGGCCATTCGCCGGGACCGTATACGCCATCGCCGTGATTGACGTCAAGACAATAAGCGCAGTCAAAAGACCTGCAAAAAGGCTTTTGTTAAACATGCGACATCCTCCTTATAAAATTTATTGTTTATCCGAAAAAACCTGTTTTTTGCTTATGGCCGTTATTTATAATAAACGAGCTTGTCATCAGTCCTTTGGTTCATATAGCACAACTGTATCCAATCGGGACCGAGTTGCACGTTCGAAACGCGGACTTCATCGATTTTTCCGCTAAAAAAATACGACGGAGAATCGGGCAATTTTCCGATGGTAAAATCCTTCGTCTGGTCCCGCTGACGCAGCGTGTCGGACGCCTTTAACGGAAACAGGGTGGTCGAGCTGTCGACGCATACCCCGTTTGCATAAAGATACTGCATCGTTCCGGCCCTCACGCCCACCAGATATGTCCAAGCGCCGGTCATGGCAGGCGTGGTGGTTTCTTCCCACCCCACGCTGTCCTGCGGTGTGTCGCGGAACTCGGTGAACTCCCACTCGTCGGTGTTTTTTACCTGCAAATTATACTGTTTGTTGCCTTTTGACGCGATTATCCGGTATCGCTCATTCAACGAATCGGCATTTACCCATGCGGAAACGGAATACGTGGCGTTTTTTGGAAAATCCAGGGCGCCGGTCGCGGTTCCCGGCATAGTGATATAACTGGATTGGCCGTTAAATTGCCGCGCCATGCCCACGGTGCCCTGCACGGCGGAAGCGGCGGTCAGGTTAAACGGCGTACCATTATAATGATTAAGGGTCGCGTCGACCGCAACGGCGTTGCCCGCTTCAGCCAAATGCCAGACTCCCTGAAAACCGTTCGATGTGTCGAAAACGGTCGCGCCATTGCTTTCGGACACGGCAGTGGCGTTTCCCCAGTAGAAAACAATATACTGTGAATTATTGTCGCCGAATACCGTATCGGCCTTGACCCAGATTTCGGCGTGACCGCCGGCGGGGTCCCAGCGTTCTACTTCGTACGGCAGTGAAACGTTGTTCGAATTTGCGAAACGGACGTCATTACCGCCCGGTTTTGCCTGGGTAAAATCAAAGCCGGCCGTCGTCAAGCGGATGAGAACGGGAAATCCGACGACATTTCTATTGACGTTTGCGCCGGAGGCCGTTGTGTTGAAATACACTTTTTTAGCATGGAGCCATGCCGAATAAACCATCGTCACGGTGCTTTCCGGCACGACCGAAATATTTTCCGCCAGCACCTTCGGCTGCAGAGCGGCGCCGCTTACGGCATAGTCAACGGCGACACCAGCTCCCGGCGCCGCCGGGACCGAGTACAAAACCACGAAATCGCTCCGATCGTTCAGAAAAGCAAAGACATCCGTGCCGGGAATATAGACATACCCGTTGACCGAATCAATACCGGCTGGGAGCATTATTTTAATGGCGCCCGGTTGCTGCAGAACGCCGTCATTGACGCGCACGGTGTCGCTGCCGACCTCAATGCGCTCAATGAGCAACTTTGTCCCATCGACGATGCCCTTGGCTTCAATCGAATAGGTGTTCGGGGGAATGCCGGCGAAAACATAGCCGCCTTCATTGTCCGTAGTGTCAATAAACAGCGCCTCGGCCGTTGACTGTTGTGTGCCGCTTAGAGGGTTAAAATCGGATGGAATCAGCAAAACTTGCGTATGGCTTGCGGGCGACCCGTCTTTTTTGGAAAGGGCCCCGGACACTTTCGCGTTGCCGCTTACGCTGGAGCCCGCGGCTATAAAATTGTCCCTGCCGCATTCAAGCGCCAGGCATAAGCTCAAGATAAGCGGGATTGATAGAAGATATCGCATTGTTTTTTCCTATTCCCGTTCCTTGGACGCCGGGGCAACCAAAAGCGGAAACAACTGGATATTAACCTGGTAGACTCGATCACTGGTTTCCAGCGCATCCACGATATTCACCACGCGGTCGCGGAAGGCTTCGATTTCCGCCGCAAGGATATCGTACGCTTCGCGCGTGAGTCCCACGGTGATCCCTGTTGCATAACGCTCGTTTATGGGAAACGCATCGAGCGAGCGTTCCGCAAGCTGGATCATTTTCCTGTTGAAATTGCGGACGACGAGCGATCGCACCTCGGACCGCGTCGACACGGCCCTGTTCACCTGTTCATAGTGGCAGTTCTTTAATTTCTTTATAAATCCATGTTTCAATAGCCATGCTACCGCTTCTTTAACCTGCGCCGGCGTTATTGGCGGTTG
>Ga0182027_10004063_pt1 | contig 22872 bp, 29 predicted proteins | sample 712E1DmetaG_FD_121300 | JGI IMG/M metagenome (GOLD analysis project Ga0182027, IMG submission 121300) | Permafrost microbial communities from Stordalen Mire, Sweden - 712E1D metaG (Illumina Assembly) | ecosystem: Environmental > Terrestrial > Soil > Wetlands > Permafrost | place: Sweden... | reverse complement strand
GGTCGGGGTGGGACTCGGACTGACGGCGGCTATATAGGAAGGCGAGACCTTTGGCCCGGTCGCCGGCCGCAAGAACACACTCGCACTCGCCAGCAAGAGGACGGCGAGGAGGGCTCCAACCGCGCCCAGGACCAAACGCGGCCGGCGATTGCGGCCCCCTGGTTGGGTGACGAGCGGTTCTGTATTCAGGTCATCGAGGTTCAAGGGGATTTCGCCAGACTCAGGGATGACACCGGCACCGGCATTCGCGAATGGGTCGAGCACCTCGGGGGACAAGGGGGCGGAGGGGGTCTGATAAGTCCCGATCTCGGTCGCAGCGATTTCGGGAGCCGGGATCGCAGGGATCTTGTCACCGGTAACCTCGGCCATGTCCGCATTCGCGAAGGGATCCAAGGCCAGTTTGCCGGCCTCATCCTCGACGGGGCCCTGCAAGTTGATGAAATCTGGATTCTCCTCTTGCGGCGGGAGACCGCGTCGGGCAAGTCGGATCCGGAGAGTCTGGGGCAGAGTGCGGACCAGAGCAGGCAAGCTTGAGGCAAAGGTCGAAATGGCGGCAAAGCGCCGCTGAGTTGGGACCGAGGCCGCCGTCTCGTCGGCCCCGGCGGCGTGACCCTGAGCGGACCCCCTCCGGGCAAGTCGGACCCGGAGAGTCTGGAGCAGAGTGCGAGCCAGGGCAGGCAAGCTTGAGAGTAAGGTCGAGATGGCGGCAAAGCGCCTCTGTACCGGGGCCGGGCCCACCGTCTCACCGCGGGCCGCTGCGGCCTCTCCCCGGTCAGACTCCCGCCGGATAGCCCGGGCCGCGAGCGTGCTGCGGAACGAAGGGATCAAGCGCGAGCCCAGGAGCATGAGGAAGCCGATGATGGCAACGATGTAGATCAGGCGCGCCGAATAGTCGGGCTGATCCTTGCCGACGAAGTGGATCAGAAGGATAATAACCAACAAGCTCAGCAAGAATGCCACATACCAAATCATCCGCCGGCGCGAGATGGGTGGCAACTTGGTGAGTATTTTATCCCGGCGCGACAAACGGGGCCGAACATCTTCAGACAAGATCTGCGGATCCTCTAGAGTATCATAGAGGGAAGGCTGATTGGCCGCCAGTTCCCGGCTTTTGCGCAGTTGTCGCCGCCAATCCTTCGGATTCTTGGGCGGCTCTTCTCCATCCTCTGAGAGGTCGGAGGGCGCTTGGCTGGGATGGAAGGGGAGATGCAGCACCTCCCACCAGGTTCGGCGACCCAGGCTGGACTTGGTGGAGGTGGGAACAAAAGCACTCTGCGCCATCTCAGAGCTGGAGATGTCTGGGAGCTCCAAGTGCATAGGCGACAGCTTGGCCCCGGTGAGCGGATCGACCAACTGGCGGCCTTCGGCTTCCTTCACACGTTCGTTGCGGACTGCCTCTTCCGCCTCTTCGCGCTCGCGCCGGCGGCGGAAGCGGATCGCCAGGATCTCTAGTCCGCCCAAGGCAAAGGCGAGGACCAACATGAAGACGGTGAACATTGAGTGCTCGTTCGGCGTCATGCCGTTCCACACCGGCATGACGTCGTCAGAAATCACCTTGGGCAGGAAGGGGATGATCAGGACGACTAAAATGGCGGTAAAAATGGTGGGCAGGATAACCCGCACCATCCGCCGACGGCGCGTCATCGGCTCTTTCGCTGCGACCTTGGTCTGTGTGGCGGGCGCGTTGTCGCTCGGTGTTGCCGTCTCTACAACGGACGGAGTACCCTCAAGGGACCAGGCAAATATCGGGCTATCAGTGTCGGACTCCTCATCCTCATAATTGTGGCCAGCCTTCTTGCCGGGCACGGGCGCCTTGTTCTTGGTCTTGGACTCAGGGAAGCGCCAACGAATGCGTTTCTGGCGAATGAGCTTCAGAACCAAGAAGACCAAGACCAGCAGGCCGATCAATAGGATGGCCAGGCCGATCTGTAGGAGCATGCGACCATCCAGGAAAGTTGTGCTCCCGCCCTGCGCCGGCGGCAGGGGCTTGACCGACGGCACCACAATGGGAGTCGGGGTGGCGGCTTCAATCGGCGGCGTGGGAGTCAGCGTGACGCCAGATGAGCTTGGGACCAATGATCCCGACGCGGTGGGAAGTTGAGCGATAGGGGTCGGGGTGGGCAGAGAGATGAAGACGACCAGTCCTACCGCGATGAAAACCATCACGATGAGCGAGAAGACCATGGTGCTCAGGGAAACTGTATCTCGGCGCACTCTATTCCACCTATTGCGAGGGTAGGACAATATGCACCTTCTACGATGGGCCAAAGGGTTTTGGCGTCAAGAAGATGTCCAGTTCTCCTCCTTTTTCGTCCTTGGAGGAATTTGCTCACAAACTCTTGACAAATGTTCACAAGTCCTTATGATCCTGCCCGTTGCTGCTGTAGCTCAGTGGTAGAGCGATTGGCGCTTCATTTCCGATTGGTCCCTGGTTCGAGCCCGGGCAGTGGCAACACTTCTCTTCTTCCTAAAAGGTCTACCATGCAAGAAACCGACGACATCATCCCAACTCGGCAAGCCGTGCTCGAAGAGCTCTATGCCGGCCTGTCGGGCCGCGTCATGCCCGAGACGGTCCTGGCTAAGGTTGAGTTTCTGCTCAAGGATAAGCTCGAGGCCCGCGAGCAGGCCTTGATAGCACAGGTCACCCACCCCTATGGCCGAAGTCCCTGGTGGGAGCACGGACAATACTACGCCCAGTGGCTGCCGGGCAGCTTCATGGCCACTGAGTTCAAGCCCGTCGCCTCTCTTGAACGACAAGCCAGGGTGCTGGCCCAGTTGGTACATGGCGTTGGCTACGACTTTGCCTATAGTCGAGGCGCGACCGCCGAGTTGCTAAATGAAGCTCGCGCGGAGCTGGGCATGACCATCGGACGGAGCGACTTCAAGGCCGACCGCCTCAATCGCGCGGGGCGCGCGGCGCGCGGGCTATCTATGCCCCGTCGCCAATATGACAAGCTCTTCCGCGCTGTGACTCACCTCGAGGGGCTGTTGCGCGAGCGGGGTGAACAGGACGCCCTGTTCGCGCTCGCGCGCTTCGCCAAGACGTCGTACGCAGCGACAATCTCACACGACCGTTTCATCGCCGACGAGCCGACCGCCTGTTTTGTCGCCTATATGGCGGCGAACCTAGCCCGCCGCTCTGTCTTCACCAGTGACCGCCAAGCCCGCTCTTTTGACCAGGTCTCCGACCTGCTCCTGGACCGCGTGGAAGCTTCACCGAGTGCCGATTGGTTGTCGATCGCCTGTGTCTTCCCGCGGCCAGCCGTGCTGGCCCGCGTCAGTGTGGAAGAGCGGACGGCCCTGCTCGAGCGGACCCTGGTGATCCTCGTCGATACAGCCGCTCGGCTCGAGGCTCTGGCCTTGGGCACCAAGATCAGCATAGCGACCATGGTCGTGCACAAAGACAATGACAGCTCCACCTGGAATGCGCTGGCCGGCGCCTGGAACCGGGCCCGCGACTACTGGATTGCCCTGGTCTATTCCCTGGGTCAGGAGACACTCTTCGAAGACTTCCTGCCCGGCAAGGTGCTGCGTTTGATGGCCGCCGATGTGGCCTATTGGCACAAGAGTGAGGGGGATGCCCTCCACGATGACACGCCGATCTGGGCAGCCCTGCCCAAGCCCTGGGAGGTCATGGCCGGGCGTGAGGCCTGTGGTCGCGCGCAGATCGAGCAGGTCTGCACGAGCCTGGGGGTCGAGCCCTCTTCGAGCGGCTGGACCGCGCCACGTCCGCGCACCGCGGTAGAGATCGCCGGCCCCACACCGGAAACCGTCCATGGAGTCATCATCGCCAATCCGACCTTGGCCGCCTTCCTGCGCAAGATCGACGCCTTCTCGGGCAAGCGCCTCAAGCTACACAAGGTGATGTCGGAGCCTGCTTCGCAGCCAGAGCCGACGAGCGCCCAGATCAAGCTGCTCGAGGCCTAAAAAGATGAGTCGCCCAGCCATACTCAGGGCGACCGCCCGGCTGCCCGACTACGAGGACACAGGTCCGCCCGGCGTCTTAGAGATGCCCGATGGACGAGTGTTCTCACTCCAAGATGATGCTTTTGCCGCTTACTTGCTCACCGCTCAACCCTTCTGCCTGGTCTGCTCTTTTGGCAATGCCCTGGTCATCCCGGAGAAACGCGCCGGCTCGCGCAAGCGTTATTGGATAGCCCGCGCTTATTCTGCGGGTTCACGCGCTTTCGCCTATGTGGGCGAGCGCCCGACGAGCGATTCCTTGCGCGCGGCGGCGAGTGTCCTGGAAGCCAAATTGTCCGGGTCGGCCCCAGAACTGCCGGTGACACTCACCCCGCCCAGCGTCTCAGCACGCCTGCTGGCCGCCGCGGAGCTGCTGGAAGAAACGGGCGCAGATCCGCGCAAGCACGAGGCTGCTGCCGACCTGCGTGAGTTGGCCCGTTCGCTGGTCTAGGCTTGGCGCAGAGCCAAACCTCGCGCCGACCAGGTCGGCACGGCGAAACTGGGCCAGCTTGACTCTGGTCCAGCCGGGAGATAGCTTGTTGTTAACCAATTGTTCTCATGGGAGGAAGTGTGATGGCTGACCAGTCTCTTCCGTACGTGCGTTTCTTTGGCCGCATCAAGTCGGCTAAGACCGGTAAGGGCGATCCCAGTTGGTGGCACCTCAACGCTGGCGCGGGCAACACTCGCTGTGGCATCAAGATCAACGCTATTATCGCGCCCAAGGACTTGGAATTCTCCGCCACAGCCACAGGCGACTTCTGCCTGCGCTGCCGCCCGATCCATTGAGCGATCAGGACGGTTTGTGCGGAGCCGCCTCGAGCTTATGGTTGTAGTTCGCAACCCATCCTGAGATCTCGAAGAGGTCCAATAGCGCGACCAGAAATAGAACCCCGACCCCGACCAGTCCCACCCAAGAGAGCAGTCCAATGTCTTCTATGGCGGCGACCATACAGACGACCATGGTCAAAGCCAGCATCGAGGACAGCCCTTTGTCCGGCCGCAAGTACAGGCGATGGACAAACAGCAATCCCAAGAATGCCCAGATCAAGTAGGACGTGCGCAAGCTCTTGGTGCCGCGTCGGGTCGACGCAGAGCTCATCCCACCGCCTCCACTTGGGCCAAACGAGTTAACAACTGCGACAGCAGGGATGAGGCCCCAATCCGGAAACGTTCTGGGCACAGGGCGTCTGAGCCCAGCTTCTTTTCAATCACTGCGGCGCTGGCCAAGGCCAGCTCCAGGCTCACCCCGTCAGCCGGCTTGATCCCCACAAACCGTCCGGTGCGCACGGCGAACTCCGAGACGGCATCGGCGATGATGATGATATGGGGCAGCGTGGCTCCGCCGGCGCCTTTGCCGGTGGAGGTCTTGACGAACTCCGCCCCGGCCAGCATGGCGATGGTGGCGGCCCGCTGGATGGCCTCATCGTCGGACAGCTCGCAGGTCTCCAGGATCACCTTGAGAACCACCCCTTCGGCCGCCTCACGCAAGGCGATCAGCTCGGCATAGACTGCGGACAGGCGGCCCTCGGCGAAAGCGCCCCGGTTGAGGACCACATCGACCTCATCGGCGCCGGCCCGCACGCAGGCCCGCACCTCGGCGATCTTGATCTCAGTTAAAGTCTGGCCGTCAGGGAAGCCGGCCGCGACCGTCGCCACCCGCACGCGGGTGTCGTGCAGGACCTCGCGAGCCGTGGTGATGAAGGCGGGGTAGACGCAGACCGCGGCACAGGAAGGGGTCTCGATAATCTCATCTGGACGCAGGGCCTGAGCGCACAAAGCCCGGATGCCCTCGGCCGTGTCGAAGCCCTTCAAGCTCGTCAGGTCGATTGCCCCAATGAGCGCGCGCAGGCGCTCAGGTGAAACCCCGTCGGGAGAGCTGACTTGCCGGTGATACTCGAGCGCTTGGTAGCCGACATCGCGGCTGTCCGGCGGATACTGGGAACGCAGCGCCTCGGCCAGCGAGTCGGCGCCGGGGTGGAAGCGCTCGAGCAGGTCGGCGACATTGTCGACGTTGAAACCGGGCATCGCGGGCTCCTAAGCTTGGGGGCTATTTGGGATGGGCCACGCACAAAGTATAAGCAGGACAGCGCGAAGTCAAGGAGACGCGTCAGAGAATAAGATCGCTTCACTTTCCTTGATCGCCGGAGCAGACTGCTCATACTGGCTCTTCACGCCAGCAGAGCTGGCGCTTACTTGGAGGAATCATCATGGTCAAGACTAATCAACCCAGTCCTATCTTGCTCGCCATCCGCGAGCTGCGAGCAACCGATCTGGCGATCAGTCCGGAGCTCGACGGGGTTGGGGCCGAGTATGATCCCCGGATCGCTGAGGCGCGCGAGGAGCAGGGCGAGCGGGTCGCCCGCGAGATCAGAACCGAGAAGCAGGCGCGCTGGAACGAGGTTTGGAATAAGCGCGAGCGCAAGTATCTCGCCCTGCATAAGGCCGTCATGGCCGCGCTAGGGCTGAACAAGACCCAATTCGAAGTCCTGCTCGGCATCTTCGCCAACGACCAGTTCGACTTTGGCCCCGACATCAAGGATATCTGAGATCCAAAGATAGAAAGACCCAGAGCGAAGAGCTCTGGGTCTTTTGATTTAAAGCTGGCGTCCGATCAGACGAACATGGCCTCAGATCCACTCGCGCGAACCCGTCCAACCACCGCGGCCGGATCGATCTCGGCGATGATGGTGCGCAGCTTGGCGCAGCGCTCATGGACGCGCTGGCGGCGGATGCCCAGCAGGGCGCCGATGTCGGTGCGGTCGTGGCCGGTGAGGGTCAGCTCCCACACTTGGTGGGTGGTGACGTCGTCGCGCAGCTTGGGATCGGAGCGCAGACGCTCCTCCACCGCGCGGATCAGGTCGGCGACTTCCAGGTTGGCGGTGTCGACGGTGGCGCTTGTATCGGCGATGGTCACCAGCATCTCATCGCCCTCTTCGCCCTCGGCGCTCACGTCGATCGGCGCGTCGTAAGAGACGGTGACTTCCTGGTGGTTGCGCGAGCGGCGCAGTTCCGAGCTGACCTTGCCGGCCGCATGCATGACGATGTACTTGGTCGATTGGGCCAGGAAATCGTAAATGGGCTGGCCTTCTTCGTCCGTGTGGCGGTAGAAAGTCGCGCACTCAAGGATGCGAGCTACCACTTCGGACTTGATATCTTCGCTCGTGAGCTCATCGGACCGGCGGCGGATCCAGGAGGCGTAGTGGTTGATCTCCGGCTCGAGACGGGCAAAGATCTCCGGACTGACCACGCATTCCGGATGCGCGGTCAGGAACGAGGCGCGGTCGACCATCTCCGGGGCCTGCCAACGCGGCTCCGCAGAAGTGGTCTCGAGGGCCTGTTCTTCCATGTTTTTTGACCTCGCTTAAAGCTCTTTGTAACTTTCCGAATCATTGCGCTCAAGTGTTCGTTTTTGTGCTGTCTTAAGCTATGCCACAAAACGTGTCGAGGCGCAATAGGACCCTAGGGTTGATTTTGAAAGCTTCACCCACAATTCCCTCGTGGCGAGATTTGGGACCGGGGATTAGTGTCGCACCAACGCACCGAACCAAGCTGTCTGGGATCTCTGGGTGAAAACAGCGCCAGCGCTAAAAAGATCGTTAATACATGCGCTGTGAAACGCCATCTGGATTAATCACGCCCTTCATTTATCAGACGTTCCGGGAGCCATTTTTGTTCCGCGGGTTCTTGGGCCATGATTTGAACTGGCTCACCAAACCCTCGACGTCGCGGATTTATTGACGGGTTGCCAAGTCCTCCGATGATGAAGACATGTCCGATTTCTACAAGCAAATTGCCAGCTTGCGCGGCGTGCCGGCGCCTCCGCCCAAGAAACCGGTGCGCCCCCTGGAATTGCCGGATCCCACCGATGTGCTCGAGAAGCGCACAGTCCGGCGCTCTGAAGCCGACATATGTGACAAGCTTGGCGAATGGCTGCGCTCGCGCGGCTATGAGGTCTTCTTCGAGGTGCCGCTCGACGACTACCGGCCCGATGTGGTGGGCTTCCAGGGTGATGCGACCTTGGCCATCGAGGCCAAGCGCAAAGATGTCATCGGGGTGATCAAGCAGGGTTTGCGGGTGGCCCGGCGGGTGGACATCGCCTATGTGGCCCTGCCCCTGGGTGCCGCCGACGAGGTGGTCAAGGAGCTGGCCAAATACAGCCTGCGGGTCCAGGCGCGCACCGATGGGCGTCTGCCACCGGCCATGCCCGGCGTGCTGGTCGTGGGGCCCACCCATGTCGAGGAGTTGCGGCCACCGGCGGGGTCGCCCTATCACAAGATCAAGACCGCCGAGTTGCGCGAGTCCGCCGAGCGTTTCGGGACCGAGCGGGGCGGGGTCCCCTCAACCGACCAGACCGAGCGCAACGCTGAAATCTGGCGACGCTTCGCCGCCGGCGAATCCCTGGGCGATCTGGCCGACGAATACCGCATCCCCCTGGCCGCGGCCCGGCTGGCCATCAAGCGCCTCGAGGCCTGGAAAGAGCACCTGGTGTTCTGTATGGGCGACCCCTGTGTGGCTCGCCGGCCATCCGACCGCGAATTCTTCGCCTTTGGCCACAAGCGCGCCAGCATCATCGGAGGGTTGCCGACCCGGCGCTAGAGCCCTCCACTCGGACCGGCTTGACGCGGCCAACCCACCTCTTAGAATAGAGAAGTCGATAAGTTCTCTTCGAGGTCACTGATCCCATGGCAGTACTCTTCAAGCAAGTCAACCTCAATGATTCTCGCTCAAACCATCGCCACCTCGCCCTCGAGGGCGGATCCGGCGCCAAAACCCTGTGCGGACTGTCGCTGTACCACAGCTACCCCATCGGCACGGCCGTTCCATTCAACTCAGAATGGATCACGCAGCCAAATGCCGACTGGCGTCATTGCCATGTCTGCGTCGAGGCCGCCCGCAAGATTGTGGCCCGTCCCTAACGCGGAATTATAAGACCAGAAAGAGCTCGGAGAAATCATGTCCACCATCCTTTTCAATGTCGTCGATCACAGCCACTCTAGTCGGCGTAACAAGTTCTTGCGTCACCTGACCTCCACGACTGGGACCAGCTTCGACCTGATTGATCTGTGCGATGTGGACAGCGTACAGACCCTGCTCGTCCATCACACCCCTTTCAATCCCGAATGGCTACAACCTGCCGGGGCCGGACGAGGTATCTATTGTCAGACTTGTGTGAAGCGAGCTGCCAAGCTCAGCGGTCACTAACACCAGAAGGAGATCATCATGGCCAAGGCGACTTTCCGCTCTGTGGTTTTTGGCGCTCGCTCGCTCGAGCATCTGTCCTTTGAAGGCGCCGACGAGACACTGTGCGGCCGCGACAGCGGCTTCGTCAAACCCGGCGCCCACGGGTTCGATCTCCGCTGGGTGACCGACAGTGCCCACTACTGCAAACGCTGCGCCGCCAAGGCCCAGGCCATCGCCAAATACGTGGACAAGTAGTCGCTCGGATGAAGAAGGGCACAGACCACCTCCTGACCGTGCTGGCGGCTGATCCCAACACCGCCCTGCACATCGCGCGGCAGTTCTATCCCGAGATCTTCTTATCGCTTGAGGCCCGCGAGGTCAGCCATCCCGACCCGGATCTGGCGGCGCAAGCGGCCGCCCGCGGGCTCAAGGTCTTCGAGGTGGGAATCCGACCTCCAGCCGTCTGATCGGCGTCAGGATTGCCATCGTGGGCGGAGGCCTCTTGGATTTGACCAGCGGCCGCGAATGCCTAGAATGGTGGATTCGCCGCTCAAGGACCTACAGATATGCACTGGTTGACTGACCCTCACAAATCGCGTCTGCCCACCCCCGAACAAGCCCTGTCCGGGCGGGCAGAACCGTTATCTCTACCCACTACTCACGCCGTTCTTGGCACGCCTCTGACCCCGCCCTATCCGGCAGGCGCGCAAATCGCCGAGTTCGCCATGGGCTGCTTCTGGGGCGCCGAGAAGCTCTTCTGGCAGGCGCCCGGAGTCGTCTCGACCGCAGTGGGCTACGCTGGTGGAATCAGTCCCAACCCGACCTACGAGGAAGTCTGCTCTGGGCGCACCGGGCACGCCGAAACTGTGCGTGTCGTCTTCGACCCCAAGATCACCTCGTACGCCGAGCTCTTAAAGCTCTTCTGGGAAAATCACGATCCCACTCAAGGCATGGCCCAGGGCGCCGACCGCGGCACTCAGTATCGCTCGGCCATTTTCACCCAGGACAAGGAGCAGACCAATATCGCGGCGGCTTCGCGTGATCTCTTCGCCGAGCGCTTGCGCGCCGCGAGGTTTGGCGACATCACCACGCAGATCACATCAGCCGGCGAGTTCTACTTCGCTGAAGCGTACCACCAGCAATACCTGTACAAGAACCCCCACGGCTATTGCCCGGACCACGCCACCGGCGTCTCCTGTCCGATCGGGCTGCTCGAGAGATAAAGCGTCAGAAACAGCCTCGCTTTGACACCTTAACCGATACTCTTGGGCCTAAGGCGTCAGAGTGGTTGGCGGCGAGATGGGAACCGCTTGACGCCACCCCTGTTGGTGCTATCTTCAGAGTGAGAGCACCCATCCTATAAAGGAGAGATCAGTGGCGGCAATGACCAGAAATTTGGCCCTCAAGAACCTGCGGGTGATGCTGACGGCCTGCCAGAAATCCCGCTCAAATCTGACTGAGACCATGGGCGACGGCCCGACGGCCAATCTGCTCAAGGCCGAGATGAACCCCTGGCTCTTTGGCCACAAGTCCATCGTGCCGGCCCTGCTCCACTTCCTGGACCGCGCGGAGTCGGGGGCACCCATCGTCGGCGCCGATTTCTACAACTTCATGTGGGTGGCATCGCGCGAGCCCTCGATCGGCCTTGTTGCCTTGGCCCAGGGCCACAGTCTGCCCAAGCCGGATCTGGCCTGGATGGGTAAGAAGTGGTAGGAGGATCCCATGGCGCGCATCTACGATATCGTCATCAAAGACGCAGGAGAGCCCTACATAGTGGTTAACCTGCGCCCGCGACTGGGCGGACCGACCGACGAGGCTTCGGCCATCGCTTTTGCCCAAGCCGAGGCCCGCAGTATCGGCTGGTCGCATCCACGGGTCACCCGGGTGGCCAAGACCCCACTTGGTGGCTTCTCGATCTCGGTTAGCCGGAGTTAACTACTGTCTCATCTACTGTCGCATATGAGACAGTAGATGCCGCGGAATTGGACTTTAGAGGCCTATTGTCTTGCGGCGCTCTAATTGGCGACAGGTCGGAAGAGGGCGGCCAGCCGTTCGAGCAGCAGGGCGCCCAGTTCCAGATCAGCTTTGGTGCCCCCGGCTACATCGAGATAGCGCAGGCCCGGCTCACGGCTGGCCAGGTCGGCGAAATCGACCCGGTTGCGGGTGAGCACGGTCATGTCATAAGCCACCGCGGCCGCGGCAATCAAGGCATCTTTTTTATCTGAAGAGCTGGGCGGCCCTTGGTGCTCCGGCCAGGCAGCCAACATGCGCGAGAGGACCAGCCCCACCTTGGCCGTATCGGAACGCAGCGGGTGGATGACCCCAACGCCGCCGTTGTGTCCGTTGTACACGATTGAGTCGTACAGCACCTGCTTCTCGAGAGTCCCCCGGCACTCGGATGCCACGGTGTCCAGCAGGTACAGGCGCAGGGCGGATTGGGCGTGGCACAGCTCGATCAGGCCCTTGCGGGTCTCATCGCCCCAGTACTCGATGAGGGTGAACATCAGGTTGGTGTCAATGATGAAGGCCGGCCGGTAACCAAGGCGCTTGATCGCGTCAGCTTCGCGAACCGGTGTGAGCGAGCCGTCCGAGCGCAGACGTGCCCGCACCGCGCGCACGGCGGCGCGCTTGGCCAGGCCGTTTTGATAACGCAGGTTGTTGTTGCTCATGGCTTAAGGGTCGTCGGAGCAAGGCCTTTTGTCAAGGTGGAATTTGACAAGACTGAACCCTTGAAAGCCAACAATTTTACTTTCTTGTATTAGCCTTAGGTTCCAGAGCTGCACCAAAACTTGATCAAATAGAGCTTAAGGAAGTGTTCGACGGAGTACACTGCTTGGGTCGAAGGCATAAAAGCTAGGTCGGCGGGGCCAGACCGTTGCTATCTGTGCTCTCGGCCTCTCCAACATGAGCTGGTATGCGCTTATCGAGGAAGACTATGTCCTCAGCGCCACCCGACGGTAAGCCGTCGGTTTGGTAGTGGCTCCACGCACGAGTTAACGTCTCCTCGGGCATCGAGGCGACGGATCTGGGGATCAGATGATTGGTGACAATTGATGAAGCAGCACGGGACATGGTCTTGGCTTTGCGCGCCGCATTCTTTGCCTTATGTATCGCGCCGTTGCGTATAGCGCGCTCGGATATCTGCTGCTTGTGTTTCTCGTATTTCTCCCGGGCCCTCTGGCGATCGGCTAGGGCTTGATCGATCTGAGCCTGAGTGGGCCGCAGGTTCTGGGCGGCGTTGAGGTCTCGCAGATGATGGGCACAGCAATCGGGGCAGGTCCACTCGCGGACTTTTAGGTCTTTGACGAGCGGATTCTTATACCCACAAACCGAGCAGAGCTGAGATGAGGCAAAGAATGTCTTGGCGGCGATAACCAGGGTGCCGTGGTCGGTGGCTCGGGTCTCCAAGCAGTTAAGCTGGTCTCTCCAACCAGCATCCATGATAGATTTGGCGAGGTGGTGGTTTTGAACCATATTGGCGATCGCCAGGTCTTCGACGCCGAGGATCGGATAGGCCGGGATCAATTTGGCGGCAATCTGTCGATGGAAGGTGTGTCGCCCGTTGGCGATATGATTGTCGAGTCGACGTAGTCTATCCTCTGCCCGCAGAAGCCGATTAGATTTCGACGGCAATGGTACCTGTAGGAATTCAGGCTTTGTCGTTGATTGCTCTCCTGAAGACCATTCTGTGAGCGCCTTTTGATGGGCCTCGATCTTCTCGAGAACGACGGATTGCTCTCGAGCCTTGGTTTTCCGAGCCACAGAGCGCGAGTACTCCTGGCGTTTCTTGCTGGATGCCCTTAGGAATCTCGGGTTCTCGACGATCTGCCCGTTCGAAAGGGTGTGAAGGGTCTTTAGACCTAGATCATCACCGACGCCATCAACCTCTTTGAAAACCTCTGGCCCCTCACTCTTAGCGTCTCGCTCGATCATTAGGCTGACCCACCAGTGTCCACGCCGCACCGAGACGGTCGCTTCTTTGATCAAGCCGTGGTATCGAATGATTTCACGTTCGAGATGTCTCGTTGAGCCACAGATTTTTATCGGTGGCAGCTTGGGTAGTTTGACTGCGTCACGCTTCTTGCCAGATAAGATGGATATCGACTCGATAACGGTGAATGTATCCTCTTTGTGCTCACGCTGGGCTAGGAATCGTGGATAACCGACTTTTGGATCAGTCTTACGCCTTTTCCAGAAGGCCGACACCGCCTGTGCCGCATCTCCAAGCGCCATCTCAACAGCACGGGAAGGACAGATCTCACTCCAGTCGAGAGTTTTCTTGCAGCGAGTTAGTATTCCGATGAGTTCTTGTTTGCTGGCAAACCTGTAGTCTGTCCGGTCACCAGATCTAGTGATGACACCGAGTATCTGCTTGGGCGAGTGCTCCCAGATGGAGCTGCTGACCTCTACGAGAACGTCCCCGACACCATCGGCCGAGCAATTTTGCTCAAAGATTTCCTTGAGCATCCCCAATGCCCAGTTATAAGCCTTACGTCGGGCATCGCCAAAGGCCTCAAGCGTCTCGACCTGTTCAGCGGTCGGATCGAGTCTGAACTTGTGTGATCGCATAACTCTGGTTGCCATATGGCATTTTCGTTAGAGTTCATCGGAAATCAAGTAATTTCCCGTACTATCAGCCAAAGAAATAAACACCAAGTAAGATATGACGCTTAGCCTGTTTTCTTTTAACGCAGAGCGGAACGGCATCTACTCAGGCAGATCTCTCCAAATCAAGACCTCTTGACCCTAGGCTCAGTTGTGAAGAGCGAGAGCTTGCGCTCGCTGACTGCGTTGCTGATGCCGTCATCGAAGCGGATCTCGTAGCGGGTCGGAGACTCCTTGTCGTATACAGCGATCACCTGGGCGCTCCAGCCGCAGCGCCAGCTATGGACATGGCGGCCCCGCGAGTCGTGGTCGGTGTAGAGGACTTTGTCGCCAAGGTTGTAGCGGGCCATCAGATCTTGCGCAGCTCCGAGCCGAAGGCGATGACGATCGCCCCGTCGGCGAACTCAAGATAGTAGAGCTGGGTCCTCTTGGGCCTGGGCTCGATGTATTTGATGAGCGCGTCTTGGCCCGAGTGGGTCACCGCCTTTTGCGAAGAGCCTCGTCCATCGAAGATGTAATTCACTCTGTTGCCGACTGCGAAACGACGGCTCATAGGATCTCCTTGTGGACCGACTCAGATCTTGCGTAGCTCCGAGCCGAAGGCGGTAATCACCACCCCGTCGGCGAACTCAAGCCGGTAGTAGGGGTTGGTCAGCAATTGGGCGGGAATGATCCGCGCGATGGTGGCAACCTGACCCGAGTGGACCAGCGCCTCTTGTTGGGAGTGCCGCTTGTCGAAGACGACATAGCTCACGCGGTCGCCAAGGGCAAACTTAGGGCTGTTCTGGAATGGCAGTTTCATGAGTCCTCCGCTATTGCGCCCGTTTGAGCTCGAATTCGCGGGCCACGCAGGTGTAGCCGTCGGTGAAGCGTATCTCGTAGGTCGGCGGCTGGTCGGGTTTCATCCGCCGCAGGACCGTGGCGGTCTGGCCGCCTGTGAGCTTCGCCCCCAGACCGGAAGCATAGACCACCTGGTCGCCTTTGCTGTACAGGCTCGGGCTCGCCGGTTTGCCGAAGGTGAGTCTCATCACGGCCTCCAAGCGGTTGAGGAGGGGACCTTGGTCAGCTCTTTGGCGTAGGCGTTGGTGATCTCACCTTGCGCGAAGCGGATCTGGTACATGCGATTGCCAGCCCGGGCGCTATCCTCGTCGCAATCGAAATCGCGCATGACCCTGGCCCGCTGGCCGGAGAGGTCTTTTCGTCCACCACGCTCGAGGCACTTGTATAGCACGAGCGTGCCGGGGGTGAGGAATTCATAGACTTTGGACGGCTGCCTGCCTGGTAGCTTCATCTAAGGTCTCCTTACTGACAGAAGGCGTAGGTCATCTGCACGACCCCGGTGTCGGGATCCAGGATAGAAAAGGTGTCCGGGCCATCGACTCGCACTTCGGAAGCCTTGCCCCAGTACAGCCAGGAGAGGCCTGGCTTGCCCGACCAACTGGTCATGGCGATCGCATTAGCCTGGACCTTCATCACTTTGCGTCGCATCGGCAACACGGCTCCGCCTGGTCGGGCGTGATAGATCATGTCGAGCTCGCAGCCGACGGTGATGCGCCGCTTGACGTCGGCGAAGGTTTTCATCGTCATCGTTTTACTCCTTTAGCTATCAGGAAAGCCCTGCCTTCTTCTTAGTCGGCTGAGGCGGGCGGTCAAGCGGACCCATCCTGGCTGGTTGCGCAGGGGCAGCTTGCGCGCTTTCGCTGTCACAGTCCTGTGCGCAGCCACACGGCTTTTTAGTTGGCGCGGCTGCTGTTGGACAGGACGCGCCCGCAGCGGGGGCAGCAGGTGCCGGCCATGAGGAAGCGCTGGTCCAGCTCGGTTGGCTCCCGCAGCTCAAAGTCGCCAAACACCGGGTCGCCGCAGTCGGCGCAAGGGCCGAAATCAAGGGTCTCGTCGGGTTCCAGACTCGCCGCGCAGGCCCGGCAAAGGCTGGTAGTCTCCATCTCGCTGTAGGCGACCAAGTAGTTGGGCCGATCCGATGTGTGCGCCATCTTAGCCCTCCTTGAGGTCTTTGTCGCGCCGAAGCGATAGCGAAGGCGCTGAGTGCCGAAGCGACAGCGGAGGCGCTGAGTGCCGAAGCGGGAGCGAAGGCGCTGAGTGTCGCCGATCAATCTTGCTCTTTAGTTTGGACTCGTTGTGTTCCAGGACGACCGCCAGGGTGTTGGCCCCGGCGGCTAGTTTGCGCATGGCCCGCGGCAGGAATTGCCTGCCCGCCTTGCCGTTGTCGCTATCTGGTATTGGAGCCAAAGCCGGCCTCGCCCCCATAGGTCGTTCGACGATGGGCGCCGGGATCGTGCCCGTGCCGTCGCGCCAGGCGGCGATAGCCGCTTCGCTGATGGGAATGGCCCCGGAATACACGGCCTCGAAGTCTTCGCCGCACATGCGCTCGTGCTCAAACAGGTAGGCCGCCACTGCCGACAGTCGCGGCATCTCCGCATTGATGGTGTCAATAGCCCGTTCGAAGGCAGTGTCGAGAATGCGGATAATGGCCCGCTCCATGGCCTCGGAAGTCGAGGTGCTCACGGAGTGATTCTGGTCCTTGACCCGCAGCGACAACCGCGCCCCGCGTCCGTGCTCACCCAGGCCCAGGTGGCGGTCGGCCGGGTCGAAGCCCATGCCCCACTTGGTCACCATCATGGTCGCCAGGGTGTTGGCCACCTCCAGATCGTTGGCGGCCCCGGGGGTGATGTCGCGGAAGAGGATCTGCTCGGCCGCCCTTCCGCCCATCAGGCGGATGAGATCGGACCAGATATCCGATTCCGAGGGGAGAGGGTTGTCCTCGGGGGTGGACAGGGTGAAGCCTAGAGCCTCGCCGCCGGCCATACCGTGGGCGAAAAGGGAGACCTCCTCCACGCGGGTCTTAGAGCCGAAGACCCGTCCGCAGATGGCGTGGCCGGCCTCGTGGGCCGCGATGATGGAGCGCTCGCGCAGGGGCATGGAGCGCTGGCGTCCGGTGCCGATGGCCACTTTGAGCCAGGCCGCGCGCAGGTCGGCGGCACTGATGGTGGTAGCCTCGCGCCGGGCGGCGAAGATAGCGGCCTCGTTGAGCAGCTCCGCCAGATCGGCGCCACTCATGCCGGTGGTGGTGCGGGCAATCAGGTCGAGATCGGCATCGGGTCCTAAGGGCTTGTTGCGCGCATGAACACCCAGGATCTCACGGCGTGCGGCGAGGTCGGGCATCGGCACATGGATCTTGCGCGAGAAGCGGCCTGAGCGGATGGCGGCCGCATCAAGACCCTCAAGTGAGTTGGTTGCGGCGATGACCACCACGTTATCAGTGGTGCGGAAGCCGTCCATCTGGGACAGCAGCTCGTTTACCGTCTTGCGATCCTCGCTGTTCTCGTTGATGCCGCCCCGCTGACCGGCTAAAGAGTCGAACTCGTCGATGAAGATGATAGCTGCCGGCATCTTGCGGGCGAGAGAGAAGAGCTCGCGGACGCGCTTGGGGCCGACGCCCACGAACATCTCGGTGAATTGGGCGCCCGAGGCGATAATGCAGCGTACCCCGGACTCCGTGGCAATGGCTTTGGCGAGTAAGGTCTTGCCGGTGCCCGGCGGTCCGTAGAACAGCAGCCCGCGGGGCATCTTGGCCCCGAGCTTGTGAAACTTCTCGGGGGTTTTGAGGAATTCGATGACCTCAGAGACGTCGCGCTTGGCCTCCTCGATACCGGCCACGTCGGCCATGGTGACGGTTGGCCGGGCTAGATCCTCGAGGGTGGGTGCCAGACCGCGCATCGGCTTGCCATCAACGTCGAGTGGTAGTGGCTCGGGCGGGTCGATGATCTGGAAACCGCCTGAGACATCGGGAACGCCGCCGCCCATCATGCGCTTGCCCATGAAGCGGATGACAAATAAGACCAGGACCAGGATAATCGCCAACTGCGCGATGCCCATGAAATCGAAGCCGCCCGAGGCTGCGGGCGCGTCAGTGGCGGTCAGGGCCGCGGTGGTGAAGAGGGGCCCGTAGCCCAGCGCCCGCAAACCTTCCAGGGCGCTTTGCGAGGTGACGTCGAGGTTCACGGTCATAACCTGGCCGCTGGTCAGCTTGGCGCTCAGGGAGGCGGGTGCCCCCGAGGCGCTGGCGTTGACCGAGATGGCCACGACTTCAGTGCGGTGCTGCTGGAGGTCGAGCAGCGTCCATGCGCCCGCGTAGGTGAAGGCTCCCGATGGTAGCGCGCTGGCGGCCACCGCGCCCGAAGGAGCGGGTGTGCTGCCTGAGATGGCGGGTGTGACGGTGCGAAAGAAGATCAAATCCAACACCAGCATCCCGCAGAGCCCGGCGATGAGCATCACGCTGGGCAGCAGGCGGCGCTCTCGGTTAGGTCCACCGGCGCCGGCCCGATTGCGGCGGGGCGCAAAGCGGCCCGAGAGGATGCGGCGAAGGCGGTCGAGCATGTATCCAAATCTCCAGAGCGAGGGGTCTTAGTTTGATATTGGGCAGGGTCGGGATTACGTCAAGGCGGGTGTGGAGCTTGCTGGTGCTTTGAAACAATTGGGGCTCATCACACCACAAAGATCGGGCGGTCCAAGGAACGCTTGGGGCCGCCCGATTCTCATGTGCTGGTTGGGACTTCTATCTCGAAAGTTAGTCATCCACCTCGTGGAACTCGGCCTCGACGGTGTCTTCGGGCATCGGTGCTGACGATTCCGCTTCTGCCGGGGCTGGACCCTCCTCGCCGCCATCGCCATTGCCGCCGGACTTGCCAGCATAGGCTTTGGTGCCGATTTGACTCAAGAGGCCTGAGAGCTCACCCATGCGGGTCTTGACCGCACCGGCGTCGGTGCCTTTGATGGCCTCGCGCAGGGCTTCCATAGACTTCTCAGCAGCCGTCCGGTCGGCGGGGTCTACCTTGTCACCGAGATCGCGCAGGGTGCGCTCGGCTTGGAAGACCAGGGCATCGGCGGAGTTGCGCAGCTCTACCTCCTCTTTGCGCGCCTTGTCCGCGTCGGCGAACTTGGCAGCTTCAGTGACCATCCGGTCGACGTCCTTCTTGTCGAGCATGGAAGAGGCAGTGATCCGCACCTTCTGCTCGCGGCTTGTCGCCCGGTCCTTGGCCCGGACATCGAGGATGCCGTTGGCGTCGATGTCGAAGGTGACTTCGATCTGGGGCACGCCACGCGGCGCCGGCGGGATGCCGTCGAGAATGAAGCGCCCGAGCGTTCGGTTGTCCGCGGCGAACTCACGCTCGCCTTGGAGCACATGGACCTCGACCTGCGGCTGGGAATCCGACGCCGTGGAGAAGATCTGGGACTTGGACGTGGGGACGGTGGTGTTGCGCTCGATGAGACGGGTGAAGACGCCGCCCATGGTCTCGATACCCAGCGAGAGCGGTGTGACGTCGAGGAGCAGGAGGTCCTTGACCTCGCCGGTCAGCACGCCCGCCTGGATAGCGGCACCCAGGGCCACCACCTCGTCGGGGTTGACGCCGCGGTGCGGCTCCTTGCCGCCGAACATGGCTTTGACCGCCTCTTGGACCGCCGGCATGCGGGTCATGCCGCCGACCAGCACGATCTCGTCGATCGAAGCGGGTCCGGCGCCGGAGTCCTTGAGAGCCGCGACGACCGGGGCCTTGGTCTTCTCGATCAGATCGGACACTAGATCCTCGAGCTTGGCTCGCGACAGGGTGACGACCAGATGTTTGGGCCCGGAGCCGTTGGGATCCGGGGAGATGTAGGGTAGGTTGATCTCCGTGGTGGATGTGGTGGAAAGCTCAATCTTGGCCTTCTCCGCGGCCTCGCGGATGCGCTGCAGGGCTTGAGGATCCTTGGACAGATCGATGCCCTGATCCTTGCGGAACTCAGACAGGATCCACTCGGTGATGCGGATGTCGAAATCGTCGCCACCGAGATGGGTGTCGCCGTTGGTGGCCTTGACTTCAAAGACCCCTTCACCCAATTCGAGAATCGAGATGTCGAAGGTGCCACCGCCCAAGTCGTAGACGGCGATCTTCTGCTCATGCTTCTTGTCCAGACCATAGGCCAGGGCCGACGCCGTGGGCTCATTGACGATGCGCTTGACGTCTAACCCTGCGATGCGCCCGGCGTCCTTGGTGGCCTGGCGCTGGGTGTCGTCGAAGTAAGCGGGCACGGTGATGACCGCCTCGGTGACTTTCTCACCCAGATACGCCTCGGCGTCAGCCTTGAGCTTGCCCAGGATCATAGCAGAGATCTCTGGCGGGGTGTAGGCCTTGCCGCTGGCCAGGACGTTCACGCCATCAGACTTGGGATCGTGTTCGACCACGTACGACACCAGGCCCTTGGAGCGCTGGACTTCGGGGTCATCCCAACGGCGGCCCATGAAGCGCTTGATCGAGTAGATCGTGTTAGTCGGGTTGGTGACCGCCTGGCGCTTGGCCAACTGGCCCACTAGGCGCTCACCGCCCTTGGTGAAGCCGACCACCGAGGGAACGGTGCGCCCGCCCTCAGAGCTCGAGATAACGATAGGTTCGCCGCCCTCCATGACTGCGACCACAGAATTCGTCGTGCCCAGATCGATGCCAATTACCTTACCCATTAGTTGCCTCCTCGTGTCGTCTCGACGTTATCAGATGGTGATGCGGTTGGATCATTTGATATGGGTCTGACGAGCTCGCGCAATGGCGGCTCGCCTTCGTTCGGGGTGGTGGCGATCATGACCATGGCCGGCCGCAAGACTTTGCCTCCCAGCCGATAGCCCCGCTGGGCTTCGATCACCACGGTTCCATCGGGGGATTCCGAGGTCGGCACAGTGCCCAAGGCCTCATGTTCCCGCGGGTCGAAAGGCTGGCCCTGTGCCTCGATGGCCCGCACCCCCTGGGACTCCAGTAGCAGGCGCAGCTTGTGGTCGATCATCAGGATGCCCTCCACCCAGGACACCCCGGCGAGCTCCGGTGGGAGCTGACCACTCGCCCGATCCAGATCATCGATGATCGGCAGTAGAGAGCGCAGCAAATCCTCGGCCGCATTGGCGGCTGCCGATTCGCGCTCCTCTCCTGTGCGGCGGCGGTAGTTGGCAAAGTCCGCGGCCGTGCGCGTCAGGGTGGCCAGGTGCTCGGCCGCTTGCTTGCGCGCCGCCTCGAGGTCGGCCCGGAGTTGCTCCAGCTCAGAGCCGGAAGTTTGGGGATCAGAGGGTCGCGACGCGGCGGCCATCTCCTCGACGGCGGCTGCGAAGTCGGTCTGAGACTGCTCTGACGGGACCTCGTCCGCTCTTAGATCATCTTTGGTCGGCTCGCTCATTTACGCCTCCTTATTGGTCGGCTCGGGGGTGACCCCTTCGCTAGAAGCTTCGTAGACCGGAATAGGTTGGCCATCGGCCAGGGCCACGACCTCGTCAAAGTCAAAACGCCCCGCGGCCTCAAGTTTGAGCAGCAGGCTGACCCCGGCGAGGTTGAGCCCCAGCACCTCGGTCATATAGCGGATCTTGCGGATGAACTCGATGTCGGCATTGGAATACAGACGCTGATTGGAACGCCGGGCTGGCGTGACCAGACCCGCGTGCTCCCAGATGCGCAGGGTCTGTGGATGAAGGCCGAGCATATCGGCGGCGATCCGGATGACGAAGACTGGACGGCCATACTCGTCCATAATCGCATCCTCCTTGTGTTCTCGTGTTGAGCCAGGATTGGCGTCTGGAAGAGCATAAACATAACAATAGCGTTGTCAAGTATTTTGGCAAAGAAATGTCAAGTTTCCTCGACCCATCTCAGGACAGCCGGGTATCTTCGGAGAAGGTCTTGGAAAGTATCATAAAAAGATGTGCTAAAAGTGCCACTAAACTTGACAAAGAACTTCTGAAGAACAAGCTCGGATTAGGTCCGCACAAGGGCCAGACTTAAAGGAGAGCGACATGTTCGAGTATGAGTATGAATTAGAGGGCAAGACCCCTCTCCATGTTTCTGTGCTTTTGTCCGTAGACGACCAAGCCTTCCTTTCCCATCTCGCCGACTTCATTGAGAGCCGCGGCGTGAGCAACGAAGAAGATATGGGGATCGGTGGGACTCCCTCTAGCCGGATCTCCAAAGATATCCTGTCCACCATCCGCTCAGCGGCAATTTATCAGAACTCGGACATAGCTCGCAAGGTCGAGATCGGCTCGGGTCTGGGGGCTCATTTGCGGGATCTATTGGTCGAAGGCATCCGGCTCGTCCCCCGAGAGGGTTGGTATGAGTCGGCAGAAACCGCCGATGCTATCGCGGCCAAGATGATTCTCGCCTATGGTACAGCGATGTCCGAGTCGGCGCAAACCGGAGATCGTGAGGAGATGAAGAACATCTACCGGGCTGGGCTGGGGTTACCGGTGGTTTTGGAGCAGCTCAAAGTCGATCAATGCGCCATAGCCGCTCGCGAGGCGGTGGCTTTTGCTCAGACTGTCGGTCTCAAGGTTCGCGTGGAGGGCTCGCTATCCGGGGAAGGACCTGAGCCGGCTCTGGATATCGCCAATGCGTTGCAGGGTTCAGAGGATCCCACCATCCTCTTTGTCGACATGAAGACGGGCGGCCGCCCCAACGGCCAAATCGGCTCGGTTGTAATCTACCGCCTTGGAACTTTCTTTAGTTCCTACCGAGTCACCTATGACCGAGACAGAATGATCGCCGACAATCTTCAAGATGCGGCAACTCTTCGAGAGGCCCTGATCAAAGTCGGGAAAGAGCGCCTCTCTGTGTTCAAGCAAGGCTCTTCCCGGAATGAGCTGGTCCCCTATGCCCGCTACATCAGCCGAAGTTTGACCAGAGACAAGGACGTCAAAGTCGCCGATCTCATCGCTGATCTCACCAGGAGTGATCCGGCCACCCCCGTAAAGAAGCTGCTTGCCCGAGCCATGAAAACCCCCGATCCCTCGGCGGCTTTCACTAAAGAGTCCGAAGTCGCCAACAACGAGTATGTCGCCGAGTTCTGCCGGGTCCTGTCCTTGGCTACCTCTCCTACCACGCCCTTGGCCAAAATCGAACAAGCCTTGGACAATTTTGCCGAGGAGATGACCAGACACAGCTCGGTAGGTTAAAGCAAAACCCCGGGAGCATCATCGTTAGATGAGAGGCGAACCCGGGGGCGTTCAAATCGTGACGGCGGCATCAGCGCTTTTGCGCGAGAGGCCCTTCCGTAACTAGAGACATCATAGCGCACCTCTGAGATTTCGTCAAGTCG
>Ga0182027_10004062_pt1 | contig 22880 bp, 24 predicted proteins | sample 712E1DmetaG_FD_121300 | JGI IMG/M metagenome (GOLD analysis project Ga0182027, IMG submission 121300) | Permafrost microbial communities from Stordalen Mire, Sweden - 712E1D metaG (Illumina Assembly) | ecosystem: Environmental > Terrestrial > Soil > Wetlands > Permafrost | place: Sweden... | reverse complement strand
CATATTGCCTCCGTTTTTCACCCTTTGGGTGAATGTATATGATGTTCTCGCAAACACATTCTACGTCGGAGGCTTCTTTTTTTCTCCTCTTTTTTAAGCTTTTAATTCGGAGTTAGGGTTGAGCAAGATTATCTCTCCCTTGAAAAGCATGAAGGAATCCAATCCGAGCAGACACAAATTAAAGACACCAATCAATTAGGCAGTCAAATTGTCCGTGAAGTCGTCATTCCCGAATTGACCAAAGAAGTCAACGAAAACAAGAATTTCGCAAAACTTCGCCAAGTCTATAATTCATTAATTCTTGCGACTTGGTATAAGAAAAAGATTAAAGACAGCATTCTCTCTCAAGTGTATGCGGACAAGAACAAAGTAGCTGGTGTCAATATTGATGATCCCCAAGAGAAAGAAGGGATTTATCGGAAATATTTAAGGGCATTTAAGAAAGGTGTTTATAACTACATAAAAGAAGAAATTAACCCTGTAACACAAGAGATTATACCGAGGAAATACTTCTCCGGAGGGTTTGAGTTAAATGTGGGGCCACATATAACGAATGCAACGGTTTCGCAGGCAATGACAGCCATTGAAACCTTTGCGGCAACTGACCATGCGATGGAAGTCACTAGTCAAATAAATGGAGCTGGTCCTACTGTTGGCCAATCTGCTAAAGCAGTGACAGGGGATCGGGCGATGATAAAATCCAAGGATGAAGATGCTTTATTGTGGGGTCAATTTACACAGTCGGCGCCAGACCTCAGAAATAGAAATCTTGATGCTCCGGAATTAATCAAAACATTGATGACAGTGACAAAATCTTCGGAGAAATTAGAGTACTATAATTTTAGATATAAAAATATAAATAGAAATATACTCCGACTAATTTTAAAAGGGCAAGAGCTGCAGGCCCTGGATTGGATAACAGAATTTGAAACGTTTCAAGAAAATGCATATTTGGAAGGTGCGCTTGAATTACAATTCCAACGCGTGTTGGCTTTAGCGCATTTGGGACAAATCGAAACAGCTGCAAAAGAATTATCTGATTGGAGCCGTAAGTTAAAAAGCCTTCAATATGCCGGGGAAGTAGAGGATCATTGTTTAAGCTATTACAGAATGGCCGTTCAATTAATGCATGACAAAACTGAAATCGGATATAAAAATGCCAGGGTATTTACTATGCCGATCATGGGATATGAACCAGTAAGCCTTAGCGGATATATTAGAATGGCGGGTATCTATCATGATTTAGGTTTATATGGAAAGGCTAAAGAGGAATTGGACATATATTATTCACGGCCAGGGGCAGATCACAATGATAGTGATACTCGTGGACTATATGATGAATTAGTTAACGATATCGCTACAAAGGGACTTGAAAGTATTACAGGTTCTGATGGCAACGCCCAAACAGCATTTCCACATCGGTATTTGCAGGATCAGGCGATGGTAGTAGAGGATGGGGTGATGACGAATAATTTGGAATTGTATCGCTATGAAACTTTGGGTAAACGATTGAAATTCTTCGCTGTTGAAAAAAAATTATCTTTGGACGCCCAATTTTTACCAGAAGCCGGGCATGGGGGGAATACATATTTATTTAAGCTTGATGAGAACACTGTGATTAGGGTGGGCAAGGTGTTACCGGAGTTAGGAGTTTCTCTTCAAGAGCATAGGGGCGCTTACCATGTATTTCAATCTTTAGGTGAATTAGGGATTAGTCCAAAAGTTTTAGCAGAGGGGAGAACAGAGAATGGCTTTCATTATTTAGTTGTAGAGTATATTGATGGACGTAACCTGAGTAGCTTAGAAAATAATGCGTCTCCCGCTATAGTAAACGCAGTTATCGATTTGATGGATTTACTAATTAAGCACAGCATTATAAATGAAAATCTTTTTCTGTCGAGCATAGTGTATTCCGATAAAAGAAAAAGAGCATATCTAGTTGATGGTAAAGATTCAGTGTTTGATAAGCGCAGCTCGCTTTCCACCGCATTATATTATAGGTATTTACTTTTTATGAATTTTAAAGGTAGATTTGATCCAGACAACAATATTATCTCCCATCTCGATAAAATCATTATTAGGGGCACGATTGGAAATCTAAAAAAAAGGAATAGATTCAAATTTAGTCAATTTCGACAATGGTTGGGAGAATCGGATGATATTAGGCCATTCAGGGCTAAAGAATTTCTAGAAATATTCCAGAGGAGCTATCCTGGATTTATTGAAAAGATTGATGGTAAAGATGAGTGGGTAGTAAGAAATAATTTAGAAGATTTTGCTATGGCCAATATGGCAGACGCTGAGATGAAATCAGATCCCAATAGTTTAAGCAGGAGAGAATTCTTTGCAAATTTAAAAAGAGCATTACCTGCTTTGGTGGCGGCGTCTGTTGGGGCTATCCCTGTTGTCAAATCGTTGCAACCGGGTCCCGTGCGGGGTCGTCTGCCAATTTCTTTAACAATGCAGCAGTTTCAGGATGCCGCTCGTAAAATGGTTAAGGGCTTTTATGAGGCATATGCTGAAACTTTACGCTCGTTTAATAAAGAACCGAGGTTTAGTTTAGAAACAGTCCAGGGCCGGACTATTGTTGTTAAGAAATCCATCAATGGGTTAGCAGGGGGCGTTATTTCAGGCTCTCTTCTGTTTGGTGGTTTGATGAATTTACGGTCTGCGTGGAAGGATCGGACTATCAATCGTCGCGATTCGATTCTTTCCTTGGCAGTTGGATTGTTCCAGCTTTTTATGGGTTATAGTTTCTTCGCAGCCGCTGATGGAGATCTTTACAGTGCTCCGGCCGGCTCGGGAATAATTCTTTCGTATGAATCATCTTTTAATTGGGATGGATCTTTAGCTCAGGACACGTTTATTAATGTTGCCCATGAGGTGGCGCACGTGCTTTCCCTTCCTGGCAATATGCTTTTGGCCAGCGGATATGGATATCTGGCGGCGTGCTTGGTGGCCGGTAAAACCAATTTCCCTTATGTTGATACTTGGGGTTTGCGGGGTTTGGCAAAAGCAGCTTTGGAAAGCGGGCTTGACCTTCGTCAGCGTGAGGCGATAATCAGAAAAATTTATACTAATGAAGACTTATATTGGGATTATTTAGCAGGTGCGGTCACGGAAAGCATGTTGGAGGAGAAGATCTCTGGTGCGCGGTTATCTTGTAGCGGCAAAGATGTTTTTCAATGGCTGGATGAGAATGGTTATTTTAAAGAACGTTCAGGCGCGGAAAGGCATCTTAAGGATTACTTTGATCATAAAGATTTATTTGAAAAGGCGTTGAGAAATAAGTTCGGCCCAGAATCCAGGAAGATTTTTGAGATTCTGGATGATAATGGAAACAGGACTGATGCGAAAACAAGTTTTAAGGCTGTCGGGCGCGAACTGGAACCCGGGGATTATCGTTTTCCTAATACGCTTATCCCGGATGGTATGAGATCAGGGTGGGAATATAAGTATTCAGCGGCTATTGCTGTGATGCTTTTGCAGGAGACAGGATCTCCCCAGAAAGCATTGCAGGCAGTATACCGTATTGGGCAATTGGCCCGTGAGGGGAGTGAGATCCCTCCCGGCAAGGATTTTTTAAAAGGGTTGGGGCTTGATTTAAAAGGAAACGAAACTTCGCAAGCAACAGGGAGTGAAAAGACGAAAGGCGGTATCGACCTAACTCCTGCCAATATGAATTTACAGACACAAAATAACGGTGGAGAAATCAAATTTCATCTTGACCCTGCTATGCTTGAACAGTTACATAACGTTCCTGGTTTTGTGCCGGTTATTATTAATATCCGGCCGATGAATAATATTCGAGAATTTTTGGGCATTCCCGGTTGATGCGTAATTATTGAATTTGTAATGTTTCTCAGTAAGTCCAAATTCATTTTCCCTGCTTGTCAAACCTTCCGAAGTATGTTATTCTAAATACGTCAAAAGATGAAGTATATAACCCCGCGGGCCGAGCGGCCCCCAAGCGGGGGGACAGATGGAGAGTTTTATATGGAAATCAGGACCATGGTTCAGCGCACGCCTAATCCTAACGCGCTTAAATTTATTTTGAATATACCGGTTAAAACCGAAGGCAAGGTGATGTATAAAAACGCAGAGCAATGCGTTCATAACCCTATGGCGGCGGCTTTGTTTACTATTCCCAATATTACGGAAGTTTATTTTTATGATAATTATATTACCGTGACCCAGGACGGCCGTGTGGATTGGGATCAAATTGAGGAGCAGATTAAGAAGGTTATTTTGGAATATGCGGACAGTCATGATCCCAATTTTCAGGTTGAGGAAGTCAAAAGGCCTGTGACGGCGAATTCCGACAACCCTGAAATTGCTAAAATCAATACGATTTTGGATAACACCATCCGTCCGGGACTGCAAATGGACGGCGGGGACATCCAGATTATAGGGTTTGATGGTTTGAATTTGACGGTTAGTTATCAGGGGGCTTGCGGCTCGTGTCCCAGTGCCACCATGGGAACGCTTAAGGCTATTGAGAGCATTTTGCGTGATCAATATAATCCTGAAATCATGGTGCAAATCGATGGGATTTTGCAAGGAGGATATGAGTATGGTGGAACTTACTAAAAAAAAGTGTGTGCCTTGTGAAGGCATAGGCAGGGCGTTTACACCTGCCGAAACAATCGTTCGTCTTGGTGAGTTACCAGGTTGGACTTTAGGCCAGGATGGTAAAAGTATTGAACGCATCTATACGCTGAAGAATTTTGTGGCAGTTGTGAATTTGATCAATAAAATTAAAGACATCGCTGAGGACCAAATGCACCATCCGGATTTACATTTGACCGGTTACAAAAATTTGAAAGTGGTCTTATATACGCATGCGCTTGGCGGAGTTACCGAGAATGATTTGATCGTGGCCGCTAAAATAGAGGAGTTGAATCATGTTTAAAATTAACCGTAAATTAGAATATGCTTTGATTGCGTTAAGGTACATGAGTACTAAAGCACCCGGCCAGTTGACCTCAGCCAAGGAGATTTGTGACACGTATCATACACCTTTTGACCCTACTTCCCGGGTGCTGCAGATTATGGCCCAGCACGAGGTCGTACAAGCTTCGCAGGGGGCTTATGGCGGCTATCAGATCCTTAAAGACCTTTCGAAAATAACACTTTATGAATTGACCCAAATGATCGAAGGGCCTCTTCAGATTGTTAATTGTTTTCATGGCAATTATTCGCATTGCGATATGACCTCAAGCTGTAATGTAATATCGCCTATGCTTAATTTGAATGAAAGAATTGCGGCGTTGTTTAAAGATATTAGCGTCAGTGACCTGATTGCTTCACACAACCATGGTGAGAAACAAATTCGGTCTAAGTCTTTAGGGCCGGTGGGAGCAAAAGGATAAAATATGTCGGATATCGCTAAACAAAAAGATTTAGAAGCTAATAAATTAGCCAGCGGTGAATATCGTTATGGCTTTCATACGGATATCGAGGAAGATAAACCACCCCGGGGCCTTAATGAAGATACTGTGCGTCTTATTTCCGCTAAGAAAAAAGAACCTGAGTGGATGTTGGAGTGGCGCCTGAAGGCTTTTCGTCATTGGCTGAAGATGCATGAGCCCAAGTGGCCTAATTTTGAGTATGGGCCCATTGATTATCAGGATATTTTTTATTATTCCGCGCCCAAGCAGAAAAAACCGTCTCCGGCCAGTTTGGATGAAGTGGACCAGGAATTGCTCAAGACCTTTGACCGTCTAGGTATTCCTTTGGGTGAGCAGAAACGCATAACCGGGGTTGCGGTAGATGCCGTTTTTGACAGTGTTTCCGTGGGGACGACGCATCAGTCAGAGTTGGCCAAATACGGCGTTATTTTCTGTTCTATGTCTGAGGCCGTCATTCATCATCCGGATTTGGTTAAAAAATATTTGGGGACAGTCGTGCCGTATACGGACAATTTTTTTGCGTCTTTAAATTCGGCCGTGTTTTCAGACGGTTCATTTTGCTATATTCCCAAAGGCGTGCGCTGTCCGCTTGAACTGTCCACGTATTTTCGCATCAATGCCGAAGATACCGGGCAGTTTGAACGCACCCTGGTCATTGCTGAAGATAACAGCTATGTCAGTTATTTGGAAGGGTGCACCGCGCCCATGCGTGATACCAACCAATTGCACGCGGCTGTCGTTGAGCTGGTGGCTTTGGACCATGCGGAAATTAAATATTCAACGGTGCAAAACTGGTATTCCGGGGATAAGGAAGGCCGTGGCGGTATTTATAATTTTGTTACCAAGCGCGGTAAATGCGCGGGAGCCCATTCTAGGATTTCGTGGACCCAGGTGGAAGCGGGGAGTGCCATCACCTGGAAATATCCCAGCGTCATTTTGCAGGGGGACAATTCCGTCGGTAAATTCTATTCGGTCGCCTTGACCAATAACCGCATGATCGCGGATACAGGCACCAAGATGATCCATATCGGCAAGAACACCAAAAGCACGATTGTCTCTAAAGGCATTGCTTCCGAGCATGCGCGCAACAGCTATCGGGGGCTGGTCAAAATTCTGCCGACAGCGGATGGGGCGCGTAATTTTTCTCAGTGCGATTCCATGCTGGTGGGAAATAATTGTTCGGCCAATACGTTTCCTTACATTGAGGTCAAGAACAACACGGCTGTCCTGGAACATGAGGCTTCAACTTCAAAAATCAATGCCGAGCAGATGTTTTATTTACGTTCACGCGGTCTGGATTTGGAAGAGTCTGTGTCGTTGATTATTAACGGTTTTTGCAAAGATGTGTTTAAAGAATTGCCTTTGGAATTTTCAGTGGAGGCGGTTAAATTATTGGAGATGAAATTGGAAGGGAGCGTAGGGTAATGCTGGAAATCAAAGATTTACACGCCGGTATTGAAGGCAAAGAAATATTAAAGGGGATTGATTTAAAAGTCAATGCCGGAGAGGTTCATGCCATCATGGGGCCTAATGGTTCGGGCAAAAGTACGCTGTCTAAGGTGATTGCAGGTCATCCGCAATATGCAGTCACGCAAGGCCGCATTGATTATGAGGTCAATTTTAAGAAGATTAATTTGGTCGGCATGGAACCTGACCTGCGCGCCCGCGAAGGCGTGTTTATGGCTTTTCAATATCCGGTGGAAATTCCCGGGATACCAAGTTCCGTGTTTTTACGGGCCGCTTTTAATGCTATTTGCCGCCATCAGGGGGCCGTTGAGATGGACCCCATAGATTTTGATAAATACCTGCGTGAAAAAATGAAATTATTGAGCATGGATGAGAATTTCATTGACCGACCGGTCAATGTGGATTTTTCCGGTGGGGAGAAGAAACGCAATGAGATCCTGCAGATGGCTGTTTTAAATCCGCGGCTGGCTGTGTTGGATGAGACGGATTCGGGGTTGGACATCGATTCCATGAAGATCGTGGCCGAAGGGGTCAATAAATTGCGTCATCCTGACAATGCCATTATTTTGATCACCCACTATCAGCGCTTGCTGAATTATATCCAGCCTGATTTTGTCCACATTTTCTACGACGGTAAAATCGTTAAATCCGAAGGCAAAGAATTGGCATTGGAAGTAGAAAGCCGCGGCTATGATTGGTTAATCAAATGAAGATTGAAGGACTTGACGTTTACCAGTCTAAATTAGCAAAAGCCTCGGGGGACTGGCTCAAGTCTTTCCGTCAGAAAAGTTTTGGCCAATGGGCCACGGCCGGTTTGCCGACGATCAAAGATGAGGAATGGAAATACACGCCTGTAGCGGATAGTGTCAACCGCTCTTTCCAAATGGCCTCGCATCATCAATTAATCGAAGACAAGCAATTTTCTGATTATCGGAATAAGAAAGATATCAACATTGTTTTAGTCAATGGTGTTTTGTGGAATGATTTGTCGGATTTAAGACATTTGCCTCAAGGGTTGACGGTGTCCTCTTTAAATGCGGCCTTGGCTCATAATAATACAGAAATCCAAGACACTATATCTAAGTTAACCGGCAATGACACTAAAGCCTTTTTATGGATGAATCAGGCTCTTTTTTTAGACGGGGTTTTTATTCAAGTAGCGAAGGGTGCCACCATTGAGCCGTTGGTCCACATTATCCACGTCACCAGCGGTATTGCAGATGACACAGTTCTTTTTCCTCGTAGTTTTATGAGTATTGGGGAGGCGGCCAAGGTCAATATTTTGGAAAGCCATATCTGTTTTGAGCCTGTGGGGTATTTATCTAATGCAGTCACAGATATGAAAATCGCTTCCAACGCGGTGGTGGGGTATTGTAAGGCCCAGGGTGAAAGCCATCAGGCCGTGCATATCGGCACCACGCGCATCTGGCAGGAGGCGGGCAGCTCTCTGGACACTTTTTCTTTTATTTATGGCGGCCAATTGAGCCGTCATAATTTATCTATTTTGCTTAAAGGTGAAGGGGCCTATACGATTATGAATGGCTTATATGCCATTGATGGCAGTCAGCATGTGGATAATCATACTTTGTTGGATATACAGCAGCCTGATTGCACCTGTTCTCAGCTTTATAAAGGACTGCTCAATGGCCGCTCGAGGGCTGTTTTTAATGGCAAGATTTATGTGCATCCTGCGGCCCAGAAAACCAATGCGTATCAGCTTAATAAACATTTATTATTGGGCAAGGAGGCCCAAGTGGATACTAAACCGCAGTTGGAAATTTTTGCGGATGATGTCAAATGCACGCATGGGGCGACCATCGGTCAGTTAAACGAAGAAGAAATTTTTTATTTGCAAAGCCGCTGTATTAACCAAAAAATGGCCATTGAGCTATTGTCAAAAGGGTTTATTGACGATATTATCAATACGATCAAGACAGAGGCCATTCGCAGGAAATTAAGCCGTTTATTGCTGAAGAGATTTCCGGAGGTAAAGTTATAAATATTGCGGCGGGTAACGAGTGATTGATATGGCGGCGGATGGCTCGCTTATCATCGGGTGGCCGAGGGAGGGGGATCCCCAGCGAGCGCAGGCTTTTGCGAGCACGCTGGGGAAACCCGAGGACAGGACCCGATGATCTGGATAAGAGGCCGAGACAGGCCCCGCTGGGAAAAATTGCAAGGACATGTGCAAGAGTATGACCTTTGACGTACAAAAATTTCGACGAGATTTTCCTAACCTTAAACTCAAGGTCTATGGCAAGCCCTTAGTTTATCTGGACAATGCCGCCACGACATTTAAGCCCCAATGCGTGATTGACGCTGTCAGTGACTATTACACTCAAGGGACTTCTAATGTGCATCGCGGGGTGCATTATTTAAGCGAGCATGCGACCAAGGCTTTTGAAGATTCTCGCCAAACGGTCCAACAGTTCCTCAATGCCCAAAGTCCGCAGGAAATTATTTTCACCCGCGGGACGACCGAATCGATTAATCTGGTGGCCCAATCTTTTGGCCGTGCATTTTTAAAGGTAGGAGATGAAATTCTCATCTCTCATATGGAGCATCATTCCAATATTGTTCCCTGGCAGATACTTGGCCAGCAAATAGGCTGTGTTTTGAAAGTGGCTCCCATTAATGAAAAGGGCGAGTTGATCTGGGATGAATTTATCCGTTTGTTGACGCCTAAAACGCGTTTAGTGTCTATGGTGTATGTGTCTAATTCTTTGGGGACAGTCAATCCCATGGCCCAAATTATTAAAGAAGCGCATAGCCGCGACATTCCAGTTTTAGTCGACGGGGCTCAGGCCGTGACTTATCAACCCGTGGATGTGCAGGTCCTTGACTGTGATTTCTTTGCTTTTTCCGGGCACAAAATCTTTGGCCCCACCGGCATAGGCGTTCTCTATGGCAAACAACAATTATTGGAATCCATGCCGCCTTATCAGGGGGGCGGGGACATGATTGCTTCGGTCAGCTTTGCTCAAACAACTTACAATGTGTTACCTTATAAATTTGAAGCAGGCACACCAGCTATTGCCGAGGCTATAGGTTTAAGGGCTGCCTTAAATTATGTGCAAACCATAGGCTTGGACAATATGGCCTCGCATAAGAAGGCATTGCTTATTTATGGCACAAAAGTTTTGTCCTCTATTCCAGGGGTACGATTAATTGGCAGTGCGTCGGAAAAAACTTCCATTTTATCTTTTGTGGTGGAGGGGATTCATCCTCATGATTTAGGCACGATCGTAGATCGAGAAGGGGTGGCTATTCGTACCGGGCATCACTGTACTCAGCCGGTGATGGCATTTTTCAAAGTGCCTGCCACAGCGCGGGCATCGTTGGCGTTTTATAACACCAAAGAAGAACTTGATATTTTGGTCAAAGCTATTTACCGGGCTAAGGAAATTTTTCATGCGTGACGAATTATACCAGCAAACAATTTTGGAACATAACCGCCATCCGCGTAATCTCAGGAAGATAGAGGGGGCTACTCATGTGGCGGAGGGTTATAATCCTTTATGCGGGGACCATTTGTGGGTGTATATGAAGGTCAACTCCGGCGGGGTCATAGAAGATGCGGCTTTTGAAGGTTCCGGATGCGCCATATCCAAAGCCTCAGCTTCGATGATGACAGCCAGCCTTAAGGGCAAGAGCGTCGAAGAGGCAAAAGTTTTGTTCGAGGAATTTCATAAGCTGGTTATAGGAGAGCTTAAGCCGGATGAGCAGTCTAATCATCTGGAAAAATTAACTGTTTTCTCCGGTATCTGGAAATATCCCGCAAGAGTCAAATGCGCCTCATTAAGCTGGCACACCATGCACGGAGCACTCGAAAAAGCCAAGACCATTTCAACAGAATAGTTGAATAGTTGGACCGTTTCCAAATATCCTATTGCCACATATAGGGTTATGATGGAAGTGTCCCCTTCATTAAAAATGAGCTTTGGGGACAGTTCCATCGGAAGTCATTGTAGTGCAGAGGGTTATCTGGAAACGGTCCAAGTATGGGTTACCAAAAACCTTCCTGGTTTGTCTGCAAGGCATTGTTGAATTTTCCTACAAAACGCACTTCACGGGTCAATTGCAGATCAAATTTTGATTTGACCGCATCCATCATTTTTAAATGCAGGTCATGGACATCCTGTGAGCTGGCCCCTGGGCCTTTGACGATGATATTGGCGTGTTTTTCGAAAATATAGGCACCGCCGACTTTCAGATTTTTGCCGCCGGCTTTTTCCAAAAACCATCCCGCGGCCTGGCGTCGTTCGGCTTTGGATGTGGGTTCAATATTGCGAAAAAAAGAACCGGCGCAAGGGTAGATAGCTAAATCAGGGTGTTTTTCAGAGCGTTTTTTAAGGATTTCAGCGCGTTCTTTGCCTAAAGCTGCCGGGTTACCGGGACTTAAGGTAAAGGTGACGGACACAATAATCTCGTCTGTTTCTTTGAGCCGCGAATGGCGGTAAGAAAAAGAAAAATAATCAGGCCCTACGACTTTGGTTTTGCCTTCACGGTCCAGGATCGTGGCGGATTTAATCACATCTCCGACTTGCTTGCCCCAGGCACCGGCATTACCTACCACAGCGCCTCCAACAGTTCCTGGAATACCCGTCGAGAAATTTAAACCTTCCAAGCTTTCATTAACACAAAACAGGGCCAAATCATCCAACAGCGTGCTTGCACAGACAGTGATATTGGACCCTAAGCGCTCAATTAGGGGAGTGGCAGATAGATAACGGACGAGTGTTGTGCCCAGGCCATGATCAGAAACCACCACATTGGACCCGCCGCCGATTAACAGGAAAGGCGTATTGTCTTTTTTGAATTTTTGGACTATCTGTATGAGTTCATCCGGGGTAGCACATTCGATTAAACAAGGGCAAGGCCCGCCTAGTTGAAAAGTAGTGTAAAGGGATAACAGGGCTGGAGAAACTATATTCATTTATTCCTTAAATTGCAAAACAGGGAACACAATATTTTTTTCCGGATTATTAAATTCGTAGACTTTGGACGCCGGATCAAAGATTTTGATTTTATCAATGATTTCATCCACCAGATAACGGGGGACAGAAGCCCCGGAGCTTAGGCCCACTTTATGTTTACCTTTTAAAATAGCATAATCCAATGCCGCGGCCGTATCTATGATATAACTGTCTATACCCATTCCGGCTGCGGTTTCACGCAGGCGGTTGCTGTTGGAAGAGTGAAGAGAGCCGCAAATAATAATAACGTCGCAAAAACAAGCAAGTTCCTTGACCGCGTCTTGGCGGTTTTGGGTAGCATAACAGATATCCGAACGCAAAGGGGCAAGTAGTTTTGGAAATTTTATTTTTAATTTGTTGATAATATTTTTAGTTTCGTCGACCGACAATGTGGTCTGGGTGATGTAGGCAACAGTTTTTTGGGGGTCGATATTTAAATTGTCGACATCTTTTTCATTCTCAACGATGTGCAGTAAATCCGGATGGACATATCCCGAAGTGCCAATCAATTCTTGATGTCCCAGATGGCCGATGAGCACAGTGTCCACATGTTGGCTGGAGAACTTGACAGCTTCTTTGTGAACCTTGGTGACCAATGGACAGGTGGCATCGACATATTTTAATTGCCGTGCTTGGGCTTCATGAATGATGCCGGGCAAAACGCCATGGGCGCTGAAAATGACCCGTGATCCTCGCGGGACGGCTTTCAGATTTTCAACAAAGATCACCCCGCGGCTTTGCATGTCCTTGACTACGGACGTATTGTGGACAATGTCATGATAGACATATAAAGGAGCACCGTAGTTTTTCAGGGCTAGCTCGACAATGTCGATAGCGCTCGCAACACCGGCACAAAATCCTTGAGTTTTGGCTAAGAATATTTCCATGGGGCAAGCTTCTTATCTTGCTTTTTTTGTCTGTGTTTCTTATAATACGCTTCAATTATAACATTATTGCCTAAGGTGTAAATTGATTCCGACGTAATGTCGGAATCATCCTGAGCCAACCAAGCGAAGGATCTTTTTTTATGTTTCCTCGTCGAAAAACTCCCGCAGTAACCATAGGTTCTCTGAAGATGGGGAGCGGTTACCCTATACGTATCCAATCTATGACCGATACCCCTACGGCGGATGTTGAGAAGACCTTAGCTCAAACCAAAGCATTGATTACAGCCGGCTCTGAGATGGTGCGCTGGACAATCAATGACACAGATGCGTGCCAAGGGGCGGCTGAAGCTATCAGTCGTTTGCGTTCGGAAGGGTTTCAGACTCCTATTATCGGAGATTTTCATTTTAACGGGCATACACTGTTGAGTCAAAATCCGCGAACGGCCCGGTTGCTGGATAAATACCGTATTAATCCCGGTAATGTGGGTCGTGGCCGCTGGCACGATGATCATTTTGCCCAGATTATTAAAATAGCCGTTGATAATGGCAAGGCTGTGCGTATTGGCGTTAATGGGGGGTCTTTGGACCGGGAATTATTACAGGAATTAATGGATAGCAATGCTAAGATATCAGACCCTAAAGATTTTAGCGAAATGACTTTGGATGCCGTGGTGCAAAGCGCCTTGCAATCGGCCCAGTATGCTTTAAAATTAGGACTCCCTCAGGAAAAGCTGGTTTTAAGTGTCAAAATGTCAGGATTGCAGGGTATGGTGGCGGCCACCCAACGGTTGGCCAAGGCTTGCGATTTTGCTTTGCATCTAGGATTAACAGAAGCCGGATCTGATATTAAAGGGATGGTCTCTTCCTCCGCGGCGCTTTCGATTTTGCTGCAGCAGGGCATTGGCGATACAATCCGTGTGTCCTTGACCCCTCAACCCAACGTCCCGCGCTCACAAGAGGTGGAGGTTTGCAAAGAGCTTTTGCAATCCATGGGGTTTCGTTATTTTTCACCGTCGGTGACAAGTTGTCCAGGGTGTGGGCGTACGTTATCGGATTTTTTTCAATATTTAGCTTTGGATATCAACAGTTACATTAAGTTAAAAATGCCTTTATGGCAAAAACAGTACCCGGGCATCGAACAGTTGAAGATTGCGGTCATGGGCTGCGTGGTCAATGGCCCCGGGGAGAGCCGTCATGCGGACATTGCCATTAGCCTCCCTGGTGTATCTGAAAATCCGACGGCACCGGTGTATGTGGATGGCAAAGAGTTCAAGATTTTAAAAGGGGATCGTATTAAGGAAGAATTTATAGATATTTTGGAGACGTATATCAAGCGACGTTATGGCTAACCACTTCCTTGCTTTACGCCGTCTTCCAGCGGCCAGGCGGTGGCTTCCAGCTTATTTCCGTCGATATCGTAGAAATAAATAGACCAGGATTTCGGGCGTTTTTTGGCCAATTCGATTTTGACCTGGTGGGTCTCTAGATGCGCCATCATGGCTTCAAAGTCACGGCTGTGAATGCGGAAGGAAAAATGATTGGCCCCCAAGCCTTCATTACAAAAAGGATGGCGGTTAGTCAAATCTTTGGCCTGGATGATGCCCAACAGGGAAGTGCCGCAATCTAAAAAATATTCGATGCCGGGTTTGGAGATTTCACGGTCGGAAATTTTAAGGCCCAGCACCCGGGTATAAAATTCCAGGGATTTGTTTAAGTCCCTCACATTAAAAGCCACATGGTCAATCCCACATATCTTAATCATTTGTAACTTTTGAAATAGATTCCCGCTTTCGCGGGAATGACATATTTTTTATTATATTTTTATTTTTCGTTCTATTTTCTTGTTTTTAAAAATTACATATTCACTGTAGCCCGCAGATTTGGCTAAATTCACGGCTTTATCAAAATCTTTACCTACGTCAAGGGGGTTGTGCGCATCAGAGCCGAAAATCAAAGGGACATTGGCTTGGCGATAAATTTTTAGGCAATTAAGAGCAGGGAATATTTCACCGATAGGCTTGCGTAACCCTGAGGTATTGATTTCAATGGCGATACCTGTTTCTTTGAAGACTTGAGCGGTTGCTTTGATTTCATCTGTTAAATCGACCGTTGGCCGGGCGCCGAATTTTTTAGGTAAATCGCAATGGCCTATAATTTGATAGAATCCGGTTTGGGCGGATTGTCTTAAAAGCGCATAGTATTGACGGTAAACTTCATCAACATCGTGGACTTTCCAATATTCGCGGGTGGCCGGATCGTCAAAAGCCCAGTCATCGATAAAATGCACGGAGCCGATCACATAGTCATAAGGGTAGCTTTCAATGACGGCTTGAGTTTTCTCTTCATATCCGGGGAGAAAATCCGCTTCTATGCCGATTTTGATGTTTATTTGAGAAGCGAAACGTTTTTGCACATCTTCGATCATGGCATGGTATTTAGGTAATTCGTCCATAGACATGGTGATGTGGGGCATAGGTTTGTTGACCATGGGGGCATGGTCAGAGAACCCGATTTCTTCAAATCCCATTTTAATGGCCTGTCGCACATATTCTTCAGGGCTGCCCTCTGCGTGACCGCAAAGAGGGGTATGCATGTGATAGTCGTAATAAGGAACCATGGAAAAAGATTATCATATTGAGTATTTATTGTCTATGCTATAATTATTGACTGGTAGCAACCGCCCTTAAAAAACTATCGTTATATAATGCAGGAGAAAATAAATGGAGCAATATTTTCGAAAATTGATTGAGACTATCGGAGAAAATCCCAACCGTGAGGGGCTTTTGAAAACGCCGTTACGGGCGGCCCGGGCCTTTGAATTCATGACCCAGGGGTATAAAAAGAATGTCAACGACATTGTTAACGGGGCTATTTTTACATCAGACAACGATGAAATGGTCATTATTAAAGATATTGAGTTGTATTCTTTGTGCGAACATCACATGCTCCCATTTTTGGGTAAGGCGCACGTGGGGTATATTCCTAACGGTAAAATCATCGGTTTGTCCAAAATCGCCCGCATTGTGGACATGTATGCCCGCCGCCTGCAAGTGCAGGAGAATTTAACCAGACAGATTGCCAGGACCTTGATGGATGTGACCGGCGCTTTGGGGGTGGGGGTTGTGATTGAGGCCCAACATTTGTGCATGATGATGCGCGGGGTTGAAAAGCAAAACTCCATCATGAAAACTTCCTGCCTTTTGGGGGTCTTTCGCAAGGAAGACGCGACCCGCAAGGAATTTCTGACTCTGATTTCTTAAAGATATGCCTTCCAATTTGAAAAATAGGAAATCTAAGGGAGCCGCTTTGGTAACGGGGGGGGCCAAACGCATTGGCCGGCAAGTGGCTTTGCATTTGGCTCGCGAGGGTTATTCTATTGCTTTGCATTATCATCACTCCAAGGCTGATGCTATGAGCACGGCCGCAGGCATTTATAAAATCGGCATGCGCTGCGAACTTTTTCCCTGCGACCTGGAGGATGAGGCCCAAGTTCTCAAACTTGTTGATCAGGGGTTTAAAGCTTTTCCTAATTTAAATCTCTTGGTCAACAGTGCTTCGATTTTTATACCTAACCGGTTTGATGCCGGCGATTTGACACTTTTTAAGACCCACTGGGACACGAATTTTAAAGCCCCTTATATTTTAACTTGCGAGTTCGCACGGCTAGCCAAGAGGGGACAGGTGATTAATTTTATCGATGCCAATGTTGTTAAAAATAAAACCGGCTATGCGGATTATTTGATGACCAAAAAAGCTTTATTGGCATTTACGAAAATGGCTGCGGTGCAGTGGGGGCCGCGTATCAGGGTCAACGGCATATCGCCGGGGATGATTTTGCCACCTGTCAATAATCAGCCGGATGACCGTGTCAAGCGGGCAGGACAAATTCCTTTACGAAAGATAGGGAATCCCCGAAATATCCTGCAGACCCTTCAATTTTTATTGGACAATGATTATTTGACCGGTCAAATCATTGCTAATGACGGCGGGGAAAATTTAATATAGAAAATAGGATGTATTATCGGGTGACCGAGGGAGGGGCATCCCCAGCGAGCGCAGGCTGTTGCGAGCACGCTGGGGAAACCCGAGGGCAGGACCCGATAATCGGCAGATGCTATGGCAGTTATCAGGATCAATGATTTGAAAGTCAGGACGATTATAGGGGCTCATCCCTGGGAGCGGGTCAACAAACAGGAAATAGCTATTCATATCACTTTTGAATACGATGCTTCCAAAGCTTGCAACTCGGACCGCATTAAAGACGCGCTTAACTATGAGGCCGTGGCCGAGCGAGTCATCAACATAGCTAAGCGTTCGCGGTATGCCTTATTAGAGAAGTTAGCCGGCAGGATTATCAAGGGAGTGATGTCTGACCGCAGGGTGCAGGCCGCTTGCGTGCGTGTTGACAAACCCCATGCCTTGCCCCAAGCCGGATGTGTGTCTTTCGAGCTTTCGGCAGAGCGTGAATAAAATTCTTTAAAATTTTATTTGCACATAAGCTTTTCATTGGTAATATACGGTTATCTCACTTCGTTAAAATATTTTTGTCTTTGATCCGCCTTCACCAAGGCTGAGGAGTTGTATGCAATTTAAAGATAAAGTTGTTTTGGTAACAGGGTCCGCCCGCGGGATAGGCTTAAATATAGCCCAAGCTTTTGCCCAGCAGGGAGCGTTAGTCATTATTATGGACCTGGATGGGCAGCAGACCCAAGAAGTTGCGGCCGGGCTCAAGACACAGGGTTATTTGGCAGACGGATTTGGCTGTGATGTGACCAATTTGGCCCAGACCCAAGAAACTGTTAATAAAATTCTTGACATTCATAAACGCATTGATATATTAGTCAACAACGCTGGCATTACTCGCGATAATTTACTCCTGAGACTGGATGAGGATGATTGGGATGCGGTCATTAAGGTCAACCTTAAGGGGACCTTTAACGTGACCAAGTCTGTAGCCAGGCCGATGTTGAAAGCGCGCCAGGGTAAGATTATCAGTATCGCATCAGTTATTGGCATGACAGGCAATATTGGTCAAGCCAATTATGCGGCCAGCAAAGCGGGGGTCATTGCTTTTTCTAAATCCATAGCTAAGGAATTTGCTTCCAGAAATATCACGGTTAATTGTGTGGCCCCGGGGTATATCCGCACGAGCATGACGGCTAAAATACCGGAGGAAGTACAGAAGAAAGTCCTGGAACATATTCCGTTGTCCCGTTTTGGGGAAGTTGCTGATGTGGCGGGCGTTTGTTTGTTCTTAGCTTCAACGGCGGCTGATTACATTACCGGACAGACGATAGTGGTAGATGGCGGTTTGACGGTATAATAGGCAGAACCAATCAAGGAGGAATACATGGCAGTAGAAAGCAAAATAAAGACAATTATCGCGGAACAATTAGGTGTTAAGCCTGAAGAAGTTACGCCGACTGCGTCTTTTGTGGATGATTTAGGTGCGGATTCTTTGGATACCGTCGAGCTTATCATGGCATTGGAAGAGGAATTTAATATCGAAATTCCTGATGAAGATGCTGAAAAGATGAAGACCGTCGGTGACGCGATCAAATACATTGAAGAAAAAGCCAACGCTTGATTTTTTGAAGCGTTTTGAATTTTTCATGACTTGCCCCTGCAGCCCCCCGTTCTTAAGCGGGGGACAAGACGCAGGGGCAAATCTTTAATAGAGGGGCCTTAAATCCAATGCAAAAAAAACGTGTGGTCATAACCGGCATGGGAGTCCTTTCGCCGGTGGGATGCGGAGTTGAAAAATTTTGGCAGGCTTTAATCAAGGGCCAGAGCGGTATTCGTGCGGTCAGCCATTTTGACGCGGCGAGCTTTGATTCGCGCATCAACGGGGATGTCATTGATTATGACCCTCTGCAGCATTTTAATTCCAAAGACGCCCGTAACACATCGCGTTTTATACAGTTTGGGATGGTGGCGGCTAATGAAGCCTTGGCCCAAGCCAAATTAAATATCCGTCAAATGGATACTTCCCGTGCTGCTGTGATTATAGGATCAGGCATCGGCAGTATCCTTTCTGCGGAAGAAGAATACGACAAATATAGAGAGAAGGGGCCCGGGCGTATTTCGGCGTTTTTTATTACCCGTATGATTATTAATGAAGCGGCAGGCCATGTGTCTATTCATACAGGGGCAACCGGTCCTTGTTTTGCTATTGCCACGGCTTGTGCAACGGCCAATAATTGCATTGGCGAAGGCATGCGCATGATCCAAAACGGTGAAGCGGATGTGGTCATTGCCGGAGGCACGGAAAGTGCTACTTCCAAGCTTGGGTTAGGCGGTTTTTGTGCTTTGAAGGCTTTAAGTAAAAGAAACGATATTCCTGAAAAAGCCAGCCGGCCTTTTGATTTAAACCGTGACGGGTTTGTGATGGGCGAGGGGGCAGGGATAGTGATTTTAGAAAGTCTTGAATTTGCCAAAGCTCGCGGGGCTAAAATTCTAGCAGAATTAGCCGGATATGGCCGCACTTCGGATGCTTATCACATCACAGCGCCTCATGCGGAAGGTTTGGGGGCGATTAAGTCCATGGATATGGCCATCAAGGACGCTGGTTTAAAGCATACGGATATCAGTTATATTAATGCGCATGGCACGTCAACTAAACTGAATGATCAAATTGAGACTTTAGCCATTAAAAAATTGTTCGGTGAGCAGGCCCGAAAAATTCCCGTTTCTTCGACTAAGTCGATGACAGGTCACCTGCTGGGCGCGGCGGGCGGTATCGAACTGGTGGCTTGTGTGATGTCGATAAGGGATAATATCGTGCACCCGACGATCAATTATGAAACTCCGGACCCTGAATGTGATTTGGATTATGTCCCTAATGTGGCCCGTAAGGTCAAGGTAGATGTCGCGCTGTCTAATTCGCTGGGTTTCGGCGGACACAACGCGACGCTGGTGGTTAAGCGATTTAAGGAATAAGATTATGAAAACATATAAAATGGCTGTTATCCCCGGTGACGGCACAGGCCCTGAAGTGATCAGAGAAGGTCTTAAGGTCATACAGGAAGCCTCCCGTAAATACGGTTTTACATATGAAACGCATACCTTTGATTTTGGCGGAGAAAGATATCTGCGCACTAAGGAAGTCTTGCCGGATTCGGCGATTCCTGAATTAAAGAAATTTGATGCCATCTATCTGGGAGCTATCGGCCATCCTGATGTGAAACCGGGGATTTTGGAAAAAGGGATATTGTTGCGCTTGCGTTTTGATTTAGACCAATACATCAATTTACGTCCGGTCACGCTGTTTGATGAGCGCTTTTGTCCTTTGAAAAATAAAAAGCCGGAGGATATTGATTTTGTGGTTGTCCGTGAAAATTCCGAAGGGTTATATAAAGGGCTGGGAGAATTTCAGCATAAAGGATCGGCGGATGAAGTCGCCATCCAGATTTCTCATAATACCAGGCGCGGGGTGGAGCGTTGCATTCGTTACGCATTTGAATATGCCCGTCAGCGCGGTAAAAAGAAGAAGTTGACTCTTTGCGGTAAGACCAATGTCTTGACGTTTGCTTTTGACCTTTGGGAACGCACATTTTATGAAGTGGCGAAAGAATATACTGACATCAAAACAGAATATGCTCACGTAGATGCCATCACGATGTGGTTTGTCAAGAATCCGGAGTGGTTTGATGTGATTGTGACAGATAACTTGTTTGGGGACATCATCACTGATTTGGGGGCCATGATTCAAGGGGGTATGGGCATTGCCGCGGGAGGCAATATTAACCCTAAAGGGGTTTCTATGTTTGAGCCCATCGGTGGCTCAGCGCCTAAATATACAGGGAAGAATGTGATTAATCCTTTGGCGGCCATTTGTGCCGGCGCTATGCTTTTAAGGCAAGTGGGAGAGACACAAGCCGCATTGGCTATTGAAAAGGCGGTCAAACACGTGGTTTTAACCAAGATCAAAGATTTAGCTGCCGGGAAAATGGGCTATACCACATCAGAAGTTGGGGATTTGGTCATTAAAGAACTGGTTTAGGAGTCAAAATGAAAAAATATAATGTTGCCATTTTAGGCATTCGGGGCGCGGTCGGCCAATGCATGTACCGTATTGTTAAAGAACGCAAATTCCCGGTTAATAAATTGGTGTTAATTTCACCCAGTGGCGCGTTGGGCCAACTGGAAGGCCATAAGTATGCGCCGTTGACCCGTGATGTATTTAACGGGATTGATATTGTTTTGTCATCGCCCGGTGCTGAGATTTCTAAAATATGGGCACCTATCGCGGCCAAGGCGGGAGCGGTCGTGATTGACAACACATCACAATTTCGTATGGATCCCAACGTGCCTTTGGTTGTGCCGGAAGTTAATCCCGAAGATATTAAGAAACACAAGGGCATTATTGCCAATCCTAATTGCTCGACCATACAAATGCTGGTGGCCTTAAAGCCGTTGCATGATTTTGGGAAAATCAAGCGTATTGTAGTTTCCACTTATCAGGCGGTTTCGGGTGCCGGTGCCGAAGCCGTTGCTGAATTGGAAGGCCAACTCAAAGGCCGCGGCACGGTCAAGAAATTTCCGCACAGAATAGCGCACAATCTTATTCCGCAAATTGATGTGTTTACGGAGAATTTTTATACCAAAGAAGAGATGAAGATGGTCAATGAAACCCGCAAAATGTTGCATGATCCCAAGATTCAGATTTCTGCGACTTGTGTACGCGTACCGGTCAGAAACAGCCATTCTGAATCTGTTAATATCCAGACTAAGAAAAAGATCACTCGGGCCCAAGCGATTAAAATTCTAAGCCAAGCGCCGGGGGTTGTAGTTATTGACGATGTTAAGTCATCCAAGTATCCGCTGCCGATTATGGCTGACGGCCGTGACGAAACTTTCGTAGGCCGCATCCGCGAGGACATTTCCATTCCCAATGGTTTGAACCTATGGGTTGTTTCGGATAACCTGCGCAAAGGCGCCGCCCTCAACGCCGTCCAAATCGCGGAAATTTTAATCAAGAATAAATAAATACCCATCATTCCCGCTTATTTCTTGTGGCGACCAACGATAGTGAAGGGAGGGTTTTTATGTCCAAATTGCAAGATTTGATCGAATGGGATTATTTGGGGGCGCATTTTAGCGTATACGTCAAGCATTTTACAGATGACGACGGCAAGCGGGGGATGACAATGATTTTTGAGGATGTGACCAATGAAAAGGTCACGGAAATGACTATTCCTTCCAGGACGTTCCCGGCATTCTTGAAGGCCATCAATGGCGGATCAGAGCCTTATCGGGGGCTTTTTTAGGAAAAATATGCGTAATTTTAAGATTACGATTGAATACGACGGCAGCGGTTTTTGCGGATGGCAAACCCAGGGCCAGGGCGAGCGCACGGTCCAGGGGGAATTGGAAGCTGTTTTTTTAAAGGTTTTTAAACAGCGGGTGCATGCCGCGGCTTGTGGCCGTACCGATAGCGGCGTGCATGCCCATGGGGGAGTGGTGTCTTTTAAGGCCGGCATTCGTATGAAGCCTTTGGAAATCCAAAAGGCCCTTAACAGTCTTTTACCGGCTGACATTGTTGTGCTTGATGTTAAAGAAGTCAAAGCGGATTTTCATGCGCAGTACAGCGTTAAAGACAAGACCTATCGCTATACAGTTTTAAATCGTCAACACCGTTCGGTATTTTTAAGAGACCGGGTTTATTTTTATCCTTATCCGTTAAATGTGGCGCGTATGCGTAAGGCATCTACATATTTAATCGGACGTCATGATTTTAAATCTTTTCAGGCGTATGATCCCCTGAGGGCTGATCGTCAGACGGTGCGCACAATTAAAAAAGTGGCGATTAAAAAATCGGGGGATTTAATAACTATCGATGTCACGGCTGACGGCTTTCTTTATAAAATGGTGCGCAACATCGCGGGAACCCTTTTGGCTATTGGGTCAGGGCAGTTGTCGTCTGATGCTATACCTGAAATTCTGAAGGCCCGAAATCGCGCATGTGCGTGGGACACTGCGCCGGCTGAAGGGTTGTCCCTGATGAAGGTAAAATATTTAAAGATTGTAATCGTTAATGCGACAGGAAAAATAAAAAAAGCTCCATAGATCTTGGAAAAAACTGTTACTTTGTAAGCAGCGAACAAACAAAGAACAGGAGATCTATGAAGCCAAAGGAT